>WNGA01000828.1_pt1 | contig 71722 bp, 68 predicted proteins | sample 5400061 | NCBI WGS metagenome assembly WNGA01 (sample SAMN13153366, study PRJNA577476) | soil metagenome | isolation source: 100 cm soil or saprolite under grassland replicate 2 | place: USA:California | collected 2016-06-15
TCCTAGTCCGGGCCCCGATCTCCACCACACGCCCGGCCTCGTCGTGGCGCATCACTACCCGGCTCGCATCGCACGCCAGGCGCCGGGACGTTTCCGCGGAGACGCGCGCGCCGTCCTCCAGGACGGACTGCCCCGGCTGCCCGGGGTCGGCCAGCACGGGGGCGTCGACGTGGACCACCACCTGGTAGCGCTCGCCCGGGGCGCCGGGATCGAGGTGATGGAGAGCCGCCTCCGCGAGGAGCGCCAGCGCCTCAGCCTGCCGCTGGGCCAGCGGAGGCGTTTCTGCGGAAACGTTTCCGGGCCCGGCGGCCTCCCCGGGCGCGACGCGCGCCCGCTGATACAGGGTCTCTCGCGCGGCGGCCAGCGCCTGCACGAGGAGCGCCCCCACCTCGGGCTCGAGCCGTCCGCGGAGGACCGTCATGCCATCGTCGTCTTGATAGACGCGAAGCCCCCGGCGCGCGTGCCGCTGGGCAGCCTCGCGCGCCTCGGCCCGTCGGTCCAGCCGCCGCCAGCCGCGCACGATCCGCTCGACGTGGGCGGCCGTGCCCGCGCGCCCCACCGCCAGCAGCCGAGCTTCGGTTTCCGGCGTGGCCACGCGCGTGAGAGCGCGAACCTTGGCGTAGGACAGCTCTCCACGGGCAAGAGCCGCGACGAAGAGCGGCAGCGTCGCGAGGGCACGCGCGACGCGGACCCGTTCCCGGGCCGCGCCCAGATTGAGCCCCACCCGCCAGGAGAGCCACGCGGCGCAGGAGCGGAAGCCCGTGTTCCAGCCTCCTCGCGCGTCGAACTCCCGGATCATGTCGAGAAGGCGCGCGGTGGCCGCGTCGAGGTGCGCGGATAGCAGGGCGATCTCGTCGCCGAGCCGATCCAGCTCCGAGCCCGGATGCTGAGCGGCAAGCACGGATGGCGAATGAATCTGCATGTCAATCCCTCCTTCTGCTGAAGCGACTCTACACCCTGGTTTTCGGGATCCTTGGGAGCGTCCTGGACGGGCGATGCCGGAGCGCGAAATGATTTTTGATTCGGCGTCGCCCGACCACGTACCGTCGGGCCCGTGCGTGCCGCTGGGCAGACATTTGCCGCGGGGTGCCGCCGGGTAACTGGCTCCCCCGTCCGATGCTGTCAAGCGGAAAAGCGCGGGACCTCGGCGGCGGACGCAGCAGACCGGATCTGCTTGGCTATGCCCGCCTGAGTTGGATCAGGGAGGCGGCGTGGAGGAGCCAGGCAAGCGGCACGAGGAAGCCCGGCAGGAGGACGTAGGGCCAGTACGCGATGAACGTCACGGGCGGGTCGGTGGTGAAGACGCGGAAGGGCGCCGGCGTGGAGAGCTGCGCGTGGACCACGACATTGAGGAGGATCAGTATGCCGGCCACGTTCCACCCGAGCGCCACCCGCGGCGACCAGATTCGCCGCACGAAGCAGAGATAACCGACCGGTATCGCCGTCAGCCCTACGAGGATGTCCACGTTGCGCCCCTCGAACGTCATGATCGCGGGCACGCGGTGCTGCACGAAGAGCAGCCAGAGGATGATCTCCATCACGACGCGGAAGGACTGCGCGTAGATCGGCCACTGGGGCGGGGTGCGGGCCAGGAGCTCGCGCGCTCCCGCCGAGCGGAGGAACAAGAAGCCGGCGATCAGCGGCACGGCCAGCGCCGGGAATATGCGGGGCGGCAGGCTCTGGAAGTTGCCGAACACGCCCCGCAGGCTCAAAAAGCCGAGGAGCGCCACCCACGCCGTGACGGCGAGCATGGCGGCGCCCGGGTGCCGCGTGGGACTGAGCCACCAGGACAGCGCGACGAATAGCACGGCCACTTGCGCCAGGAACAGCAGGTCGGTGAGGCGCTCCATGTCTAGCGGGTCTTCACGCCCAGGTCCGCCGCCGCAGACTCGCCCGCCGTCTTGCCGAACACGGAGCCCGCCATGAGGCCGGCCCCGCCCGGGTAGTTGTGGTAGAAAAGCCCGCCGACCAGCTCGCCCGCGGCGTAGAGCCCGGGGATCGGCCGGTCCTCGATATCCTGCACCTGGGCGCGGAGGTCGACGCGCAGTCCGCCGAAGGTGAAGCTGATTCCGCACGTGACGCTGAAGCCGACGTACGGGGGCGTGTCGAGCTTCTGCGCCCAGTTGCTCTTGGGCGGGGTGATGCCGCGCGCGCCCTTGCCGTCGAGCACGGCGGGATTGAACGGCTTGTCTTCCACCGCGGCGTTGAACTCGGTGACCGTGCGGGCGAGCGCTTGCGGGTCTATCTCGAGCTTCCGGGCCAGCTCTTCGATCGTCGAGGCCTCGGCCTTGGTCATCTCGCGGATCCGGTATTCCTCGCGCAGGATGGGCACGGTCTTCTGGTCGAAGATCTGGAAGGCGGTCTGCTGCGGCTCCCTGATCACGGCCTGGCCGTACTTGACGTAGGTGAAGTTCCGGAAGTCCGCCCCTTCGTCCACGAAGCGCTCGCCGCGCATGTTGACCATGATGCCCAGCGGGTAGGAGTGCTTCTGGAACATGTCGCCGACCTTGCGGTCGCCGAAGGCCGGCGCGTTGAGGTCCCACTGGACGGCGTGGCAGGAGGACCAGTGTCCGTAGGCCTGGGCGCCGATGTCGAGCGCCATCCTGATGCCCTCGCCCGTGTTATGGCGCGTGCCGCGCACGCGGGCCAGGTCCCAGTTGGGACCGAGGTAGCGCGTCCGCCACTCCGGGTTGGCCTCGAAGCCGCCGCAGGCGAGGATGACGGCGCGCGCGGGGATCTCGGCGATGCCCTTGGGCGACCGGGCGACCACGCCGGTGACGGCGCCCGTCGAGTCAGTCAGGAGGCTCCGCACTCCGTGCCCGTAGCGCACGTCGACGCCGGCCTTGGCGGCCCGTTCGAAGAGCATCTCCACCAGGCCGGGGCCTCCTCCCACCGACTCGACGTTGAGGCCGCCCCAGAAGTGGTGCTTGCCCTCCACCTGGTAGGACTGGCGCGCGAGCATGGGGATCCAGCGTATGCCCTGATTGCGCATCCAGACGATGGTCGAGCGCGAGCGCTGCACGAGGAACTCAGCCATGTCGATGTCCGAGCAGCCCTCGGTCACCCGCATGAGGTCGTCGTAGAACTGGTTCTCGGGGTAGGCGGGCACGACCATGGCGCGCGCTTCCTCCTCGGAGATGTCCGGCAGGACGTCCCGCCGAAGATCCTCGAGGCCCTGGTGGGCGAAGCGGAAGCCGCCGGCGGTGAAGAATGAGTTGCCTCCGCGCTGCGACTCGGGCGCCTTCTCGAGCACGAGCACCGAGGCGCCGGCTTCGCGCGCGGCCAGCGCGGCGCACAGCGCGGCGTTCCCTCCTCCCACCACCACGACGTCATGGACTGCCATGTCGGATCTCCTTTAGATGATTTGGGTCAGCATCGCCAGGCCCAGAGCGATGCGGTACCAGCCGAAGGCCGCGAAGCTGTGGGTCTTGACCCACCGGATGAGCCATTTCACGACGAGGAATGCGGTGACGGCCGACACGAACGTACCGAGCACGAGCAGGTCCCATTCGGGAGCCCCGAGGCCCGGATCCCTCAGGGCGTCGTAGGTCTCGGAAGCGCCCGCCGTCAGGAGAGTGGGGACGCCCACGAGAAACGAGAACTCTGTCGCCGCCGGACGTGCGAGCCCCAGCGCGAGCGCAATCAGGATCGTGGCGGCTGAGCGGGACGTGCCTGGCAAGACCGCCGCCAGGAGCTGGGCAAGTCCGACCGCGACCGCCGTCAGCCACGTGACGTCCGACCGCAGCCGCCGGCCGCGCACGGCCCACTCGATCACCAGGATGACGATACCGCCCAGGAAGGTCGCCCAGGCGATCGGCGCGGTCTCCTTGGGGAGCGAGAATCCCTGCTTCTTCAAGGCGAGGCCACCCATGCCCGTGATGACGAATGCGAGCGCGAGCTTGAGGAGATAGCCGCGCCTGCCGGGATTGCCCAATCCCGACACCAGCTCGCGGACCCTCGCCGAGAAGGCGAAGAGCACCGCGAGGGCCGCTCCGGACTGGATCGTGATGTTGAAGAGGTCGGACTGCCGTGGCAGCCAGTGTGAGTTCTCGACGAGCAGGAGATGGCCCGTGGAAGAGATCGGCAGGAACTCCGTGACGCCCTCGATCACGCCCAGGATGCTGACGGCGAGCCAGCCGGGCACGAGGCGTCAGCCCACGATCTCTTCGCCGCCGTCCACGCCGATTACGTTGCCGGTGATCCAGTAGGTGTCGGGGTGGGAGAGAACCACGATCGCTCTGGCGACGTCCTCCACGGTAGTGAGGCGCCCGCTTGGATTGCGCCGGCCGGCACTTTCCTTGATCGCGTCGCTGCCCGGAATCTTCTGGAGCGCCGGCGTATCGGTGACGCCGGCGCGGATGGAATTGGCCGTGATCCCGTGCGGAGCCAGCTCGGCCGCCAGCTGTCGGATATTGGATTCGAGCGCGGCCTTGGCCGCCGATACCGGCCCGTAGTGGGGGAGAACGCGCGCCCCTCCCGACGACGTCATGGCGTAGATCCTGCCGCCCCGGCCCATGAGGCCCCGGCCGACCAGCTCCTGGGTCCAGTAGACGAGGCTGTGGGCCATCACGTCGAGTGTCATGTCCATCTGCGCCTTGGTCACGGCTTCTTTCATGGGATCGGCGATGAAGAGCTTGAGCGTGCCGAAGGCGAGCGAGTGGAGCATGACGCGGACCTGTCCCAGCTCGCCGCGCTCTCGCAGGATGCGCTCCATCTCGCCCGCGACCTCGGCCCGCTTCTCTTCGTCGGCCGCGTTGATGTTGTAGAAGTGGGCCTCGCGGCCGAGGGCCTTGATGTCCGCCGTCAGGCGCTCAGCGTTGGGCAGCGTCGACTTGCGGTCGAGGTGCACGCCGACTATGTGGAGGCCGGCCCGCGCCAGGGCCAGGCTCGTCGCCGCGCCGAAGCCGGACGAGGCGCCCAGGACCAGCGCCCAGCCGGAGAGCCTGATCGGTTCCGCGTCCGTGGTCATGGAGCCGGTCTCCTTGTGCGGTGCGTGCGTGAGCATTCTATCACTTCGGGTAAAGGCGGCGGTGTTCGCGTGCTACCATGGGGCCGCCCATGGGTCGGACGGCCGGTATCATCCTCATCGGCAACGAGCTCCTCTCCGGCAAGGTGGCGGACGCGAATGCCGTGTACCTCTGCCGCGAGCTCCGCGCGCTCGGCGTCGAAGTCCGGCGCATCGTCGTGATCCCCGATGAGATCGAGCAGATCGCGGCTGAGGTCAGCGAGTTCAGCCGCGGCTTCGACGTGGTCTTCACCTCGGGCGGGGTGGGGCCGACCCACGACGACGTCACCATCGAGGGCGTGGCGCGCGCCTTCGGGGTGCCCGTTGTCCGCGACCCCGCCATGGTGGCGGCGCTCGAAGGTTTCTACGGCGGCCACCTCAACCCCGCGCGGTTGAGAATGGCGGAGATCCCTGAGGGTGCCCATCCAATGACGGCGGACGGCCTCGTCTTCCCCGCCGTGGTCGTGAACAATGTGTACGTGCTCCCCGGTGTCCCGGAGCTCTTCAGGCTGAAGTTCGAGGCGCTCAAGGAGCGCTTCCGCGACGTGCCCTTCCACCTGGCGAGCGTCTTCGTCAGCGTCGGGGAGGGCTCGCTGGCCGAGTACCTGAACGGGCTGCTCGCGCGCCACCCGGAGCTTCTGCTGGGCTCCTACCCGGAGTTTTCCAATCCGGAATACAGGGTCAAGGTCACGCTGGAGTCCAAGGACCGCGCCTACATGGAGCGGGCGCTGGAGGACTTCCTCGGATGTCTGCCGCCCTCGAGCGTGGTTCGCGTACAGCGATGAGCGGCGGTCCCGCGATCGCCCGCGATTGCCCGCGGTAGGCTCCGATCGAATGCCGGGCGGTCCGGGCGCCGGTGCTATCCTGTTCGCATGGCGATCGGGCAGGGCGGGCTCGAGGCGGCATACCGGAACGCGGCGATCACCTGCGGCGCCATGGCGGCGAGCACCCTGTTCTATGCCGCGGTGGTGGCGGTCATCAGCGTCTCCCAGGCGCCGTTCGAGGGTTTCGCCGGGCAATCCGAGGCCTCGACCCTGCGCATCGCGCTCTGGACAGTGGCCCTTCTCGAGACCGGACTGATCGGCTTCGCGCGACGGGCTCTTCTGAGCCGCGCGCGGCCCGAGGGCTCCGCGGCGCAGGCGGGGCGGCTCGTCACGACCGCCGTGATCACCGCCGCGCTGGCCGAGGTGCCGGCGATCCTGGGCCTCGTGCTCTTCATGCTGTTCGGGCTCCGCGGCGATTTCTACGCTCTCTTCGCCCTCTCGCTTGGGCTCGAGGCCATCTACTTTCCTCGCCTCGACGGCTGGCGCGCGTGGGTCGCCGAGCCGGCGCCCGGATCGTGAAGCACGCCGAATGAGCGAATCGCCGTATCAGCTCAAGTCGGACCCATATTCGAGCCACGCCGTCATCCTCTCCCGGTTGGGGGATGGGCGCGGCCGTCGGGCGCTCGACGTCGGGGCCGCCGACGGCTTCCTGGCGGAGCTCCTCTCGCGTCAGGGCTGGCAGGTGACCGCGCTCGAGCGCGATCCGGCCCAGGCGGCCAAGGCGCGGGGGAGATGCCACGAGGTGATCGTCGCCGACCTCGACCAGGCGGCTCCGCGGCTCCAGGGCTCCTTCGCGGCAATCGTCTACGGCGACGTGCTGGAGCACCTGAACGATCCGCTCCCCGTCCTGGTGGCGCTCGACCGGGCGCTCGCGGCCGATGGGCGGGTGATCGTCTCGGTGCCGAACGTCGCGCATCTCTGGGTGCGCTTCTCGCTCGCCATTGGGCGCTGGGATTACGCGGACCGCGGCATCCTCGACCGCACCCACGTGCGTTTCTTCACGAAGCGGAGCTTCGCGGCGCTCCTCCGCGATGCCGGGCTCAGCGTGGAGGAGCTCGTCGCGACGCCCGTGCCGCTGCCGCTCGTCGTCCCGCCGCGCCTTCACGGCCGCGCGCTCGACGCCGTCCACGCGCTCTCCGCCGGCGCCGCGCGCGCCTGGAAGGGCGGGCTCGCGTACCAGTTCGTGGCCGTGTGCCGCCGGGCGTCCGCGGGGCCGCGATGACGGTTTCCCCCAAGGTCGTGGTGGTCATGCCGGCCTACAACGCGGGCCGCACGCTCAAGCTGACCTACGAAGAGCTGCCGAAGGAGTCGGTCAATCTGGTGATCCTCGTAGACGACGGCTCCAAGGACCAGACCCTCGAGATCGCCCGGGAGCTGGGGCTCGAGATCTTCGTCCACGACAGGAACTACGGCTACGGCGCCAACCAGAAGACCTGCTACACGGAGGCACTCAAGGCGGGGGCCGACATCGTCGTGATGGTCCATCCCGACTACCAGTACGATCCGACCCTCGTGCCCAAGATGATCGAGCCCATTGTCAGGGGAGAGGCGGACCTGGTGTTGGGCTCGCGGCTCAAGGGCGGAGGCTCGGCCATCGCGCAGGGGATGCCCTGGTGGAAGTACGCCGCCAACCGCTTTCTCACGGGCGTGGAGAACATGTCCTTCGGCCTCGCCCTGTCCGAGTACCACACGGGCTACCGGGCGTTCAGCCGCGACGTGCTCGACGCGGTGAACTTCAGGATGAACTCGGACGGCTTCGTCTTCGATCAGGAGATCATCTCGCAGTGCGTGGCGGCGCGCTTCCGCATCGCGGAGATCGCCGTGCCGGTGCGCTACTTTCCCGAAGCCTCCTCCGCGAGCTTCTTCGCCTCGTGCGGCTACGGGCTCAAGATCCTCTGGGTCGTGACGCGCTACCTGCTGCACCGCTTCGGGCTCAAGCGCTCGCGGCGGCTTCTGAGTCTGCGCGGGCGGTACAGCCGGCTCGGTCCCGGATCCGGGACGCCCGCGGCCAGTTGAAGCCGGTCCGCCTCCTCGACCTGGCCGCCGTCCTCTGCGGCCTGGCCGTCCTCTCGTCGCTCGTTCACTGGTGGTGGCGCCCCGAGGAGCTCTTCCTCGTCCTGCTGGGCGTGCTGGCGCTCCGGTTCCTCGTCGCGCCCGTGGCTGTCCCGGCACTGCGGCCCCGCCGCGTCGTCGTCATCGGCGTGATCGTGTACGCGGTCCTGTACTCCTTCATCACCGTGACGCGACACCTGACCCTGCTGACGCATGCGCTCGACCTCGGGTACTACGTCCAGCTGACCTGGAACCTCGCTCGCGGCGTCGGGCCCTACGTCAGCCTCCCCGAGATGCACGCGTGGGGTGATCACTTCTCGCCGATCATGTATCTCCTCGTGCCGTTCTTTCTCGCGGCGCCCGGAGCGGTCGTGCTGCTGGTGTTCCAGACGGTGGCGCTCGCGTTGGGCGCGCTCGCCGTGTTCGGCATCGCGGCGCGGCGCCTGGGCGACGAGCGACCGGCGGCGGTGTTCGCCCTCCTGTATCTGATGAATCCCTCGCTCCAGAGCATCAACGTGCGCGACTTCCACGCAGCCGCCCTCGCCATCCCGTTGCTCCTCGCGGCCATGTACTTCGCGGAGGCAGAGCGGCCGTGGCTTCTCGCGGCCTCGGTGTTCCTCACGCTGGCGACCCGGGAGGATGCGGCGATTGCCGTGGTCGGGCTGGGCCTCTGGCTCGCGCTGTCGAAGCGGCGCTGGATCTGGGGCGCCGTTCTGGCGGCCGGCGCCTTCGCGCTCCTCGCGGCGGACACGCGATGGCTCATGCCGTACTTCCGCGGGGCGCCGTACCCGCACCTCGGGCGCTACGCGCATCTGGGGCGCTCGGTGCCCGAGATCGTGGCGACGGTGCTCCTGCATCCCTTCCGCGTGCTGGGCGGGCTCGTGACAGGGAAGCGGCTCGTGTATGTGGGCGCGCTCTTCGCGCCGCTGGCTTTCCTGCCGCTGCTGGCGCCCGGGGCGCTCCTCGCGCTGGCTCCCGCGCTCGTCGAGAACCTCCTCGGGCAGGACCCGATCCTCTTCGACCACCGCACCCAGTACCAGTCGTTCGTGCTGCCCTTCCTCTTCGCGGGGGCTATAGCCGGATATGACCGCGTGGCGTTGAGACGGCCGGGGCCATGGCCGAAGCGAGTGCTGGTCGTCGCGATGATGGCGAGCCTGGTGCTCTCGTCGCGCACAGTGAACAATTTCTCGACCGAGCGTTTCTGGCCCAAGCTCGAGCACCGTCAGGCCTGGGAGGTGATGGGCCAGGTGCCGGCTGGCGCCGCGGTGTCGGCCCAGGACCGCTACGTCGCCCACCTGTCGCTGCGGCCCCTCGTCTTCGTGTTCCCGGAGGGGCTGGACAAAGCCGATCACGTCCTTGTCTACGCGTCGGCCTATCCTTGGCGGAGCAATCCGGAGGTGACCATGAAGCGCGAGGGTGACACGGTCACGATCACGAAGGGCGCCGTCGGCCCCGCGTATCCGTACCAGGTGGTCGCCGAACGAGGCCCGCACCTGCTCCTCCGGAGGAGCTAGGCTGCCGGATCCGCGGTTCCAGTTTGACGTTCTGGGCCCGCTCTGGCACGATCGGCGGGCGATGCCGTACCGTCCCATCTCTCGCTAAGGAGCTCTCGATGACTGTGAAAAGCAGCAGCCCGGACGTGAGCATTCCCGATGTCTCGATCACCGAGTACGTGCTGCGGCACGCCGCCAGGCTCGGCGACAAGCCGGCCCTGATCGACGGGCCGACCGGCCGGGCCCTGACATATCGCCAGCTCGCCGACGGCGTCCGCCGGACGGCCGCGGGGCTTCACAAGCGGGGGTTCAAGAAGGGGGACGTCTTCGCGATCTACAGCCCCAATCTGCCCGAGTACGCGGTGATCTTTCTCGCCGTCGCGTCCCTTGGAGGGATCAACACCACCGCGAACCCGCTCTACACGGCCGACGAGCTCGCCAAGCAGCTCGCGGACTCGCGCGCCCGGTTCCTGGTGACGGTGCCGCCCTTCCTCGACAAGGCGCAGGAGGCGGCGAAGAAGAGCGCGGTGGAGGAGGTCTTCGTCTTCGGGGCGGCGGAAGGCGCCACGCCGTTCACCGAGTTCCTCCAGGCGGGGTCGGAGCCGCCGACCGTACGCATCGACCCGAGGGAGGATTTGGTTGCGCTCCCGTATTCGAGCGGGACCACGGGCTTGCCCAAGGGCGTCATGCTGACCCACCGCAATCTGGTCGCCAACCTGTGCCAGTGCGAGGGCATGCGGAACTGGGAGGGCTTCGGCGAGAAGGACGTCGTCATGGCGTTCCTGCCCTTCTTCCACATCTACGGCATGGTCGTCATCATGATGCTGGGACTGGCGGGCGGCAGCACCATCCTCGTCTTGCCGCGCTTCGACTTTCAGGAATTTCTGGCCGCCATCCAGAAGTACCGCGTGACGATCCTCCCCCTTGTGCCGCCTGTCGTGCTCGGCATGGTCAAGCACCCGGCCGTCGCCCAGGCCGACCTCTCGAGCGTCCGCCTCGTCTTCTCGGGCGCGGCGCCGCTCGGGGAGGAAGTCGCGCGCGAGCTCGCCCAGAAGCTCAAGTGTCCCGTCACCCAGGGCTATGGGATGACGGAAGCGAGCCCGGTCACCCACCTGAGCCCGACAACGAATGCGCCGATGAAGCCGGGCTCTGCAGGCTGCGTCGTGCCCAACACCGAGGTGAAGATCGTCGATATCGTAACGGGCGTGGAACTGGCGCAGGGCAAGGAAGGCGAGCTCCTGATCCGCGGGCCGCAGATCATGAAGGGTTACCTTAACCAGCCCGGTGAGACGGCCGCGTGTCTCGACCACGAGGGTTGGTACCACACGGGCGACGTTGGATACGTGGACGGAGACGGGTTTTTCTTCATCGTGGACAGGACCAAGGAGCTCATCAAGTACAAGGGCCTCCAGGTCGCTCCCGCCGAGCTCGAAGCGCTCCTGGTGACGCATCCGGCCGTGCTGGACGCGGCGGTCGTGCGCAAGCCCGACGAGGAGGCGGGCGAGGTGCCCAAGGCCTTCATCGTGCTGAAGCCGGACGAGGTATCTCGCGCGACCAACGCCGAGGCCATCATGGGCTGGGTGGCGGAGCGCGTCGCGCCCCACAAGCGCATCCGTCACCTGGAGTTCATAGACCAGATCCCGAAGTCGGCGTCGGGCAAAATTCTGCGCCGGGTGCTCATGGACAGAGACAAACACCGCTAGTCCTTAGTCCCGGAAGCCCGTGAGGCCCTGGATGAAGCGGCCGAGGACGACGTTGAAGGCGATGGCCGCGGGCACGCCCACGAGCAGCCCTCCCGCCATCAGCGCGCCCCAGAAGAAGATGTCGCCGCGAATCAGCATGGTCGGGAGCCCGACCGTGACGACCTTCTGCTCGACCGGAGACGAGAACACGACGGCGTAGAGATACTCCTGCATCGAGAGCGTGAAGGCGAAGAGGGCCGTCGTCGCTATCCCGGGAAGGCTGAGCGGCAGGACGATCCGCACGATCCCGCCCATGACCCCGCAGCCGTCGATCCAGGCCGCCTCCTCGATCTCGGGCTGCAGGCCGCGCAGGAAGCCCATCATCAGCCAGGTGCAGAGCGGGATGGTGAACGACGGGTAGAGCACGACCAGGGCCCACCACGAGTCCATCAGGCCCAGCCCGAGTACGATCGGCGCGAGCGGCAGAAAGAGGATGATGGGCGGCACCAGATAGGTCATGAAGATGGCGATGCCGGCGCCCTGGGCTCCCGGCAGGCGCAGGCGGGCAAGCGCGTAGGCCGCCGGGACCGCCACGACCAGCGTGATCCCGACGACCAGGAGCGACACGGCGGCCGTGTTGAAGACCCAGGTGCCGAACCATGTCTGGGTGAACAGGAGGCGGAAGTGCTTCAGGCTGGGCGGCCGGTGGAACCACAAGGGAAACTGCATGCGGTAGAGGTCCTGCTCATCCTTGAACGCGGTGATCACCATCCAGAGGACGGGAAAAAGCGCGATCAGCAGGAATGCGGCTACGCCGGCATAGATGAGGAGGTGCCGGCCCAGCTGCGGCCGCCGCGACCTGCTGCCTATGCGCTCCGCCACGCCGCCGGAATCATACGTCGCCCTCCGGCTCGCCCGTGAGGATGTGGGAGGCGTGGTGGAGCACCATGCGCCAGCGGGTGCCCCGCCGCTCGTAGACATTGGTCGCCAGCACCGCGGTGACCGCGATGTTGCCCTGCGCCTGGGACAGAATGTTTTCGGTGCCGGTCACCCAGGCGAGGCCGCCCTCGATCTGGATCTGCAGATCCGACAGCGTGAAGCGGAGCTCGCGGCTGTCCTTGAAGATGGTCTCCCAGGATTGGCGCACGGTATCCCAGCCGCTCAGCAGGCACCAGCCGGGGTGGACGCAGCGCACGTAGTCCGTGTGAAGCCAGACCGCCTCCATCGTCTCCAGATCCCGGCTCTCGACGGCGCGGTAGAAGCGCGCGTTGGTCTCCTGGATCTCCGCCAGCTCCTCGTCCGGCGTCAGCTCGGGCATTTCACGACCAGCGAGCCGCCGTCCATCTCGATGGGCAGGACTTCGAGGCGCGCGCCGGGGCAGGGGCCCTCGACGCAGAGCCCCGTGTGCTGCTCGAAGATGGCGCCGTGCGTCGCACAGATCAGATGTCGGCCGTCCTCGGTGATGAACTCGTTCGGCCAGAGGTCGAGCGACGTCCCGGCGTGCGGGCAACGGTTGACGTACGCGTGGTAGCTGCCGTTCACGTTGACGATGAATCCTTCGACCGGCCTGCCACGGCGACTCACGCGGAACTTCGCTGTCCGCCCGGCGGCGAGCGTGTCGGCGGCGCAGCTCCAGATGCTGGGGTCCTCGGTGGCGGGCTCCACAGATCGGTTCTACCAGAAGGCTCCCGGCTCTTCAACGCGCGGTCCCGTTCCGGCCACTACCGGCATGGTACGATTACCGGGTTATGCTCGCCGTAGACGCGAAAGACCTCACGAAGACCTTCCGCAGCGGATGGCTCGGCCGCCGCCGCAAGGAGGCACTCACGGGCGCGAGCCTCGAGGTGCCGAGCGGAGCGATCTTCGGCCTGCTGGGACCCAACGGCGCGGGCAAGACGACGCTGCTCTCCATCCTGGCGACGCTGCTCCTGCCGGACTCGGGTAGGGCGACCATACTCGGCCATGACGTGGTCCGGGAGGCTGGCGCTATACGGCGGCGGCTCAACATGGCGAGCGGCAACGCCTCGTTCGTGTGGAGCCTTCGGCCGCCCGAGGTCCTGGCGTTCTACGGCGGCCTCTACGGTCTCTCCGGCCGCCGCCTGCGGATGAAGGTCGCGGCGTTGATCGAGCAGTGCGAGCTCGGGCCCTACGTCAAGACCGAGTACAACGAGCTTTCGACGGGGCTCAAGCAGCGGCTGGCGATGGCCAAGGCGCTGCTCAACGATCCGGAGGTGCTGTTCCTCGACGAGCCGACGCTGGGCCTCGACCCGGACGTCTCGATCCGGCTTCGCGCCCAGATCGCGGCGCTCCGGCGCGAGCGGGGCACGACCATCATCCTGACGACGCACTACATGCGCGAGGCCGAACAGCTCTGCGACGAGATCGCCTTCATCAAGTCCGGGCGCATCATGGCGCAGGGGACCGCGGACGAACTCAAGCGCCAGATCCGCATCGGCGACGTCATCTCGCTCCGGCTCGACCCCGCGGTGCCGCAGGGGCTGGTCGGGCTGCCGGGCATTCTCCAAACACACGCGCGTGGCGAGCATGTCGACTGCACGGTGGACGCCGTGGACAAGCGGCTCCCGGAGATCCTGCGCTGGCTCCACGAGCAGGGAGTGCTGGTCCGCGACTGCCAGGTGCACGAGCCCGAGCTCGAGGAGGTCTTCGTTGAGCTCGCGCGATGACCTCCTGGTGAGGGAGCGCCCGCCGGAGACGTGGTTCGTCGAGGTCGTGCGCACCTGGGCGTTCGCCCACCGTAACGTGATCATGGCGCGGCGGAACGTGTTCTTCGTCTTCGAGCTCACGTTCTGGCCGGGCGTGGCGATGCTCTCCCACGGTCTCTTGACGCGCTTCCTTGCGCTCGACGCGAAGATGACAGCCTTCATCCTCGTCGGCACGGTGGCGCTCTCGACGGTGCAGGTGTGCCAGCTCGACGTCGCCTACGCGGTGCTCTTCGACATCTGGTCGAAGTCCATGAAGCACCAGTTCCTCACGCCCATCGGCATCCGCCACATTGCGGGGGGATCCTGGCTGGTGGGCGTGGCGCGCGGGCTCGTGGTCTTCGCGCTGATGGCGGTGATCGGCAGCTGGGCCTTCGGTTTCGACTTCATCGGAGGAGGTCCAGGCTCGCTGACGCTCTTCCTCCTGGGCTGCTTTCTCTGCTCGCTGATCATCGGGCTCCTCGTCTGCAGCCTCGTCCTGCTTTTCGGGACGCGCGCCGAGACGTCGGCCTGGGCGGCGGTGAACTTCACCCTCATGTTCTCGGGCATCTACTACCCTGTCTCCGTGCTCCCCGGCTGGGCGCAGCAGGTCGCCGCCGGCATCCCGCTGACCTATTTCCTCGACGCCTTCCGCGGGGGCTATGGCTTCGGGCCCCAGTTCGCCCACGCCTGGCTCAAGGGCTTCGCGCTGACCGGCCTCTACGTCGTGCTCGCGCACTGGGCGCTGGCCTCCGCCATCACCCGCTCTCGCCGCACCGGGCTTCTCCTCAAACTCTCGGAGTGACGCCATGACCGAACCCGCGCAGGCCATACGGCTGGACATCTCGCGCCCCGCACATGATGTCGTGAAGGGCTTCCAGGGCCTCGCGACGACCGCCATCTCGGACGTCATTGATCTCTCGTCAGTGATGCGCTACGCCATCCATCCACTCTGGCCCGACATGCCGCGCATCGCGGGGCCGGCTTTCACGGTGCGGACCGCGCACCACGACAACCTCATGCTCCACGCGGCGATCTACCGGGCCGAGCCGGGCGACGTGATCGTCGTGGAGGCGGGGGACGATTCCATGGCGGTGGCCGGCGGGAACGTCTGCGCCATCGCCCGGAAGCGTGGTGTGGCCGGCTTCATCGTGGATGGCGTGATTCGCGACATCGGAGAGAGCCGCGCCAACGGCTTTCCGCTTTTCGCCAGAGGCCGCTCGCCCATCCCGGCCGCGAAGGAAGGGCCGGGCGAAATCAACCATCCGATCCGTTGCGGCGGCGTCGTCGTCCATCCCGGCGACATCGTCGTGGGCGACGATGAAGGCATCGTGGTGGTGCCGCTCGCCAAAGCGCCGGAGGTGTTGAAGAAGGCGCAGACCAAGGCCGAGGCCGACGCCAGGACGAGCCTCGAGGCCTGGGAGAAGAACCACCGCGCCAAGGTGGACGCCTCGCTGAAGGCCAAAGGGTATCTCGGCTGATGATGGACGGCCTCCTGCTCGGCCGCTAGCTCGTGCGCATGCGGCGGGCGCTGGTCGTGGCATTGGTCGTCGGCGCCGGGCTCGCGGCCGGCGTGGGCTGGGCGCTCCATCAGGGCACGGCGGAGGGGCTCGAGAGCCGAAAGGGGCGGCTGCTCCGGGCGGCGGTGACCCCAGGGGGCGCCGACGACGTCTCCGATCTTTTCGAGCTCGAGCTGCGGAGCTCGACGGGGCGCCTGGTCCGCGCCCTGGTCCGGGTGCCGCGCGGCGCCCCCGCGCCGTATCCCGCCCTCGTCCTCGTAGACGGCGCGGAGCTTGGACGGCGCGTGGCCGCGCTCCGGGGACTCGACTCCATCGCTCGCCACGCGGTGATCGTATCGCCGGACTACCCGTTCCAGGTCGACCGCCGCTCGCTGGGTGGGTTCGGCCTTCTGGCCGTCGGGCCTCGCCTCCGCTCCGGCGCCTTCGACCTCGTCGCGCAGATTGGCCTCCTGGTCGACTATCTCCTCTCGCGGCGTGACGTCGCGCGCGGCCGCATCTTCCTCGTGGGCTCGAGCTTCGGCGCGCCCGCGGTGGTCGTTGCCGGAGCCGTGGACGGCAGGCCCGCGGCGGTGATCGCGATCTATGGCGGCGGCAATGTCGCGAGCCTCGCCGCCCACGTGCTCCAGCAGGGAGAGCGGGAGGCCCTTCCGGCATGGCAGGCGGCCGTGGTCGGCAGGGCGCTCGCGCTGCTGCTGGTGCCGCTGGAGCCCACGCGCTACGCCGCGCGCATCGCGCCCCGGCCGGTCCTGATGGTCAACGGCGCCGGAGATTCGTTGATACCCCGCGCGAACGTGATGGCGCTCTTCGACGCGGCGCGGGAGCCCAAGGAGATCTTGTGGATGAGGGGAGAGCACGTCCAGCCCGACGAGAAGGAGCTGATCGGCGCCGTCTCGGGGTGGCTCGCCGCATGGCTCGTTCGGCGGGGTCTCCTGCCGCCCGAGGCCGCCCCCGAGAGCTCATGACTCTCGTGAGTGATGCGAACCGGCCGATTTCCCAAGAGCGAGAGCCGTCATGCAATTGCACGAGAATCATTACTGGGCGGCCCCGAGCGCTGCGAGCTTGAAGGATCAGGACTCGAGCGTCTCCATGAAGCCGGCGATGGCATCCACGTGGACGCCGGTGACGGCGATCTCCGGCGTGTAGACCACCTCGTCGACCGCCCAGACGACCGTTCCTTTCGCGTCCTTCGTGATGCCCGCCACGTTTTCCAAGAGCCGCGTGATGTTGTCGTTGATGCGCACGGTGTTGGCCTTGAGCGGCGCGGCGAGCCGTCCATCACGGATGATGAAGGAGTCGCCGACCACGGTGCAGGTGAAATCGCCCGCGCGGAGCCCGTTGATGGGGTACGTGTACCAGATGCGGCCGACGTAGAGGCCGTGGCGCACGCCGCGGATGAGCTCGTCGATCGAGACCGGGTCGGCGCCTTCGACGACGATGTTGGAGGCGGCGGTCGCGGGCCGCGTGTCGAAGCCGCGCCCGCCGTTCCCGGTGTAGCGGAAGCCGTTGCGGGGCATGAGCGCCACTGCCGCTGCGGCTGCGTCTACGCCGAGCTTCTCCCTGATCGCGGGGTCGTGGAGAAGTCGCTGCGCTTCGTACCAGTTGGTGAGCACGGCCGTGAGCACGCCATCCTTGATCAGGTCGGTGCGCCCCGTCGGCAGGCCCTCGCACGTGATGCCCTTGGAGCCCATGAGCCCGGAGAGCGCGCCGTGGTCGTAGACGCTCAGGCGGGCGGAGGCGACGGGCCGGCCGAGCTTGCCCAGGAACGGGGTGCTCGAGGAATAGAACGCCCCCGCATGGCAGGAGGGGACGACGAGGTTGTTCATGAGGTCGGCGATGGGCTGGCGGCCGAAAACGACCGTGTACTCGCCCGAAGGCACGCGCTCCCCGCCTATGGCCTCGATGGCCCGTTGCGCGGCCTCGGCGCCCGCTTCCTCGGTGAGATGCGCGAGGCGTGTCGCTGTGGACCATCCCGAGCCCTTGGCGTCCTGCGCTTCGACCATGCCCGTGACGAAGCTCGTGAGCAGCGTCGAGACGTCGGTTTGCGGATCGGGCATGGACGTCGAGGCGATCGCCATCGATTCCTGGAGGATGGTGACGTCGCCGCCGAGGATGAGGCCGAGCTTGCGCAGCCCCGCTTCGCTTCCGGCAAGCTCGGCGAGCTTCGACGAAGCGAGGAAGGCGCCCAGACCGCCCTGGAGCACCTTCCATCCCGCCTCCACCAGCTGCGCGTCGCTGATGGCCAGGAGGGCGGGGTCGTGGTAGTCCACGAGCTCGCGCCGCGCCGCTCCCGGACGCGGGAAGGAGCGGAACTCGGGGTCTCGGACCGCTCCCTGGCGCGCCTTGGCGAGGGCGCGCGCGACTCCGGCCTGCGAGAGATCGCTGGGCTCCGACCCGAAGCCGAGCAGAATTCCCTCGGGAGAGTCGAGGGCGACCTGGATGCCGATGCCGTAAGTCTCCGCGCTCTTGGGCTCTTCGACGCCGTTGCAGGGGATGTGCGACGTGTAGTTGAGCCGCGTCAGGAGCGTGCGGTTGTCGGCGGCGACGACCTCGGCCTCTCGTACGCCCACCTGGGCGCGCACGAAGGCGAGCGCGTCCCGGACCGCACGGGCGAGGAGGGCAGCGGCGGGCACTACGGTCGCCTGCCCGCCGTCGCGGCCGTCGGGTATCCCTTCTGGTGCCAGCCCGGGATGCCCTCATCGAGGATCACCATGTTCCGGTAGCCGGCCGTGTAGAGGATCTCGTTGGCCCCCCGGGCCAGCGCGTGGGGGCAGGCTCAGTAGAGAACGAGGAAGTCCTTGCGCGAGATCTCGGCGAGGCGCGCGGGCAACACGCCGAGCGGGATGTTGATCGCCCCCTTGATGTGGAGGTCGTCGTACTGGGCTTTGTCGCGCACGTCGATGAATGTGAGCGGCTGGTGCCTGTCGAGCACCGCCTTGGCCTCGTCCACCGAGATGTACTTCTCGGGCACGTCCGGGTTGCCAGCCGGCGCGGGAGCGGCCCACGCCGTGGCGGTTGCCAAGAGCAGAATCGCGATGAGCCGCTTCATCAGGCTCGCCCTCCCGTGATGATGGCGCGGCTCCGCATGGTCGGGCCGCCGTTGCCGAGCTTCTTGGTCTGCATGGGCTGTCCTTTGCCGCAGTTGGAAATGGGGTAGAGGCGGAAGTCGCGTCCGACCGCGTCCACCTTCAGGAGATAGTCGCGGCTGTCGGCCATGATGCCGCCGTCCCGGTAGAGCCGCCCGAGGCGGCCGTGCTCGATCTCGTAAACCTTGCGTGCCGAGATGCGGAAGTTCTCCCGGCTCTCGGCGATCGAGGGTGTCTTGTGGCCGACGAGGTAGAAGCCCCGGTCCACCTCGCCGATGATGTCCGCCGGGTCGCGGTCGCCTCGAGCGAAGACGGTCGTCGACATGCGGATCAGCGGGATCAGCGGCGCCTCCGTCGCCTTGCAGTGCCCGTTGGGCTCGCCCCCGAAGATGGCCGCCGTCTGGCGGCTGTTCATGAAGCCCCGAAAGATGCCGGCGTCGATGTGGGTCACGCGCCGTGCCGGCGTGCCCTCGTGGTCGTAGTTGTAGTGACCATAGCCCGGCAGGGCGGGATCCGAGTAGGCGGTGACGAGGGGCGAGGCGACCTGCTTGCCGACCTGGGTGTCGTCGAGCCCGCGCAAGAGCCACGAGCGCCCGGCGTAGGCGGTCTCCATCTTGAGGCCGCGATCCAGCTCCGCGGGGTGTCCGATGATCTCGTGGGACACGAGCGTGTTGTAGTGGGGGTCGGTGACCACGGTCACTGGGCCGTCGAGGGACGGCAGAGGCGGCGCCTGGCAGAGTAAGGCGGCGTCACGCGCGATGGCCAGGGCGAAGTCGGTGAAGGACGGGAAGGACATCAGCGGGTCGTCCACGCCGCGCAACAGGATTTCCCAGCCGCGCTGGTGTCCCAGGACATCGTAGACCTGCTGGCTGTTGCCGTTCCCGTTGGCGACGACGTAGCACAGGCCCTGCGTCAGCGCGATGGACTGGTCGATGAGCGCGCCCTCCGAGGAGGCGAAGAGCTCGCGGGCGAGCTGTGTCATGGCGGAGATGTAGTTGTAGCCGAGCGCCGCATTCGCGGCCTTGACCTGGCGCGAGACCTCCCGGGTGAACCGGACCATCTCGCCGAGGTCGACGGTTCGCGGGTCCGTTTCGTAGATGGCCGGCACCGTGTCCTGGCACACGCGCACGGGATGCAGCCGCGTGTCGGCGAGGGACTCGCCGAGCGGGCCGAACTTGCCGCGCGCCTGCGTCTTCCAGTCGGCATTGGCCATGGCCCGCCGGTACGCGGCGTCGAGCCCCTCGTCGAGGATGCGCTCGAGATGCGGGATGTCGGCCTCGCCGAGTCCGCGCCCGAAGTAGCCCGGCGCGGCCATGCCGTCGCCCGCCAGCACACGGATGCCGACACCCAGGGTCGCGTCCTCGCCGGCGCCCTTGGAGTCGCCGTTCTCCGCGGCCGCATACTTGCCCTGGATCGCCTCGAGCCGCACGTCGGCGTAGCGGAGGTGAGCGCGCGACCGGGCGCGGGAGGTGACGAGGTCGCGCACCATGGGCGCCACTTGCTGGATGAGCTCGGTGCTGATGGAGGTCGTCATGGGGGAATCACCGTGCTCAGAAGGGCTGGAAGGGCTCGACCCAGACGGACTCGCCCGCGGCGACGTCGCCCCGCTCCTCCTCGATGACGATGAAGCAGTTGGCGGCGGTCATCGAGGTCAGGATCCCGGAGCCCTGGGGGCCCGTGGTGCGCACCTCCCAGCGGTCGTGGGCGTAGGAGAGGATGCCGCGCTTGAATTCGCGCCGCCCGGTCTTCTTCCCCATGGGCTCGACCGCGGTGGCGCGGAAAGGCTGCCCGAAGAGCGCCCGCCGCCCCGCGAGCTTCCACAGCGCCGGGCGGACGAAGAGGTGGAAGGTGAGCATGGAGGCGACCGGGTTGCCCGGCAGGCCGAAGAAATGCGCGCGGCCGATGCCGCCGACCGCGAGCGGCCGTCCCGGCTGCATGGCGACCTGCCAGAAGTCGATGCCGCCCGCCTGCTCGAGGACGGCCTTGACCAGGTCGTAGTCACCGACAGAGACGCCGCCCGAGGTCAGCACGACATCGGCGTGCTCGGCGGCTCCCAGCAGGCGGGAGTGGAGCTCGTCGAACTGGTCGGGCACGATGCCGTCGTCCACCACCGTCGCGCCCGCGTCCTCGACGAGGCCGCGAAGCGAGAAGCGGTTCGAGTCGTAGATCTGCCCCGGCTTGCGCGCGCTTCCGGGCTCTGCGACTTCGTCGCCCGTGGAGAGGATGGCGACGCGTGGCTTCCGGCGCACGAGGAGCTGGGCCAGCCCGAGCGAGGCGGCGACGCCGATCTCCTGCGGACGGAGCACTCCGCCTGCCGCCAGCACCACGGCGCCCGCCTGGACGTCTTCGCCGCGCCGCCGCATATTCGCGCCGGGCGCCAGGCGTCCGACGATCACGAGGCTGCCGCGGCGCTCCACGATTTCCTGTGGGAAGACCGTGTCCGCGCCGGCGGGCATGGGCGCACCCGTCATGATGCGGAGGGCCTGGCCCGAGCGGAGCGTGCCGGCGAAAACCGACCCCGCCGCCAACTCGGCGACGACCTCGAGCGCGCGCGTGCTCGTGGCGGGGATGTCGGCCGCCGCGACGGCATAACCATCGACGGCGGAGTTGTCCGTGGGGGGCACGTCCATCTCGGCGCGCACATCCAGGGCGAGCACGCGGCCGAGCGCCGCGGCCAGGGGCAGGAGCTCCGGCTGGGCCGGAGTGGTGATGCGCTCCAGGATGTGAGCCTGGGCGTCCTGGACCGAGATCATGGCGTCAGTATAACGTGGGCCCGCAAGGCGGCTCCCGGCACTTGTGCTACGATACCGCCGCGATGGCGGTGACGTGCGGGCGCTGTGGATGGCAGGGCGACGAGGCGCGCTACTGCGCGCGGTGCGGCGCCGATCTGGGCGCGGCTCCAGGGGCCCCGCGATCTTCGTTTCCACCACCGCCGCCGAGACCCTCCGCGCTCGGCCCCGCGCGCGTCTCCACCGCGACCCGCCCCGCGGGATTCTGGATCCGCGTCGTCGCGGTCATGATCGACGGCGTCGTCCTGATCGTTGCGCAGGGCATTCTCTTCGGCGCGGCGTGGGTCCTGTGGGGTGGCGCGCTCAGCGCCGGCGTGGCGGTGAGAGGCGCGACGCAGTTCTTCAGCTCGCTCGTCAGCGCGGCATACTCCATCGTCTTTCACTGGATGTGGGGACAGACGCTCGGCAAGATGGCGCTTCAGATCCGGGTGGTCAGCATAGACGGCGGGCCGCTGTCCTTCGGCCAGGCCGTCGGACGCTATTTCGCCACCTTCCTGTCCGCCTTCATACTCGGGATCGGCTTCGTCATGGCCGGTGTCCGCTCTGACAAGAGGGCGCTGCACGACCTCCTGGCCGGCACGCGGGTCGAATACCTCTAGCGGGCCCGCCCGAGCCTCGATCCGATGGCTCTGCCGCTGCCGCTCAGAAACTGTCTGGCCAGGCTGATCCTCGACGCCCTCCATGACGACGCCGCGCGGCGCGCGCTGGAAGCCGTTGCGGCGGTCTGCGCCGACCCACATGCGCTCGAGGGTCCGGGCGTATTGCCAGAGGCCTTCCCCCGGGAGATCTTCGAGCGCCGGGATGGCGTCTGGCGGCTCAAGAGCGGGTTCAGAGCTCACACGGTCGAGTTCGCGGAGCGCGCCGAGCGCGCGCGGCGGCTGCTGCACCTGCGGCCTTTCGATCCCGAGGACCCGCCGCTCAAGGTCACGCTGGTCGCGGCGGCCCTGCTCTTTCACGCGCATCTCTACTTCGAGGTGCACGAGCTCCTCGAGCCCTACTGGCTGCGCGCCGAGGGCGGCGACCGCGAGGCGCTGCAGGGCCTCATACAGGTGGCCGTGGGCTTCCAGCACCTGGCCAATGGCAATATCGGTGGCGCGCGCGCGCTGCTGCACGATGGCTGCGGGCGCGTCCTCGAGCGGACGCTCGAGGGCGTGCCGCTGGACCCGTTCGGGCGGGCGCTTCAGCAGAGCCTCGACCGCGTGCTGTCCCTGGGCGACGACGCGCCCCGGGGCTTCGACTGGAACGAGGTGCCCCGCTTTCCGGTCGGGACCGCCGATGACTGAGGTGCCAGGCGGGACGACTGAGGCACGGCCCTAGCCGTGGGCACGCTGTACCTGGTCGCCGACGCTGGGGAGATCGCCAAGCGACGGCGGCTCGTTCCGGCGGGGCGCCTGGTCGAGGCGTGGCCCGATCTTCACGCGAAGGGCGAGTTCTGGATGGGAGAGGACGCCAAGGCGCTGCTGGACGCGACGGGTGAGCCGCTCCGGGCGAAGCTCGAGCTCGAGGCGGCAGCCGTGCCCGTGTATTATGGACCGCGGCTCTGCGATGTCGAATCGCTGCCCGCCGAAGAGTCGTTGCAGACCCGGGCGCTGTCCGCGCGGGGCATCGCGGTGGTGTGGATCACGGTGGATCGCTTCGGCGAGCGGACGCAGTATGAGCCCAAGTCGCCGGTGGACCCCGTCTTCTACCTGAGACGGCCCGGCGGCAGCGCCGCCCACGTCTGGCGCCTCGTCCAGTCGAAAGCGGAGGCGGTCGTCTACATGGCCGAGTATTACGGCGATGACCCGGAAGCGCGGCAGTGGGCCGAAGGGCTCGCAGCCGCCACGTGGGAGGAAATGATCGAGCGCTATGCGGTTCATCGTTAGCTGGACGCGGGAGGTCACCGGATAGCCATGGAACTCGGGCTCACGGGCAAGACCGTGCTCGTCACCGGAGGCAGCAGGGGCATAGGCCGGGCGACGGCCCGCGCCATGGCGGCCGAGGGCGCCCGCGTCATGATCTGCTCGAGGAGCGGGCCCGCGCTCGAAGAGGCGGCCGGGGCGATCCGGCGCGAGACCGGGCAGGCGGTCGAGACCGTCGCCGCGGACTTGAGCCGGCTCGACGGCGTCGAGAGCGCCGCCGCGGCGGCCGTGCAGCGCCTCGGGCGGCTCGACGTCCTCGTGAACAACGCGGGCGCGATCAAGGGCGGCGATTTTCTCGCCCTTCCCGACGAAGAATGGATGACTGGCTGGAGCCTCAAGCTCCTGGGCTACGTCCGCATGGCGCGGACGGTGCTTCCGCAAATGCGCGCCCAGGGCGGGGGACGCATCGTCAACGTGGTCGGGATGGCGGCGCGCAATCCCGCGACGACCTACATGATGGGCGGCGCCGCCAACGCCGCGCTCATCAACTTCACCAAGGCCCTGGCCGATGTCGGCGCCCCGTCCAATATCCTCGTCACCGCGGTGTCGCCGGGCCCCGTCAAGACGGACCGCTGGGACAGCCTCCAGCGGCAGCAGGCCGCCGCCGCCGGCAAGGACCTCGAGACCTTCGAGAAGGAGCAGAGCCGGAACTTCCCGCTCGGACGCATCGCGCTGCCCGAGGAGGTCGCCGATCTGGTCTGCTTCCTGGCCTCGGAGCGGGCGTCCTTCCTCACGGGCATCGCCATCACGATAGACGGCGGCATGAGTCGAGGCGTCTACCTATAGGATTGGAGGCCGCCAATCTCGGAAATTTGGTGCGGTCCAACCGGCTATGACCTCGTGAAACGAGGAACATACGCTTGTTCGACTATGCGAACTTGTTCTTGACACCCGGTAGGCGCGTCAGTATGGTTTGCGCACGCAAAATGGGCTCGGGTGGTCGGTCCATGGTTGCGCACGCGTTTTACGGGGAGCAATCCCCATGCGCCGCCGGTGAGCCGGGGAGAGTGCACCTTCGGTACTGATCGCGGCAGGAGGCCAGTGATGCCCGCAAAGCTGTTCGTCGGCAACCTCTCCTTTCAGGCCACGGAGGAGGACCTCCGCGAGCTCTTCCAGCAGGCCGGCACTGTCGAGTCGGTGCGCATCGTGACTGATCAGTTCACCGGGCGTCCACGCGGCTTCGGCTTCGTCGAAATGGCGACCAAGGAGGAAGCCGCCAAGGCCGTCGAGATGCTGAACGGCCGGCTCTTCCGCGACCGCAATCTCGTCGTCGACGAGGCGCGGCCCCAGCCCCAGCGTGGCGCGGGGGGCGGCGGACCACGCGGCGGCGGGCCGCGCAGTGGCGGAGCGGGAGGTGGCGGAGGGAACTGGCGCCGCTAGGAGAGTCGAGGCCTCGGGACACGTTTCCCTGGGCCTTTTTCCGGTCTTGCTCCACAGGCCGCATACCTCCAGAGCGACCCGCCAAACCCCGCCAGCTGCTACTCGAGTGGTAGCTGCGCCGGGCCCTCGGGCTCCGCGTCGGCGACGGGGGCGAGGCTGTCCTGCTCGATGAGCGGGCGGAACTTCTCGTAGAGGTCCTCGAGCTTGGCCAGGTAGTAGGCGGTGTTCTCGTCCGGGGCGGCCGCATCCCAGTCGCTGGCGAGCCTGGCCGCCTCGTTGACCTTCACGCGGTCTCTCTCGCCGGCGACGTAATAGGAGACCTGGTCGCCCGCCTGGTACGGCCGCTCCGAGCGAAGCGCCAGCTCGTACGCGGCCGAGACGTTCCGCCGCCCGCCGCGGAGCTTGTCCTGGTACCCGGCGGCCGACTCCTGGAGCGTCTCCGTCTTCATGAATTGCTTGAGCGGCACGCGGCGGCCCTCGAAGTCCTCCCGCCAGCGCTTGACGAGGGCGGGGATCTCCTCGCGCCGTCCTGTCAGCAGCAGCCGGAACATCTCTTCCAGCCACAGGCGCTGGAAGAGCTCGATGCCGCGCGAGCGCAGCCCCGAGCCTTTGATCAGGAGCTTGCCCCGCTCGTCCAGCAGCACGTAGTTCTTCATCTTGTACGAGAGCATCGCGTCGTAGCGGCCGTCCAGCTCGAGCTGGATTTCGGGCGGCAGGACCCGTTCGAGCTCCACCAGGAGGGATTCCTCGTTCGCATCATCTGGCGCCACGAAGTAGATCCCGTCGGTGTCCACTTCGATCACGACCGCGCCGAGCTCGCCAAGGCGGGCGACGAGCGCCTGGACGAGGTCCCGCCCCTGGCCCGTCACCTGATTGGCGGCGTCAAAGTCGTTCCAGTGCCCCTGCGCGAAGGCCAGGTAGCCGTAGAAGGAGTTGATGAGGATCTTGAACGTCTGCTGCAGCGCCGCCGCCAGCGTGCGCTCCCCGGGATCGGGCGCCTCGCGGGCCAGCCGCTTGGCCGCCACGCGGTACTCGCGGAGGTCGCCGAGGAGCTTCAGGAACACGCCGAGGGAATCACGGGCCGGGGCGATCTTCCGCGCGAGCATGAGCGAGGGGTAGAGCGAGGTGACGTCGACGTGCAGCACGCGGCGGGCCACTCCGGTCAGCAGGACGGCCGTGTAGCCGCCGGCGACCGCCTTGCCGGCCGAGGGCGCCGGGATCGCGAGCCCTCCGTGCAGGCACTCCCGCATGAGCAGCGCGTCGATCTTGGTCGCGTTGCCGCGAAGCACGACAGACTCGTAGGGCATCGGCAGCGCCTGCGCCTGGACGAAGTAGGGGGGCGAGAGAATGCCCGAGAGCGAGAGGGTCTCGGTGACGTCGTCGCGGGCGTAGGCCATGAGCCGCGCGGGATCTTCTCGGAAGATGCGGGGGATGTCCTCGGGGGGCAGGTAGGTGCGCTGGGGCGCCGCGATGCCGAAGTGGCGCGCGACGTCCTTGAGGCCGTAGGATTCGAGGTCGCGCGCGCCCACATCGTAGAGCTGGGCAAGGATCCAGGTGTCCACGATGTGCCGGCCTTCGACGTGGTACCGGCGGTAGCCGATGGTCCTCTCGGCCACCTGCATCCTCGAAGGCCGGCCGCCGAGCGCCGAGCCGTCGCGCCCCCAGGCGAGCGGGACCTTGAGCCGTCGCGCGCGCGCCTCCATGTATTCCAGGTCGAAGCGGAAGATGTTGTGGCCCTCGAGGACATCGGGGTCGCGCTCGCCGATGATCCGCCCGCACTCCCGGAGCAGGTCGGCCTCTTCCATCTCGGCCCCCGAGAGCACCGTGGTGAAGCCCCCGGAATCGGCGATCGCGATGGCGATGATCCGGTCGGACTCGCGCGCGGCGTTGGGGAATTCGAAGCCGGGCGCGGTCGTGACCTCGATGTCCACGGCCATCCGCCGGAGATCCTGGAAGGCCATGCCGAGAAAGGACGTCCGGCCCGTGCGCAGGAGAAACTGGTGGACGGGGTCCGAGAGGAAGCGATACGGCGACTCGGCGGCCCCCGCCGCGCGGCCCGAGAGCTGCTGGCAGTGATCGCGGGCCTTCGCGCAGTGTGCCCACGAGCGGAACTCCGCCAGCCACCGGTAGGCGCCGTCGCCGTCGAGCGGGACGACCGTGGCCTCGCCTGTGAAGCCTTTGAGCAGGTCCGGGTCGGTGAGGAGCAGGAACGGGCGGAACGGCTCATCGCTCGCGCGTGTAACCTCCTCCCGCGAATAGACGCGCACCGTCTCGTCAGAGGCTTCGAAGGCGACCTGGCCGGGGATCGCGGCACGGCCGAAAAGAAGCCGGTTGTCGTAGAAGGGCAGGGGCAGACGCGTCAATTCAGCATGCCGATCAGGCGGTGTAGCTCCTGGCGCGCCGCCGTGTAGCGGGGCTCGATGGCGATGGCGCCCTCGAGCTCGTGGATCGCCTCGCGGACCTTGTGCTGACGGACGTAGACGCGCGCGAGGTTGAAGTAGGGGTAGTGACGGGGCTCGTAGCGGGGCGCGGACTTGGCGCGCTCGAGCCACTCGATCGCCTCCTCTTCGCGGCCGAGCTCGATGAGGTAGGCGCCGATGTCGTTGTACGGATTGCCGAAGGTCGGATCCACGGCGATGGCGTGCCGGCACTCGGCGATCGCTTCCTCGTGCTCGCCCTGGTAGGACAATGCCCAGCCGATGAAGGTGTGCGCCTCGGCGCTCGGGTAGATGGCGAGGGAGCGCCTGTAGCACTCGACGGCCTCGTCGAGGCGGCCCGCCATCTGGGCTTCATAGCCGCGCTCGAAGTGCTCGCGCGCCTCTTCCGGCCACTCGCGCTCGGCCATGGCGGCGGTGCTAGACCTCTTCGATCGCCTTGCGGTACGTGGGCAGGTCCACGAGGCCCGTGAGCCGCCTGCCGCCCTCGACGATAATGGTCGGGATGGCTCGCACCCGGTTGCGGGTCAGCGCCTCCTCGTAGTCGCGCGAGACGGCGTCGCGTGCCGCGCCGCTCTCCCAGTCGCGGAGAAAGCGCGTCATGTCCGCGCCGGCTTCCTTGACGACGCCCACCAGCTCCTCCGGCTTCGCGATATTGATGCTGCGCCCGAAGAACGCCTCGTAGAGGCGCACGTGGAGGCGGTCGAAGGCCTCGGCGCTCTGGAGCGCCACGCACGTGGCGGCCTCCAGCGCGGGCAGCGACCAGTTCGGGTAGTCGTCGCGGGCCCAGGGGGTGAAGGTGATGCCGTCGCTCCGGGCCATGGCGCCGCAGCGACGCCAGCCCTCCTCGCGGTAGGTGCCCTTGAAGGTGACCGACGGGTCCGGCTCGGGGCGCAGCGGGAAGGCCTTCCACTGGATGACGAGGTCGTCTCCCATCTCGTCCTTGAGTCGCCGGAGGCGCACGGCCGCCGGGTAGCACCAGGGTCAGAGGTAGTCGGCATATTCCACGATGTGCACGGGCATGGCTGACCTCTCCCGGGTAATTGTACAGCACGAGGGCCACGAGCGGCCGGTGGCGCGCACCTGGTGCGTTATACTGCCGCGCATGACGGTCAGGACCCTCGCCGTCCTGATGCTGACGACCGCGCTCGGCAGTGCGTGTGGCGGGGCCATCTCCTTCGAGAGCGCGACGCCGAAGGCGCCGGACCGCGTCGAAGGCCGTCTCGTCAAGCCGGGCGGGACGGGGCCCTTTCCCGCTCTCGTGCTGCTTCACGGCTGTCACGGTGTTTCGCCGCAGGTCCACGCGTGGGCGCGGTGGCTGGCCGACCGCGGCTACGTGGCCTTCGTCGTGGACAGCTTCGGGCCGCGGAAAGAGCCGGCCGATTGCAAGGAAGACGACAGCCCCGGCGGCATGCCCAACACCGCGCGCTTCGACGACGCGATCGGCGCCCTGCGGTACCTTCAGGCGCAGTCTTTCGTCATTCCGGAGCGGGTAGCCTCGTTCGGCTGGTCGCAGGGAGGCGAATTCGCGATGTCGGTCATCAACGGGCCGACCCTCGATCGCGCCCGCGCGCGCGGCGTCGCGCTGCCGCGGGTCGGGTATGCCGCCGCCATCGCCATGTACCCGGGCGGCTGCCGCGACTACGCCAAGGAGCTGGTCCTGAGGCCGCTCCTCCTGTTGATCGGCGGCTCCGACGACTGGACGCCACCCCGGTACTGCCGCGAGATGTCGGCGAACATGAAGGCGCGCGGCGCCGACCTGACGCTCGTCGAGTACAAGGGCGCCTACCACTACTTCGACGTGGTGGGCCAGCGCAAGGAAGTGCTCAAGGACATCGAGCAGCCGTTCACGCCGGGCACGTATGGCGTGACGGTCGCGTACGACCGCGAGGTCGCGACCGACGCCCAGAGGCGGGTCGAGGCCTTCCTGGCGCGGGTGCTGCCCCCAGCCCCGCCACGCTGACTCCGCTTCCGCCGTTGCCCTCTCACGGCGCGACGTGCTAGCGTGGGCGATTGATCCATGGACGCCTCCGTCGAGCTCGTCAAGCGGCTCCTGCCCTCGGTGGTGCACATCCACACCGAGGTGCCCGCGGCCCATCCCTCGGCCAGAGTCCTCGGCGACGAGCGCATGGGCAGCGGCGTCATCATCGACCCCGCGGGGCTGATCCTCACCGTCAACTACGTGGTCATGGGCGGCGAAACCATACAGGTCAGCTTCAGCAAGGGGCGCTCCCAGCGGGCGGAGCTCGTGGCCCAGGACTTCGAGCTGGGCCTGGCACTGCTGAAGGTCAAGCGGGCGAACCTCCCGGCGGTGCCGGTCGCGTCCTCCGAGCATCTCGACCGCGGGGCGGCCGTCTTCGCGCTCGCCTCCACGGGGCCGAGAGAGCGGCGGGTGTCGGGCGGACTCCTGACGTACCTGGGGGAGTTCGAGGCGTATTGGGAATATCTCCTCGAGCGGAGCCTGGTGTCGAGCGCGGCGAATCCCAGCTCGGGCGGCGGCCCGCTCTTCACCATGACGGGGCAGATGGTGGGCGTGGTCTACCTCAACCTGGGTGAGATCATCCGCGCGTCGCTCGCCATCCCCGGTGAGTGCTACCTGGCAAACCGCGAGGAGTACCTGCGGCACGGGCGCGCGGTCAGCCGACCGCAGCGGGCGTGGCTGGGCGTCTTCGCGCACCCGGTCGACGAGGGCGTCGTGGTGGCGGGACTGGTGCCCAATGGGCCGAGCGCGCGCTCGGGCATCCGCGAGGGCGACGTCATCCTGTCGCTCGACGCGCAGCAGGTGCCGACGCGGAAGGAGCTGTACCTGTCGCTCTGGCGGCGGGGTCCGGGAGAGCGAATCGCGCTCGAGGTGATGCGCGACAACGAGCTGAAGCGGCTCGATGTGACGGGCGGCGACCGCGCGGACTTCTACAAGCAGATCTCCTGACCGGAGGCCGACCGTGGACCTGGGACTCAAGGGCAAGGTGGCGCTGGTGGTGGCGGCGAGCAAGGGCATGGGCAGGGCCTCGGCCATGGGCTTGGGCGCCGAAGGCGCGCGCGTCGCGATGTGCGCGCGCGGAGAGGCGGATCTTCGGGCCGCGGCTGACGACGTCAGCAACCGGACGGGCGCCGAGGTGCTGGCGGTGGCGGCCGACGCCAACAAGCCGGAGGACATCGAGCGCGTCGTCGCCAAGACGCGGGAGAAGTGGGGCGGGGTGGACGTGCTCGTGGCCAATGTCGGCGGCCCGCCGCCCGGGCCCTTCGAGCAGATGACCGACGAGCAGTGGAAGGCGGCCTTCGAGCAGGTCCACCTCTCGACGGTGCGCTTCATCCGGGCCGTCCTGCCCGACATGAAGAAGAAGAAGTGGGGGCGCATCCTCGCCATCCAGTCGAGCTCGGTCAAGCAGCCCGTCGAAGCGCTCATTCTCTCGAACGGTATCCGGCCCGGCATCGCCGGGATGTTCAAGACGCTCGCCAACGAGCTCGGCCGGGAGGGCATCACGGTCAACATGGTCTTGCCGGGGCGGATCCGTACGGACCGCTTCCTCGGGCACCAGAGGGACCTGGCCGCGCGGGCGGGAAAGAGCCTGGAGGAATGGATCGCCACGCGGTCGACGGCGGACATCCCCATGGGGCGGATCGGCACGCCCGAGGAATTCGCCAACATGGTCGTCTTCCTCGCCTCGGAGCGGGCGTCGTACATGACCGGCTGCGTGGTGCAGGTGGATGGCGGGCTGATCAAGAGCGTGGTGTAGCCGATGTCATGAGGGTGCTTCGAACCGCGATCGTCAACTTCCGGGCGCGTCGGGGATTCTTTCACGCCGCGGGGATCGCGTTCAGCTTCCTGACGTGTCTCGTGCCCATCCTCTTCTTCATCGTCTCGCTGGCCGGCTTCGTCCTGAGCCGCAAGGCGGCGTCCGAGATTGTGCTCAGGCAGCTCGCCGAGCTGATCCCGGTGTACAAGGACGAGCTGCACACGTCCCTCTCCGAGATCATCCGGCGCCGCAGTCTCTCGGGTCTCCTCGGCACGGCGGTGCTGCTGCTCTTCGCCAGCCAGCTGTTCGCCTCGCTGAGGCTCGTGCTCAACGACATCTTCGGCTTCAGCCGGGGGCCGGGACTGTTGCGCGAGATCGGCAAGGACCTCGTCCTCCTGCTCGTGATGGGCGTCCTGTTTCTCGCGAGCATCCTCATCTTCGACCTCTTCGGGTGGTTCCGGCTCTTTCTGCTCGCGCCGGCGCAGATGCCGGCCGAGTGGATCCGCTCGCTGTTCATGGCGCTCGCCGTCGCGTTCAGCACGATGCTCTTCTACATCATGTACCGGTACTTTCCCCACCAGCGGGTGTCGGCGGGCGCGGCGCTGGCGGGGGCGCTCCTGGCCGGCGTCCTGTGGGAGGCCGCGAAGCAGGCGTTTCGCTGGTACATCCTGCGAATCGGGGTGTACGACGCGATCTACGGCCCGCTCGGGGCCCTGGTGGCGCTGGGCATGTTCGCGTACTACTCCGGCATCGTGTTCATCCTGGGCGCAGAGTTCACGCAGGCGCTCCGCTCGCGCAGAGGCCGTTCGTAGGCATGCCGGGGCTCCCGTGCTGTGGTAGGTTGTGGCGGCCATGACTTACCCGCCCGCGCGGGCGCTCGAGGGCGTGCGCGTCCTCGAGTTGGCCCACCTGATCGCTGGACCCACCTGCGGCATGTACCTGGCGGACATGGGCGCCGACGTCATCAAGGTCGAGTCGCGGGAGTCGCCGGACGCCTCCAGGACCGTGTACGGGATAGCCCGCGCGGGGGAAGGCATCCTTCATCTCACGGTCAACCGCAACAAGCGGGCCCTCTGCCTCGATCTCGCCAAGCCCAAGGGGCGCGACGCCTTCTACCGGGTCGTCAGGACGGCAGATGTCGTCCTCGAGGGTTACCGCAACGGGGTCGCTGAGAAGCTCGGCATCGACTACGCCACGCTCCGGCCGATGAGCCCGCGTCTCATCTACTGTTCCGTATCGGCCTTTGGCCCCGACGGTCCGTGGCGCAACAAGCCCGGGCTCGACGCGCTCGCGCAGGCGGTCGGCGGGATCATGGCCGTGACCGGCGAGGCGGACGGCGGTCCCGCGCTGGTCGGGGCGCCCGTGGTGGACACGATCGGAGGTCTCCTGGCGACCCAGGGCATTCTCACGGCGCTGATCGCCCGCGGCCGGACGGGCGAGGGACAGCGCGTGGACGTCTCGCTGCTCGACGGCGCGCTGCTCTCGCACTTGGCGCGGCTGTCGGTGTTTCACGAAACGGGCGTGCCCATCGGCCGCTACGGCAGCGGGCATCCGAATCTCGTGCCGTACCAGGCCTTCCGCGCGCGCGACGGGTGGATCTTTCTGGCGGTGTGGAAGGACGACACGTGGCGGCCCTTCTGCGCGGCGGCCGGCCGGCCCGAGCTCGCCGACGACCCGCGCTTCGCGACGCGCGCGGACCGCGTGGCGAATCGCAAGGAGCTGACCGCGCTGCTCGAGATCGCCGTCGCCGGGCGCACGATCGAGGAATGGATGGCGGCGCTCGAGCCGCTGGACGTGCTCTGCGCGCCGATCAACGACTACGCGCAGCTGGTGCGCCACCCGGCCGTGCTCGCGACAGGCATGATCGTCGAGCAGCAGCACCCGCGGGCTGGGCGCTTCACGACGATGGCCACGGCGGTGAAGCTCGAGAAGACTCCGGGCACGATACGGACCGGGGCGCCGGCCCTGGGCGAGCACTCGCGCGAGATCCTGGGAGAAGCGGGCCTGGCGGCGGCCGAGCTGGACGCGCTGGCCGCCGACGGCATCATCTGACACGTTCCTAACGAGGAGAGATCTCCGATGGCGACGACTCCGATGCTCAAGGACAAGGTGGCGGTGGTGACGGGCGCGGCCCGCGGGATCGGCCGGGAGATTGCGATCCTGATGGCCCAGTACGGCGCCAAGGTGGTCGTGAACGACTACGGCGGGGCCGCCGACGGCAAAGGCGGCGAGCGCGGCCCGGCCGACGACGTCGTGAAGGAGATCAAGGGCCATGGTGGCCAGGCCGCGGCCAACTACGACTCGGTGTCGACCATGGCCGGCGGCCAGGCCATCGTCCAGACGGCGCTCGACCAGTTTGGGAGTATCGACATCGTCGTCAACAACGCGGGCATCCTGCGCGACCGCATGATCTTCAACATGACGGAGGAGGAGTGGGACGCCGTGATCAACACGCACCTCAAAGGCACCTTCGCCGTGACGCGCGCCGCCGTGCCGCACATGCGGGAGAAGAAGTGGGGGCGCCTCGTCAACATGACCTCGACCTCGGGGCTCGTGGGCAACGTGGGCCAGGCCAACTACGCCGCGGCCAAGCTCGGTATCGTCGGCCTGACCAAGGTGACCGCCCTCGACATGGCTCGCTACAACGTCACGGCCAACTGCATCTCGCCCTTCGCGTGGACGCGCATGATCGGGACCATCCCGACCGAGACGGAGGCACAGAAGGCGCGCGTCGAGAAGATCAAGAAGATGGGGCCGGAGCACATCGCGCCCGTGGCGGTTTTCCTCGCGAGCGAGGCCGCCAAGGAGATCTCGGGACAGGTCTTCGGCGTGCGCGGCAAGGAGATCATGCTCTTCAACCACATGCGGCCGATCCGGAACATGCACCACCACCAGGGTTGGACGCCGGAGCGGCTGGCCGAGATGTTCCCTGGCACGCTCAAGCACCACCTGGTCCCGCTGGAGACCTCGGGCCAGTACTTCAACTACGACCCCATGGTGTGATCCAGCGCGGGCCCACAAGCGCGGCTTCCCCATGACGGCACGGGTGCTGGCTGTCGTTATCATCATGGCATGGGCCGCTGCCGCGGGCGCCGAGGAGCCCGGGCTCCTGGTCACCGTGGGGGAGGTGAGTGACCGCGGAGCCGTGGTCTGGGTCCGCGGCCGGAGTCTCTCGCCGGTAAGGATCGCCCATGCGCGTGTTGCCGGCGGCGACGAGCGCCAGGCGCACGTCACGCTCTCCTTCGCGTCAGACCGCACAGGCAAGGCGGCGCTGGCGGACCTCGAGCCGGCGACGCGATATCGCTACAGGGCGGCCCAGGACGGGGTGGGCGTGGAAGGCGAGTTCGTGACGGCTCCCGCGCCGGATTCCGAGACGCCGGTCACGTTCGCCTGGAGCGGGGACCTGGGCGCGCGCGATCGGTGCCGGCGCGTGACCGACGGCTATCCGATCTTCCGCGCGATGGCGCGCGTCCCCGTCGATTTCTTCCTCTTCGTCGGCGACACGATCTATGGCGACCACGTCTGCGACGGGCCCGATTTCGTGCCCGGCAGCGGCTTCCTGGCAAAGACCCTGCCGCAGTACCACGCGAAGCATCGCTACAACCGCGCGGATGCGTCGGTGCAGGAGTACTTCCGGAAGACGGGCGTCTTCGCCATCTGGGACGACCACGAGGTGGTCAATGACTTTTCAGGCAGCACCGAGCCGCGTATGCCCATCGGCCGGCAGGCCTTCATCGACTACTTTCCGATCGTACCGCCTCGCGAGGAGCCCGGCCGCCTCTACAGGCGCTTCCGCTGGGGCAGGCTTCTCGAGGTCTTCATCCTCGACACGCGCCAGTACCGGAGCGCCAACAGCGATCCGGACGGGCCGGGCAAGACAATGCTCGGCCTCCCACAGCGTCGCTGGCTCGTCGAGGGCGTCTCGGGTTCGACGGCCCTCTGGAAGGTCGTGGTCACGAGCGTGTCGCTGTCCGTCCCGACGGGGCGCAAGGCTCGCGACTCCTGGAGCAACGCCAATGTCTGGGGCTTTCCCGAGGAGGGCGGCACCGGATTCGCCGTCGAGCGCGACGCGATCCTGCGCGACCTGCGCGCCCGCGGGGTCAAGAATCTCGTGTTCCTGGCCGCCGACGCCCACCACGCCGAGCTCATCCACCACCGCCCGACGCCCGAATGGTCCTTCTACGAGTTCATCGCTGGACCGCTGTCGGCGTCGCTCGGCCGGCCGCGCCCGCTCGACCAGGCGCTCGGGCCGCGCTCGCTGTTCGCGTTCGGGGGCGCGGACAATTTCGGCGTCATCCGTATCGAGTCCGCGACGCTCGGCGTTCGCATCGTGGATGCCGACGGTCAGGAGCGCGGCAGCCACACCATAGGGCCCGAGCGGTAGCCCAGAGCCTCTGGCCATCGCGCTCAATGCGGCGGGGCGGCGCGGCTCGCGATGAATGTGCGCGCATACCCGAGGCCGAGCAGGAGCGCCGAGGCGACCGTGAGCAGTCCGCCGGCATTCTCGGCTACGCCCGGCCGGTGATAGAGGGAGATCTCTCCCCCACCTTCCGGGATCTCGACCTCGAGCATGCCCCAGTCGTCGCGTCGGACCGACGCCGGCTTGCCGGCGCTCTCGGCCCTCCAGAGCGGCGAGTAGGCCAGCCCCGCCGCGACCCAGCCGCGCTGATGAGGTCCGAGTGAGAGTTGCCATCTCTGCGGGCCCGCCGGTTCGGGCAGCGGACGCGCGCCCCGGAGTAAGTAGAGGCTGAAGGGGCCGATGCGCTGCGCCGGCGCAAACTCGGGGTTGGAGTCGAGAAAGTTCAGCCGCCCATGATCCTCGTCAGTCGCGACGACTGCCGAGACCCGCAGGCGCCCGGCCCAGCGGGAGAACCCCTCGACGCCGAGGGATTCGAGCGGGCGCCCGAAGAGAGATCGGCCGTCCCGCTGCTCGACGAGGGTCCTGATCGCCCGTGAGCCGGACGAGCCCGTGTAGAGCAAGCCTGCTATCGGAGACGGGTGAGTAAACGTGCCGTTCAAAATCTGGCGACCCGTCGTGACCGGCGTCAGCGCGGTGAGGTGGCTGTGCGGCCGCCACCATTCTGGGTGGTCCTCGAGGCGGAGCGCGGAGCGCAGGAAGAGGACGCGGCCCGGTGGGGCCTGTGAGAGGCCGGCCCAGAGCGCGTCAACCTGGGTGCTGCGGACGACTTCGCCGTACTTCGGCCAGTGGCCGCGCAGCGGCCACAGGGAGAGCGCGGGCTCGGGCGAGCCGGCCGAGAGGAATCCGCCGCCGAGTAGCAGGAGCGCGATGCTCGCTCGAACGATGTTCTCCGGAGATAGACGCGGGAGACGTGCGCCGAGGAGGGGTACCGCCAGCGAGGCGCCCAGTAGGAGGGCCAGCAAGAGACTGTCGGCTAGCCTGTCGGCAGGTAGCCAGAGAATGCCGAGCGGTGCCGCGACGAGGGCGTCGAGTGCCAGGACGGCGGCCATCGCGGGCGTGAAGGCGAGAAGCCAGCGCGCGGCCGGTGATCCTGGGCCGGCGTGCCGCATCGAGAGCCACGCTGCGGCCTGCGCGAGGGCCAGCACGATCACGAGGGGCCGAGCGAGCTGTCGGAGCAGGCCGAGAGGGGAGGCGTCGCCCCACGCGAGCGGCAGCGCCATGTCGAGATGGGCGAGGAGAGGCACGAGCCAGAGCGCGCTCAATCCCAGGCCGAGAGCCGCGACGAGCGCCGCCTGGGCGAATCGCCGCGGGCGAGCGCCCTCGCCGAACCGGGCTCCGAATCCTACCAGCAGCAGCGCGGCCGGCGCGTGGGCTGGGTGAAGGAGGATGACAGCGGCCACGAGTGGCGCCGCGAGGAGCGGCGCGCGTCGGGCGCCCTCGACCCAGCCGACGAGCGAGAGCGCCACGAGGGGCAACAGCCCCCAGCCGAGCCGCGCGGCGACGAGTCCCCAGCGGAGACCCTCCTCGACGCCACTGCGTGAGCCGGCTGACAGGGTCAGCGCCACGAAGGCGCCGGGCAGGGCGAGCCAGCCGCTGCCGAGCACGCGCGCGAGAAGCGCGAAGGTGGCGAGACCGGGGAGGAGCCACGCGATCCAGAGCACGGCCTGATACGCCGCGGGAACGCCGATGGCGCCCATCGAGCCTTGGTGAATGGCGGCGCCCAGCCACGCGACGCCCGGCGGGTAGTACTGGAGCTCGGCGTAGCCCGCCCACCAGCCGGGGTTGAGCCGCCACGGCGCCCACCCGATTGTGACGGCGTGATAGACACGGTAGAGCTGCCCCGGGTGGTCGTCGAAGCTGAGGACGCCGCCGCCGAGGGCCGACCGGCCGAAGGCGATGCCGTATACCAGGAGGAGGAGGGCGGGCGGGAGCGCGCGGCTCACGGCTGCCGATGATACGGCATCGAGCCATTTTCTCTCGAAGTTCCGTTGACTTTCCCTCGGATCGCGTGTTTAGTATGGGGAATTGTTGGCTCGGTCGGTGGTCCGGGAGATGCCGGTCCGGATCGTGCATTTCATTCGGGGCTCAAATCCCCTACCGATGGAGAGGCCATGGAGAGATTGAAGGGTCTCAAGTGCCGCGAGTGCGGCCGGTACTACCCATCCACGCCGGTCCACGTCTGCGAGTTCTGCTTCGGCCCCCTCGAGGTCGACTACGACTACGAGGTGATCCGAAAGCTCGTCAGCCACAAGCGGATCGAATCGGGGCCGCCCAGCATCTGGCGGTACGCCGACCTCCTGCCGCTCGACCTGCCCGAGGATGAAGCGCACGTCGGGCAGTCGGTCGGATTCACGCCCCTCGTGCGGGCGCGCAATCTGGCGGAGGAGCTCGGCGTCAAGGAGCTCTACGTCAAGAACGACTCGGTCTGTCACCCCACCTGGTCGTTCAAGGATCGTGTCGTCGCCGTCGCCATCGGCAAGGCCAAGGAGTTCGGCTTCGACACGGTCGCGTGCGCTTCCACGGGCAACCTCGCCAACTCGGTCGCCGCGCATTCCGCCGAGGCCAGGCTCAAGTCCTACATCTTCATTCCGGCCGATCTCGAACGGGGCAAGGTCATCACCACGCTCGTCTACGGCCCCACGCTCGTTGCGGTGGAGGGGACGTATGATGAGGTCAACCGGCTCTGCGCCGAGGTCGGCGACAAGTACCGCTGGGCTTTCGTCAACATCAACATCCGGCCGTACTACGCGGAAGGCTCCAAGACGTACGGCTACGAGATCGCCGAGCAGCTCGACTGGCGCGCCCCGGCCCACGTGGTCGTGCCGTGCGCGGGCGGCTCGCTCATCACCAAGATCGCCAAGGCCTTCAAGGAGCTGCGCATGCTGGGGCTGATCCCCGAGGGAAGGACCAGCATGTACGCCGCGCAGGCGCTCGGCTGCGGGCCCATCGTGACCATGATCAAGAAGGACTCGGACGTGCTCGTGCCGGTGCGGCCGAACACGATCGCCAAGTCGCTGGCCATCGGCAACCCCGCCGACGGCTACTACGCGTACCGCGTGGTGAAGGACTCCGGCGGTCACGGCGAGCACGCGACGGACGAAGAGATCATCGAGGGGATGCAGCTCCTCGCGCGCACCGAGGGCATCTTCACCGAGACCGCGGGCGGGGTGACCGTCGCGGCGGCGAGGAAGCTCATCGACGCCGGGCGTATCCCGCGCGACGAGCCCATCGTCATCTGCATCACGGGCAACGGGCTCAAGACGCCCGACGTGCTCTACGACAGGCTCTCGGTAGACGTGATCATCCGGCCTTCGCTGGCGGTCTTCGACCGGGCGCTGGCCGACCTGAAATCCAAGACCGGCGGCTGAGCCGCCCGAGAGGAGTTTGCCGATGGCAGTGCTCGTACGGATTCCGACGCCGCTCCGCTCGCTGACCAAGGGGCAGGCTGAAGTGCAGGTCGCTGCGGACACCGTGGCCGATCTCATCGAGGACCTCGAGAAGCAGTACCCGGGGCTTAAGGAGCGCCTGGTGGACGAGGCCGGCGAGGTGCGCCGCTTCATCAATTTCTACGTCAACGAGGAAGATGTCCGCTTCCTCCAGGGCGCCAAGACGGCGCTTAAGGCAGGCGACCAGGTGTCCATCGTCCCGGCCATCGCCGGAGGGCGCTGAGCGGGGAAGAGCTGGCGGATTCCATGGCGCGCATGCGTGTGAGGCTGACCTATCCCACCGAGCTGATCCAGCAGCCGATCGTGTACCACCTGGTGAAGGACTTCGGCATCGTGCCGAACATCCGGCGTGCCGACGTCCGCGCTGACCACGGCTGGATAGTGCTGGAGCTAGAGGCCGCGCAGGACAAGCTCGAGGAGGGCGTGGCCTGGCTCCGCCAGCAGGGCATCAAGGTCGACCCGATAGAGCGGGACGTGGTCCTGCCGTGATCTCGAAGCGGGTCCAGGGGTTCACGGAGTCCGTCATCCGGGAGATGACCCGCATCAACAACCAGCACGACGGGATCAACCTCGCCCAGGGGATGCCCAACTTCCCGCCGCCCAAGGAGATCATCGAGGCCGCGCACCGGGCCATCGACGGCGACTTCCACCAGTACGCCATCACCTGGGGCACGCCGCGGCTGCGGCAGGCCATCGCGGACAAGTACCGGAAGTTCTACGGCATGGAGATCCACCCGGACCGCAACGTGACCGTGTGCTGCGGCTCGACCGAGACGATGCTCGCGACGCTGATGGCCGTGCTCAACCCGGGCGACGAGGTCATCATCTTCGAGCCCTTCTACGAGAACTACGGGCCGGGCTGCATCATGTCGCAGGCCGAGCCCGTCTACGTGCCCCTCGAGCCGCCCGACTTCTCGTTCGATCAGGACAGGCTGCGGAGCGCGGTCTCGCCGCGCACGCGCGCGATCATCTTCAACAGCCCCAACAACCCCTCGGGCAAGATCTTCTCGCGGTCCGAGCTCCAGGTGATCGCCGACGTCTGTCTCGAGCACGATCTCCTGGCCATCACCGACGAGATCTACGAGCACATTGTCTACGACGGCGAGCTGCACATTCCCATCGCGACACTGCCGGGAATGGCCGAGCGGACCATCACCATCTCGGGGATCTCGAAGTCGTACTCGGTCACCGGCTGGCGCATCGGCTACGCCGTCGCCAGCCCGGAGTTGTCAGTCGGGATCCGGCGCGCGCACGACTTCATCACCGTGGGCGCGCCCCACCCCTTGCAGGAGGCGGCCGTCACGGCGCTCAACCTGCCCGACCCCTACTATGTCTACCTGCGCGAGAGCTACGAGGCGCGGCGCGACCTTCTCTTCGGGAAGGTCGAGGAGGCGGGCTTCCACGCGTTCAAGCCCAAGGGCGCCTATTACATCCTCACCGACGTGGCCCACTGGCTGCCCGAGTATGGATGCGCCGACGACCACGAGTTCGCCATGTTCCTGGTGAAGGAGATCGGGGTGGCGACGGTGCCGGGCTCGTCCTTCTACTCGACGAAGGACCTCGGGCGCACCAAGATCCGCTTCTGCTTCCCGAAGACCGACGACATGCTCATCGAGGCGGGACGGCGGCTCCAGAAGCTTCGCCGTTGACCCTCAGGGAGTCCGCCCGCTCCATCTTCGACGCCGCCCTCGCCGCGGGTGACGTTCGCCCTCTCGTCGCCCGCGCCCTCGCCGGCATCGCACCGCCGGAGCGGGGACGTGTGCTGGTCGTTGGCGCCGGGAAGGCTTCGGGCGCCATGGCCGCGGCTGTCGAAGAGATTTGGGGCGACCGGATAGTGGACGGCCTGGTCGCCGTGAAGGACGGCTATCTGGCGGCGACCCGTCGCGTCCGGCTGGTCGAGGCGGGGCATCCGGTGCCTGACGAGCGCGGGACCGAGGCGGCGCGGGAAATCCTTGTCCTCGCCGAGGCGGCGGGGACCGACGACCTCATGCTGGTCCTCGTCTCGGGCGGCGGCTCGGCTCTGACTCCGGCGCCGGCGCCGCCCATCACGCTCGCCGACAAGCAGGAGGTGACGCGCCTCCTGCTGGCGGCGGGCGCGACCATCAACCAGCTCAACGCCGTCCGGAAGCACTGCTCGCTCCTCAAGGGCGGCCAGCTCGCGCGCGCGGCGGCGCCCGCGCGCGTCGAGGCGCTGCTCCTGTCCGACGTCATCGGCGATCCTCTCGACGTCATCGCCTCCGGTCCGACGACGGGTGACGCCTCGACCTTCGCCGAGGCGCTCGCAATCCTCGAGCATTTCGGGCTGAGCAAGAAGATGCCCCGCTCCGTCATCCTGCGGCTCGAGCAGGGAGCGCGGGGCGAGATTCCCGAGACGCCCAAGCCGGGCGACCCGGTCTTTGCGCGTGTGACGAACAGGGTGATCGGCAACAACACGCTGGTCGTCGAAGCCGCGGCGGCGAAGGCCAAAGATCTCGGCTTCACGCCCCACGTGCTCACGCGGGCCCTGGAAGGCGAGGCGCGGGAGGCCGCGAAGCGCTTCGTCGCGGTGGCGCGATCCATCGAGGCCGGCAAGGGGCCGGTCGCGGCGCCCGCCTGCGTGATCGCGGGAGGCGAGACGACGGTGACGGTGCGCGGGCGGGGCAAGGGCGGGCGGTGCCAGGAGTTCGCCCTCGCCGCGGCGCTCGAGCTGGAAGGCACCAAGGCCGCCGTCATCCTGGCGGCCGGCACCGACGGTACCGACGGCGCCAGCGACGCCGCGGGCGCCATCGTCGACGGCGAGAGCACCGCGCGTGCGCGCGCCCAGGGCATTGACCCGGCTGCGCGCTTGGCGGACAACGACTCGCACGCGGTCCTGAAAGCCTCCGGCGACCTGGTCGTCACGGGACCGACCAACACCAATCTCCTCGATCTCTACCTGCTCCTGTTGGGGGCGCCGACGAGCGGTTGAGGCGGAGCCACGCTTGCCGCGAGGGCTTCGAGCGTCACCCGCTCCCGCGTGGAGAGATCGCTGACGTAGCCAAGGCGCTGCCCCCCTCGACCTTGAGGAAGGCGCGGCAGAGCTGGGGCTGCCAGGCTGCCGTCCGGCCCTCCTCCGCGGGCAGCATCACGATGACCCACTGCGTACCCGGGCTGAAGGGCTCGCCAGCACTGCCGAGACGAGGAGTCTCATCCTGATTCCCGGGCCAGCGGGACGGTGAAGAAGCCTGCCGCGCTCAGCTGGGCCTCGAGTTCCCGTCGGCGACGCCGTTCCCGGCCGACGCGGCGGCCGGGCAAGCCGCGGCCGCCTTCCTGCCGCCGGTCATCGTGGCGCCGCTCGCTCGCGCGGCGGTCGAGGATGACCCGACTGCCGCCGGCACCCGTGAGCTCTCCGGTGAATCGAGCGTACAGATCCATCCGGTCACGGGCCACGATGTAGAGCAATGCGGCCATCGATCGCGCCTCCTTACCACCGCACGCGGATGCGGTAGCTCAGCTTGGCCTCGCCGTCCTTGGGCACGGGGATCTTCCACCGCGCCGTGAAGGCCTGGATCTTCTCATGCGGGTGGCTGGCGCGGATAACTTCCCAATCGCCGGGCATGGGCTCGACGACCTCGACGGTGACCGCCTCTTTCTTGTGGTTGCGGAGCGAGATCTCCCACTCGACCTCGTAGAGGTTCGCGGCGATCCGCTTCCAGTCCTTTTGCGTGCGGTCGCCGACCACGTCGAAGGCCTCCCCCATCTTGATCTTGATCTTCTCATCCTTCGCCGTGTGGTCGACCCAGTCCTCGCCGATGAGCTGCTGGCTGCCCGAGGTGTCGGCCTTGTAGACCCGCACGCGGCCCTTGGGAATGGGCAGGCCGAGCCGGTTCTCCTTGCTGTTCTTGAGCTCGAGGTAGACGCCGACCTTCTGGTTGGACATGGGCACGCCGTACTGCGTCCGGTAGTAGTCGGCGGCGCCGTAGTAGATGAAGTGCTTGTCCACGGGCACGTCGGAGGCGGACAGGAGCGAGAGCTGCTTGGTCTGGTTGTCCTTGACGGTCGTCCGGCCGTCGAGCGTGTAGAGGTGGTATTCGAAGAACCCCTCGGACTTGAAGTCCCGCTCGGCGGCCGCCGGCGACGCAGCTTTCATCGCCATGCCGATGGCTTGCTCGTTCCGGCGCTGATCCTTGGCCCGGTTGATGTCACCCGCGACCAGCTTCAGCGCGGCGTTCGAATAGGTGGCGCCGCTCTTGTTGTCGATCGTGACCCAGCCGGTCAGGTCGCTCCTGTTGTCCGCGGCGTTGATCACCATGACGTAGTCGGCCTTCCAATTGATGCCGGCGGTCAGGTACGAGGCCTCGACCCGCTGGGCCGCGGCCCTGGCGTTGCGCAGGAGCCAGACCAGCGTCGGCTTCGAGACGAGGTTCTCGGGCAGTGATGGCAGCACGACCTGCCCATAGTGGCCCATGTATATCTGCCCGTTGATCTCGTAGACGGGCCCGTTCATGCTGAGCAGCGTCGCCTCCTGATAGGAGCCGTTCGACTGGTAGAGGCGGACCTTCTTGCCCACGTACTTTTCCATCAGCTTCGCGGAGGTCAGCAGGTCGTACTCGTAGTTCTGCTCGAGGATCTTGAGTCCCGAGGGATCGGTCAGCGACTTGAGGTGGACCGATGTCGGGTCGATCTGCGCGGCGACATCGGCGAACTGGACTTCGAGCATGCCGGTCTCGAGCCGGGTTTCCCGGGTGTCCTTCACGAGGCCGAGGTTGCCGTTGTAGATGGTGACCATCAGGTCCTTCTGGTCGTCGCGCGTGATGGCCTGCGGCGCCGCCGCCGCGAGCTGGGCGCACCAGAGCGCCGCCACGAGAGTGAGAGCAATCAGCCGCTTGTGCATTGGTCCATCCTCCTTGTGTGCGCCCTTGGTTGGGCGCTCCTGGAGGGTTAGACCGGGCGGGTCGAACGAAGTTCCGGGCCGGCTACTCGCCAGCTATTCGGAGATCCGGATGCTGAAGCGGAGCTGCGGAGGGTCGGTGGGCAGGGCCGTGGGCTGGCCTTCAGCGGTCCAGGCGCCGAATGTCGTGAGACCGCGGACGAAATCAGCGTAGCGGGCTTCCGGCACCAGGACTTCCACCACCGTCGCTCCCTGCTCCTGTCGGCGGCTGGTCTCACTGCCCCCGAGTCGAGCCAGGAGGTCGGCCAGGCTCTTCTCGGCGGAGGGGCGGTCCTTGACGTTCAGACGGCCAAAGACGCCGGACACCGCTGACTGGCGCTTGCCCGACATTTCCGGTCGCGCAGGGACGGGTGGCGACGAGGCGGGCGGCGCAGGTGCGAGCGCCCCGGACGGTCCTCCTGCCGCGTCCCGGCTCTTTGCCCGCGACTCAGCCGGAGGCGCAGCGGGAGCGGGAGCGCTCGGGACCGCGGCCGGGGGAGCGGGAGCGGCCTGGCGATCGGCGTCGCCTTCCTTCTTGAACTCCTGCTTGAGCTCTTCCGACGCGGGAGGGGCGGACTGAGCGGAGTCCCGACGCCGCTCATCGCGCACGGTTTTCTCCGCCTCGCGGGCAGCCCGCGGCGCTTGCTCGGCCACCTTCCCGGAGTCGGCCTCGCCCCCCTTCAGGTCCTTCTGGCCAAGCTCATTGTTTGCCTCAGGCTTGGACGGAGCCGGCTCGGCGTTTTTTCCAATCGGAGCTTCCGACCGGTACGCGGGCGATTGGAGCTCAGGCCGAGCCGCGTCCTGCATCTCCGGAGTGCGCTGAAGAAGAAAGACGCCGAGCACGGCGATCATCACCATGGCCGCGGCCTCGGCGGGCAGCTTGATCCCGAGCGGCAGAAAGAGCCAGCGGCCGAGCCTGCGATACCAGGGCACGGGCCGGGCCGCCGCCATCACCCGGTCGACGAACCCAACCGGCGCCCGGGGACGCTCGACGCGCGAGAGGAGTGAGACGGTCGCGCGCAGCCGCTCGAGCTCGCGCCGGCACTCGGGGCAGCCCTGGAGATGCGCGCGGATCTCGGTGAGCTCGGGCGCGCTCACGGCATCGTCGAGGAGGTCGGACAGCCGCTCGCGCGCGTCGTGGCAGTTCATGGCAGGAATCGCTCCAGCTTGTCTCGGAGGTCCATGCGGGCCCGATGAAGCCGGGAGCGGACAGTGCCCGGCTCGAGGTCGAGCGCCCGCGCGATCTCCTCGTAGGAGAGCCCCTCGAGGTCTCTCAGGATGATCACGACGCGGCGCTCCTCTGGCAGCTCCGCGATCGCGCGGTGAAGGGCCGCTTCGAGCTCGCCGTGCTCCGCGTGGACCTCGGGCCCGCCGCGCTCATCGGCCACTCGAAGGAGAATCTCCTCGCCGTGACGGACCGCCCTGCGGTCTCCCGACGCCAGCCGGTTGAGGCAGAGGCGGGAGACGATGGTGTAGAGCCAGGTGGAGAGCTTGGCCTCGCCGCGGAACTCGCCGAGGCTCCGGTGCGCGCGGAGGAAGGCTTCCTGCGCCACCTCTTCGGCCTCGGCCGCGCTGCCGAGCATGCGCAGCGCCACGCCGAAGACGCGGTGCTGGTGGGAGGCGACGAGCTCTTCAAAGGCCCGCGCGTCGCCCGCCCGCAGCCTGTCGAGCAATTCCGGGGCATCGGCGGCATCTCCTTCTCGCACGTTTAGACCATAGCGCGGGCGGAAAGTTCCCCGCGACAAAAATGATAGACTGACAGGCCATGACCAAGCGAGAGCGCGTCCTGGCTGCGCTCGCCCGCCGGCCCGTGGATCGGCCGCCCGTGGCGTTCTGGCGCCATGTGCCCGAGGTCGACCACACCGCGCGCGGTCTCGCAGAGGGCATGCTCGCGTTCCAGCGCACGTGGGACCTCGATCTGATCAAGATCATGTCGAGCGGTGTCTACTGCGTCGAGGATTGGGGGTGCAGGGTCGCGTACCGCGGATCGCCCAACGGCGCCAAGACCTGCACGGAGCACGCCGTCCGGCAGGTCTCCGACTGGGCGAAGCTCAAGCCGCTCGATCCGGGGCAGGGGGCGCTCGGCAGGGAGCTCGAGGCGTTGAGACTCATCCTCGAGGGCAGGAGCGACGACGTTCCGGTGCTGCACACCGTGTTCGCCCCGCTGACCATCGCGCGCAAGCTGGCGGGTGAGCGGCTGCTCGGCGACCTCGAGGATTTTCCGGAGGCTGTCATGGCCGCGCTCGATGCCATCACGGAGACGGTCATCCGCTACGTCGCCGCCGTGGTCCAGGCCGGGGCCGACGGCATCTTCTACGCCTCTCAGGACGCCAGCCGCGACGTGCTGGACGAGGGACAACACGCCCGGTTCAGCATGCCGTACTCCGGGCGGGTGCTCGAGACCCTGGAGGGCGCCTCCATCTTCACCGTGCTCCACCTCCACGGGCGCCACATCTACTTCGACCGGAAGTCGACCCTGCCGGTGGCGGCCGTGAACTGGCACGACAGGCTGACCGCGCCGTCGCTCGGCGATGGGCTCAGGCGCTTCAAAGGAGCCGTGGTGGGCGGGCTCAACGAGACGGAGACGCTGCTGAACGGCCCCGCCTCGGCCGTGGCGGCCCAGGTCGCCGACGCCGTCCAGCAGACGGCAGGCACGGGGGTCATCATCGCGCCGGGCTGCGTGCTGCCGCTGGCGACCCCCGACGCACACCTTGAAGCCGCAGTAACGGCGGTCAAGGGAAGCGGGTCGTGAGGCTCCGTCTCGCGGCCTGCGCAGCGGCGGCCTTGCTCGCCGTGCTTCCCTCCGGCGCGGGAGCGCAATCCCAGGGCGAGCTCCGCGTCGCGATCCCGTGGACGCCCGAGAACCTCGATCCGACCATGAACCTCTCGTCCATCCGGGCCATGGTCGGCGTGAGCATGTTCGACTCGCTGGTCGGGCGCGACGGGGACAACCGCCTCGTGCCCCAGCTCGCCGAGTCGTGGCGGCTCGTGGACGACACGACGTGGCAGCTCAAGCTCCGGCGGGGCGTCGTCTTCCACGACGGCGAGCCTTTCAACGCGGAGGCCGTGCGGTTCACGTTCCAGCGCGTGCTGGACCCGGAGCAGAAGTCGCCCAACCGCGCCAATATGGCCGAGATCGCGCGGGTGGACGTCATCGACGACTTCACGGTCAACCTCGTGACCCGCCAGCCGTACGCGCCGCTCATTAACCGGCTGCTGGACTTCCCCATGGTGCCGCCGAAGTACGCCGCCGAGAAGGGCAATCAGGGCATGGCGCTCCGGCCGGTGGGCACGGGACCGTACCGCTTCGTCGAGCTGGTCAAGGACGACAGGCTGGTGGTGGAAGCCTTCGACCGCCACTGGCGTGGGGCGCCCAAGATCCGCCGCGTCGTGTACAAGCCCATCCCGGAGCCCTTCACCCGTGCCGCCGCCCTACGCAACAACGAGGTCGATCTCATCACGACCATCCCGCCGAACCTGGCGCGCGAGCTCGAGCGCGTCGGCGGCGTTCGCGTTCAGCGCGTGCCCAGCAGCTGGATCATCTATCTGGGACTCAACGCCTTCAAGAAGCCCCTGTCCGACGTGCGGGTCCGCCAGGCGCTCAACTACGCGACGGACGTGGACGCCATCGTCAAGAACGTGCTCGAGGGCAATGGCCGGAGGCTCGAAGGCCCGCTGACGCCGCAGATGTTCGGGTACGACGCGAGCGTCAAGGGCTATGCGCCTGATCCGGCGCGGGCGCGGAAGCTCCTCGCCGAGGCCGGCTATCCCGACGGCCTCGAGATCACGCTCGAGTCGCCGTCGGGGCGCTACCAGGGCGACAAGGAGATAGCCGAGGCCCTTGGAGGACAGTGGCAGAAGGCCGGCTTCAAGCCCAGGGTGCAGGTGGCGGAGTGGGGCGCCTACTTCAAGCGCTACCTCGCCAAGCAATTCCAGGACGCCTACCTCCTGGGGCTCGGTGGGCCGATGCAGGACGCGGACGAGCTCTACAACCTGGTCTCGTCCAAGGGCCGCGGGCTCTACTACAAGAACGAGCGCGTGGATGCCCTCTTCGACCTTGGACGCGGCACCATGGACACGGCCAGGCGCCGCCAGGTCTACCGCGATCTGGCCCGGGCCATGGTCGAGGACGCGACCTGGGTCTTCCTGCTCCAGCAGGTGGACATCTACGCGAGCCGCGACAGGCTTACGTGGACGCCACGGACGGACCAGTGGATGCCGCTCCACGATGCCTCGATCAAGTAGAGCGCGGCCGGGCTGCCGCTCAACTGAGCGATTTGCTCTTAGTGCACGAAATCCGATGAGAGTGGCGAGCCACCCACAGGCTTATCCACCGGCCTCCCACAGCTTCGGTGGACAAGTCCTGTGCTATCCTACGACGCGTATGTCCCGCCTCAACCTGCTCGACCTCCTGCCCTCGGAGCTCGAAGACCTCGCTGAATCGCTCGGCGTGCCACGGTACCGCGGCCGCCAGATCACCTCGTGGATTTACGGCAAGGGCGCCACCGACATCGAGGCCATGTCCGACCTGCCTCGGGACTTCCGGGCGGTCCTGGCGGAGCGAGCAGAGGTGGCGGTGCCGGGAATCGAGAGGCGGACGCCCTCCCAGGACGGCAGCCAGAAACTCGTCTTGAAATGCGACGACGGCGCCCGCATCCAGTCGGTCCTCATGCCCGACGCCGACCGCCTGACCCTCTGCGTCTCCACCCAGGTCGGATGCGGCTTCGCGTGCGCCTTCTGCCTGACCGGTACCATGGGGCTCGAGCGCAACGTGACGGCGGGGGAGATCGTGGGGCAGGTCCTGGCGGCGCGTACCGTGCTCGAGCCGGGGGCGCGCATCACCCACATCGTCTACATGGGCATGGGCGAGCCGCTGGCCAACTATGCCGCGACGGTCAAGTCTCTGCGGATCCTGACCGATCCCAAGGCCTTCGGCTTCTCGCCCCGCCGTATCACGGTCTCGACCGTCGGGCTCGTGAGCGGGATCGAGCGCCTCGCCAAGGAGAACCTCAAGGTCAACCTGGCCATCTCGCTCCACGCGACAAGCAACGCGATCCGCGACCGGATCATGCCGGTGAACAAGGGGTTTGCGATCGAGGAGCTGCTCGAGGCCTGCCGCCGCTTCCCCGTCGCGTTCCGCCAGCGCATCACTTTCGAGTACGTCCTGCTCGAGGGGGTCAACGACTCTCCCGAGGACGCGCGGCGGCTGGTGCGGCTCCTCACGGGCATCCGGGCCAAGATCAACCTGATCCCCTTCAATGACTGGGAGGGCTCGGGCTTCCAGCGCCCGGCGCTCCACCGGATCATGGGCTTCCAGGAGCTGCTGCTCGAGCACGGCATCCGGGCGACGGTCAGGTGGAGCAAAGGCGAGGACATCGGGGCGGCGTGCGGCCAGCTCAAGGAGACGGTGGAAGTATGAGGACGGTCGGCTTCGCCACGCTCGGCTGCCGGCTCAACCAGGTCGAGTCGCAGGAGATGCGGGCGCTCGTCGAGCAGGCCGGGTTTCGAGCCGTGGACGACGGCGAGGCCGCGCACGTCTACGTCGTCAACACGTGCACGGTCACGAGCCGTGCCGATTTCTCCGACCGTCAGGCGATCCGGCGCATCACGCGCGCCAACCCCGACGCGCTCGTCGTCGTCACCGGCTGCCTGGCCCAGACCGATCCTGACGCGCTCGCCCGGATGCCCGGCGTCGACCTCGTCCTCGGCAACCAGGAGAAGTACCGGCTGCCCGAGCTGATCGAGTCGCTCGTCAGGCGGCACAGGCCGGACGTGCGCGTCGGGCCGATCGACGATGCCCGCCACGTGCCGCGGGCGCCCGTCACGCGCATGAGCGGGCGCTCGCGCGCCTTCGTCAAGATCCAGGACGGCTGCCAGCACCGATGCGCCTTTTGCATCGTGCCGGCAGCGCGGGGCAGGAGCCGCAGCCAGGAGCCGAAGGTCCTCCTGGAGCAGGTCGAGGCGCTGGTCAAGGCGGGCTACGGCGAGATCACGCTCACCGGAGTGGACATCGGCCACTACGGATGGGACCTCGTGCCCCGGACGAGCCTGGCGGCGCTGGTGGCGAAGCTCGCAGAAGTCGGAGGCCTTCGGTGGCTCAGGCTCTCTTCGGTGCTGCCGGCCTACTTCACCCCCGAGCTGATCCAGGCCGTCACGACTATTCCCATGGTCGCGCCGCACCTGCATGTGCCGCTTCAAAGCGGCAGCGACCGGGTCCTCCGGCTCATGCGCCGGCCCTACAACGCGGCCATGTACCGGACCCTCACCGAGCGGCTCGCCGCGGCCATCCCCGACCTGGGGCTGGGTGCGGACGTGATCGTCGGACACCCGGGTGAGGCGGAGTCGGACTTCGAGGCGACGATGGCCATCGTCGAGGAGCTGCCGCTGTCCTACCTCCACGTCTTCGCGTACTCGGACCGCAGGGGGACGGAAGCCGCGAAGATGGGCGACCGCGTGGCGGCCTCCGTGATCCGCGAGCGCAGCGCCAGGCTCCGCGCGCTCGGAGCAGAGAAGAGCCTTGCGTTCAGGCGCGGCCTGCTGGGACGTGCCGTGGAGGTGCTGGTGCTCGAAGGGCGGCAGGCCGAGGGCGCGCTGACCGGTTTGACGTCGAACTTCGTCGAAGTGACATTCGCCGGGCCCGAGGGGCAGGGGCGACGCTTCGCGACCGTGCGGCTGACGGAAGCTGATCGCCGCGGCGTGCGCGGCGTCCTGGAGGCGGCGTGAGCCCGCCGCGATCCGCCCCGGAGCCTGCCGTCGGGGTCATCGGCGGCAGCGGGCTCTACGAGATGGAAGGCCTCGAGGACATCCGCTGGGTCAAGGTCAGGACGCCGTTCGGCGATCCTTCGGACGCCTACTGCACCGGGCGCTTCGGCGGCCGGCGCGTGATCTTCCTGCCGCGCCACGGTCGCGGGCACCGGCGCATGCCCTCCGAGCTCAACTACCGCGCCAACATCTACGGCATGAAGACACTCGGCGCCCGGACGCTCCTCTCGATCAGCGCGGTGGGCAGCATGAAGGAAGAGATCCACCCGCTGGAGCTCGTCGTGCCCGACCAGTTCTACGACCACACCAGGCGGCGCGTGACGTCATTCTTCGGCGAGGGTATCGTCGCCCACGTCGGCATGGCTCACCCGGTCTGCGCGGAGGTCGCTTCCGCTCTTGCGCAGGCCGGCGGCGAGGTGGGCGCCCGCGTGCACCGCGGCGGCACCTACATCTGCATCGAGGGACCGCAGTTCTCGACCAAGGGCGAGTCCGAGGTGTACCGCCGCTGGGGCATGTCGGTCATCGGCATGACCAACATGCCCGAGGCCAAGCTCGCGCGCGAGGCCGAGCTGTGCTATGCGACGCTCTGCCTGGTGACCGACTACGACGTCTGGCACGAGGAGCACGAAGCCGTGACCGTGGAGGCGGTGGTCGCCAATCTCATGAAGAACGTCGCGACGGCCAAGGAGGTGCTCCGCCGCGTGATCCCGCGCGTTCCGGCCTCGTGCGGCCAGGGCTGCCCCGACGCGCTCACGAGCGCCGTCATCACGGATCCGAGAGCTTTCCCGCCCAAGATCCGGAAGCGGCTCGACTTCCTGCTCGGCAAGTACTTCCCCGCGGCGAGGAGAGGACCCCGGCGTGGCTGATCTCGTTGTGGTGGGCTCCGTGGCGCTCGACAGCGTCAAGACGCCGTTCGGCAAGGTGACCGAGGCGCTGGGCGGCTCGGCGACGTACTTCTCCTACGCGGCGAGCTTCTTCACCCAGGTGCGCGTCGTGGGCGCCGTCGGCAAGGACTTCCCCACGGAGCACCTGGAGCTCTTGAGCGGCCGCGGCGTGGACGTCACGGCCCTCGAGGTCCTCGCGGGCCAAAAGACGTTCCGGTGGACGGGAGAATACGGCTTCGACCTCAACGAGGCGCGGACGCTCGACGTGCAGCTCAACGCGTTCGCGGCATTCAAACCCAAGCTCGGACCGCTGCACCGCAAGGCGCCCTTCTTGTTCCTCGCGAACATCGACCCCGTGCTCCAGTTGGAGGTCCTCGACCAGATGGAGCGGCCCGCCCTCACGGCCCTGGACACGATGAACTTCTGGATCGAGGGCAAGCGGGCGGACCTGCTCCGCGTGCTGGCGCGAGTGGACGTGCTCCTCATCAACGACGCCGAGGCGCGGATGCTGGCGCGCGAGCCCAACCTGATCAGGGCGGCGCGGACGATCGGCGAGATGGGTCCCCGGACCGTGGTGATCAAGCGTGGCGAGTACGGCGCGCTCCTGGTCTCGAGCGGCCAGTTCTTCTTCGCGCCGGCCTACCCGCTCGAGGCGGTGTTCGACCCGACCGGGGCGGGGGACACGTTCGCCGGCGGCTTCATGGGCTACCTCGCGCAGCAGGACGCCACGGACCCGGTTTCGTTCAGGCGGGCGATGGTCCGCGGCGCCGCCATGGCGTCCTTCACCGTCGAGGACTTCTCGCTCGAGCGGCTCAAACGGCTGGAGCGGCCGCAGATCGAAGAGCGGCTCCTGGCCTTCGCCGAGATGGTCCGCCTCGAGGGATAGGGATGGACACCGCCCTCGCCGCGAAGCACGAGAGGCTCCTCGCGATCATCCGGGGCATGGGCCGGGTCCTCGTGGCGTTTTCCGGCGGCGTGGACTCGACCTTCCTGGCCCGCGCGGCCAGGGACGCGGTGGGTGACCGCGCCGTGCTGGTGACGGCGGATTCGGAGACGTATCCCGCCTCGGAGCTCGACGAGACGCGGCGGCTCGCGGATCTGCTCGGCATGCGCCACGTTGTGATCCAGACCCGCGAGCTGGACAATCCGCGATACGCGCTGAATTCCCCCAACCGCTGCTACTTCTGCAAGGAGGAGCTCTTCGCCAAGCTCGGCCCGATCGCGCGGCAGCACGGCGACGCCATCATGGTCTACGGGGCCAACATGGACGACCTGGGCGACCACAGGCCCGGCATGGACGCGGCCAAGGCGGCCGGCGTGAGGGCTCCGCTCGTCGAGGCCGAGGTCTGGAAGGAGGAGATCCGGGCGCTCTCGCGCGAGCTCGGCCTGCCGACCTGGGACAAGCCCTCCTTCGCCTGCCTGTCTTCGCGCTTCCAGTACGGTGAGGCCATCACCCCCGAGAAGCTCCGGCGCATCGACGCCGCCGAGGCCTTCGTCAGAGGCTTGGGCTTCAGACAGTTTCGGGTGCGCCACCACGACAGGCTCGCCCGACTCGAGCTGCCGCCCGAGGAGATGGGGCAGCTCTTCGAGGACGGCAGGCACGAGGCGGTCGTCACGCGCTTCAAGGAGCTGGGCTACCTCTACGTCACGCTCGACCTCCAGGGGTTCAGGAGCGGCAGCGCGAACGAGATCCTGAAATGGATCGCGAAAAAGTAAGGCAGCTGCTCGAAGCCGTTGCGAACGGGGCGCTCCAGCCCGACCAAGCGCTCGCGCGGCTGCGCGACCTGCCGGTTGAGGATCTCCGCTTCGCCCGGGTGGATCTGCATCGCTCGCTGCGCCAGGGCGTGCCGGAGGCCGTGTTCTGCCAGGGCAAGCCCCCCGCGCAAGTACTGGCCATCGTCAGACGCCTCGCCGAGAGCCACGACAATATTCTGGCGACGCGCGCGGACCCGGCCGTGATCGACGCCCTGACAGGGGCCGGACTCGAGTGCGAGGTGCACGCCGAGGCGCGGCTGGTCGTGGTCAAGCCGCGGGCGCAGGACGGCGTCGGTCTTATCATGATCGTGAGCGCCGGAACGGCCGACCTGCCGGTGGCGGAGGAGGCCGCGGTCGCGGCCGAGGCCATGGGCAATCACGTCGAGCGCGTCTATGACTGCGGCGTGGCCGGCCTCCACCGGCTCGTTCCCCACCTCGACCGGCTCAACGAGGCCAATGTCATCGTCGCGGTGGCGGGCATGGAGGGCGCCCTGCCGAGCGTGATCGGGGGTCTCGTGGACCGCCCCGTGATCGCGGTGCCGACCAGCGTCGGCTACGGCGCATCCTTCGGCGGGGTCGCGGCGCTGCTGGCCATGCTCAACTCGTGCGCGCCGGGCGTTTCGGTCGTGAATATCGACAACGGCTACGGGGCCGCGGCGCAGGCCAACCAGATCAACAAGCTCGCCTCCAAGCTCCGCTAGCCATGCGTATCGCGTACTTCGACTGCCCGAGCGGGGCCGCGGGGGACATGATCATGGGCGCCCTCGTCGACGCGGGCGCGCCCTTCGAAGCGCTCCAGGGCGAGCTCGCCACGCTCGGGCTCCCGGGCTTCACCCTCGAGCGCCGAGAGGTGATGAAGGGCGCCTTCCGCGCCACCAAGGTGGACGTCCACGTCCACGACCACGCGGGTGAAGCGGCCGGGCACGGGCGCGCGGATCACCGCCATCCGGACAGGAACCTGCGCGCCATACTCGAGCTCATCGCCTCGAGCGGCCTCGAGGGGGGCGTGAAGGCGCGCGCGGCGCGGATCTTCACCCGGCTCGCCGAAGCCGAGGCGCGCGTGCACGGGACTACCGTGGACCTGGTTCACTTCCACGACGTGGGCGCGGTTGACGCGATCGTGGACGTCACGGGCGCGTGCATCGGCCTGCATCTGCTGGGAATCGACGTCGTGCACTGCTCGGCTCTGCCGCTGGGCGGAGGGTTCGTCACAGGCGCGCACGGGCGCATGCCGGTGCCTGCGCCCGGCACGGCCGAGCTGCTCAGGGGCTTCCCGGTCGTGGACACGGGGGTGAAGCGGGAGCTGGTGACACCCACGGGCGCGGCCATCCTCACGACGCTGTCGGCTTCCGCGGGCGCCATGCCGCCCATGACCGTCGAGGCGGTGGGCTACGGCGCCGGGACGATGGAGCTCGAGACCCCGAATGTGATCCGCGTGTTTCTGGGCCGGGTGACCGAGCGCCGCGGGAGCGAGACCATCGTGCAGGTCGAGACCACGGTGGACGACATGCAGCCGCAGCTCTGGGAGGCCGTGATGGAGCGGCTCTTCGAAGTGGGTGCGCTGGACGTCTACCTGACGCCGGTGACCATGAAGAAGAGCCGGCCCGGCATAGTCTTGACGGCGCTGTGCGCGCCCGACCGGGTCACGGAGCTCTCGCGCGTCCTCTTCGAGGAGTCGCCGACCATCGGCGTGCGATGGACGGCGTACGAGCGCCAGCGGCTCGACCGTGAGACCGTCACCCTGACGACAGCCTACGGTCCCGTGCCCTTCAAAGTCTCGCGGCTTGGCGGCCGCGTGGTGACGGCTACTCCCGAGTTCGCCGAAATCCGCCGAATCGCGAGGGAGAAGGGGCTACCGGCTCGCGAGGTGCTCGATCAGGCGCGGGCAGACGGGCGCAGACTCCTCGGACCATGAACTGCCCATCCTGCGGCCATGAGAACCCTGAGCGGGCGAAGTTCTGTCTCGAGTGCGGGCATCGGTTGGCCGCTGCCTGTCCCCAGTGCGGGACGGAGCTGCCCGCGGGCGCCAAGTTCTGCCTGGAGTGTGGCCACCGTCTGACAGCCGCGGAGGTGACGCCGGAAACGCCTGCCGTCCCCGGCGCCACCCCGGACTTCCATTCCCGCCTCGCCTCCTACACGCCCAAGCACCTGGCCGAGAAGATCTTGACCAGCCGCTCCGCCCTCGAGGGCGAGCGCCGCCAGGTGACCGTGCTCTTCAGCGATGTGGCCGGCTTTACCCCGCTCGCCGAGAAGCTCGATCCCGAAGACGTCCACCGCATCATGGACCGCTGCTTCGAGCTGATCACCGCCGAGGTGCACCGGTTCGAAGGCACCATCAACCAGTACACGGGCGACGGCGTCATGGCACTGTTCGGCGCCCCCATCGCCCACGAGGATGGACCGCGGCGGGCGGTGCATGCGGCCCTCGGAATTCAGCGGGCGCTCGGAGATTACGGGAAGGAGCTCAGCGCCCAGGGCGGGCCGGTGCTTCAGATGCGGATCGGGATCAACACCGGGCTCGTGGTGGTCGGGAGAATTGGCGACGACCTGCGGATGGACTACACCGCGGTCGGCGACACCACGAACCTTGCGGCCCGGATGCAGCAGATCGCCCGGCCGGGGAGTGTGGTGGTGAGCGAGGCGACCCATCGGCTGACGTCGGCGTTTTTCGAGACGCGTGATCTGGGCGAGGTCCAGGTCAAGGGGCACACCGCGGTCCGCGCCTGGGAAGTGGTGCGGCCGCGGCTGCGGCGGTCGCGCTTCGACGCCGCCGTGGAGCGCGGGCTCACGCCGCTCGTGGGCCGGGTCCACGAGGTGGCGACCCTCGTCGAGCGCTTCGCCGAGGCCAAGGCCGGCCACGGGCAGGTCGTGTTCATTTCGGGCGACGCCGGGATCGGCAAGTCGCGGCTGCTGCTCGAGTTCCGGCGCCGGCTGGCCGAGGCGGGCCTAGCGGTGACCTGGCTCGAGGGCCAGTGCATCTCCTTCGGGCAATCCATCCCGTTTCTCCCGCTGATCGACCAGCTCCGGGAGAACTTCGGCATCGAGGAGTTCGACGGCGAGCCGGAGATCATCGCCAAGGTCGAGCACGCGATGCGCCGGATGGGGCAGCTCGAGGCGTGTATCCCGTTCGTGCGGTACCTGCTGTCCGTAGATCCGGGTGATCCGGCCGTGGCCGCGATGGATGCGCCCGCCAGGCGGAGGCGGGTCCTGGAGGCCATGCGCGCGATGGCGCTACGGGGCGCCGCCCTGCGACCCATCGTGTTCGTGTTCGAGGATCTGCACTGGGTGGATGCCAGCACGGAGGAGTACCTCAACGCGCTCATGGGCTCGGTGGCGGGCGCGCCGATCATGGTCGTCGTGACCTACCGCGTCGGGTACAGTCCGCCCTTCGGCAGCCGCAGCTTCTACACCACGCTGACCCTCCACACGCTTTCCGAGGCCGAGGCCCTGGCGATGGCCGGCCTGGTGCTGGGCACCGACCGGTTCCCCGCGGAGCTCAAGGCCGCCCTCCTGGACAAGGCCGAGGGCGTGCCGCTCTTCGTCGAGGAGGTGACGAAGACGCTCCTTGATCTCGGGGTGCTCAGGCGGGAAAACGGGGGCCTCCGGATGGTCGAGGGCATGGGCGAGGTGAGCGTGCCCGACACCATCCAGGGCATCATCATGGCGCGCCTCGACCGGCTCGGGGACGACGGAAAGCGCACCGTCCAGCTCGCATCGGTCATCGGCAGGCAGTTCCTCCAGCGGTTGCTGGAGCGGATCGCCGGACTCACCGGAAAGCTCGAGGGGCTGCTGCAGGAGCTCAAGGCGCTGGAGATCATCTACGAGCAGGGACTGCTGCCGGAGCCCGCCTATATTTTCAAGCACGCGGTGATCCAGGACGTGGCCTACAACAGTCTCTTGAAGGAGCGCCGGAGAGAGCTCCACCGGGCGGTTGCCGCCGCCATCGAGGAGCTCTATCCGGACCGGTTGGCCGATCACTATCAGGAGCTCGCCCACCACTTCGTCAACGGCGAGGACTGGCGGAAGGCCTTCGAGTACCTGGTCCGGTCAGGCGATCGGGCGAAAGATGCGTTCGCAAACCAAACGGCCCTCGACTTCTACGCGAAGGCCCTCGAGGTCGCTTCACGCGTGTCACCGCCGCTGGCGCCGCGCCGGATCATGGAGATTTACCAGCGCCGCGGCCAGGTCTGGCGGCTCATGGGGCGCGTCAGCAATGCCATTGAGGAGCTCGAGCCAATGCTCGCGTTGGCGCGTGAGACCGGCGATCGCTTCGCCGAAGCCCAGGCGCTCGTGGACCTGGCCCTCGCCCACTGGCTGACGTTCTCATCCGAGCACGTGCCGCACACCAAGGCCTTCGCCGAGGAAGCGCTCCGCATCGGCCGCGAGATCGGCGACGAGGAGGCCGTGTCCAAGAGCCTCGCGTACCTCGGGCTCGTCCACCAGATGGAAGGCGACCTCGTGAGCGGAGACGAGAAGCTCACGGAGGCGCTGCGCATCAGCGAGGCCCATGGCTTCAAGGATGCCATCGCGCAGAACCTCACCTGGCTCGGCGCCCACGCCGACTGGCGCGCGGAGTTCCGCAAGGCCATTCCGCTCTGCCGCAGGGCCGAGGAGACGGCCCGCTCGAACCACGACGGCCTCTCCGAGCTGATCGCGCTGGCCTTCCGCTGTCTCGCCTTGATCGGGCTCGGCGAGCACGTTCAGGGGCTGGCCGTCATCAACGAGGGGCTGACTCTGGCGCGGGAGCGCGAGACGGCCTGGGTGGTGGGCCGCCTGACCAATTCTCTTGGTTGGCTTTACCAGGAGCTGGGAGACTTTCGCCGATCGGCGGAGCTGAATCGCGAAAGCCAGGACATCGGCCGCCGGATCAACAACCCCAACGTCGAGATCAGCGCCCTCATCAACAGCGCCTACGACCATTTCCATCTGGGCGAAGCCGACCAGGCGCTGGCGATGCTCGAAGACAGCCTCATCCGCGTGGAGAAGCTCGGCTTCGGCGCCCACCGGTGGCGGTGGGGCATGCATCTCGCCACCTACCTCGCTGAGGTTCTCCTCGAGCAGGGCGAGCCGGAGATGGCGTTACGGCAGGTGGAGAAGGTTCTCGTTCGGGCTGGCGAGACGGGCTCCCTGAAGTACCTCGGGAAGGCCCACCTGCTGCGTGGCAGGATCGCCGTGGCGGCTCACGAGTGGGCGCGGGGCGAGGCCGATCTCCGCGAAGCCGTCGCCATCGCGCGCCGCATCGAGTATCCAGCCCTCATCTGGCCTACGACCCACGCCTTGGCGTCAGCGCTGGCGTCGCGGGCCGAGCATGAGCGGACCAGCCGGGCCAAGGGCGACGAGTCGCAAGCCCTGGCCGTGCTGGCCGCAGAGACCATCGGCTCGATGGCCGAGCGCGCGCCCGACGCCGCGCTGCGGAGCACGTTCCTCGCCTGGACGCCGGTCCAGGCGGCCCTCGATGATCTCGAGCGACTGCGCAGGATCTGACCGGCAGACCGGTCTTGACATGGGGGCCCGGCGGGACTACGTTGTTGCTCGCTTTCGCCGGCCTCGACCGCTCGAAGGCGAGGCGGCGTTCATCGAGTCGCAATCAGTCCTCTGAGGAGGTACGCGCGGTGAGCCAATCCGTCACCATCACCATCAACGGCGTCAAGCATACCCATGAGGTCGAGCCGCGGCTGCTTCTCGTTCACTTCATCCGCGAGCTGGCGGGGCTGACCGGCACGCACGTGGGGTGCGACACCAGCCAGTGCGGCGCGTGCACCATCCATCTCAATGGTCAGGCGGTGAAGTCCTGCAACATGCTGGCGGTCCAGGCCGATGGCGCCCAGATCGCGACCATCGAAGGGATGGCCAAGGACGGCAAGCTCCACCCGATCCAGGAAAGCTTCTGGGAGAAGCACGGCCTGCAGTGCGGCTTCTGCACCCCCGGCATGATCATGTCGGCGGCGCAGCTCATCCAGCGCTATCCGAAGCCCACTGAGGAGCAGATTCGCCACCAGCTCGAGGGCAACCTCTGCCGCTGCACGGGCTACCACAACATCGTCAAGGCCATCCAGCACGCCGCCGAGTCGATGGCGGGGAAGTAGGGAGGCGGGGTCATGGCCACCGCAAAGCTGCTGGGCGCCAGCATCAAGCGGCGCGAGGACCCGCGTTTCATCACGGGCAAGGGCAACTACACGGACGACCTGAAGCTGCCGGGCATGACCTACGCGGCTTTCGTCCGGAGCCCGCACGCGCACGCGAAGATCCGGAAGATCGACACCGCGAAGGCGCTCAAGTACCCGGGCGTCGTGGCGGTGTTCACGGGCAAGGACATGACCGGGGTCAACTCGCTGCCGTGCGGCTGGCTGCTACCCGACCTCAAGGTGCCGCCGCACATGCCGCTCGCCACGGACGCGGCCCGCTACGTCGGCGACCCGGTGGCGGTGGTCATCGCCGAGAGCCAGGAGGTGGCGCTGGACGCCGCCGAGCTGGTCGCCGTCGACTGGGACGTGCGGCCCTCGGTGACGCGGACGGACACGGCCGCGGCCAAGGGTGCGCCCGCGATGCACGAGGTCGCGCCGGACAACGTCGCGTTCCGCTGGCAGATCGGCGATCCGGCGGCGACGGAAGCCGCCTTCAAGTCGGCCGCCGTCACGGTCAAGAAGCGCATCGTCAACCAGCGTCTGGTCGCCAACGCCCTCGAGCCGCGCGCCTGCGTGGCGCGCTACGAGGAGGCGACGGGAGAGTGGACGCTGTGGGTTACCTCGCAGAACCCCCACGTGCACCGCCTCCTGATGACGGCATTCGTGCTCGGCATCCCCGAGCACAAGGTCCGCGTGATCGCCCCCGACGTGGGCGGCGGCTTCGGGTCCAAGATCTTCCTCTACAACGAGGAGACTGTCTGCTCCTGGGCGACCAAGCAGATCAAGCGGCCGATCCGGTGGACGGCCGAGCGGCGCGAGAGCTTCCAGACTGACGCGCACGGACGCGATCACGTGACGGACGCGGAGCTCGCCCTCAGCAAGGAGGGCAAGATCCTGGGCCTGCGCGTGAAGACCACGGCCAACCTGGGCGCGTACCTGTCCACCTTCGCCCCGGCGGTGCCGACCTACCTCTACGCGACCTTGCTCAACGGCGTCTACGAGATGGGCGCCATCCATTGCGAGGTCACGGGCGTGTTCACCAACACCACGCCGGTGGACGCCTACCGCGGCGCCGGGCGGCCGGAAGCCGCCTACCTGGTCGAGCGGATGGTCGATGCGGGGGCCGCGGCGCTCAAGATGGACCCGGCCGAGTTGCGGAAGAAGAACTTCATTCCCAAGTTCGACACGGGCTACCAGACCAAGGTCGCGCTCATGTACGACAGCGGAAACTACGCGCCGGCCTTCGACAAGCTGCTCGAGATGCTGGACTACAAGAAGTTCCGCGCCGATCAGCAGGCCGGCCGCGCCAAGGGCACGCTGTTGGGCGTCGGCTTCTCGACGTACATCGAGGCCTGCAGCATCGCGCCCTCCAAGGTCGTCGGCTCGCTGGGGGCCCAGGCGGGACTGTACGAGTCCGGCACGGTGCGCGTGCACCCGACGGGGAAGGTGACGGTCTACACGGGCTCGCATTCGCACGGGCAGGGGCACGAGACCACCATGGCCCAGATCGTGGGCGATCACCTCGGCATCCCGCTGGACGACATCGAGATCATTCACGGCGACACGGGCATCGTGGCCTTCGGCATGGGCACCTATGGCAGCCGCTCGGCCTCGGTCGGCGGCACCGCGCTTGTCATGTCCATGGACAAGATCAAGGAGAAGGGCAAGAAGATCGCCGCGCACCTGCTCGAGGCGAACCCCAAGGACATGGACTACGTCGGCGGCGAGTTCGTGGTCAAGGGCTCGCCCGACAAGAAGATCCCCTTCGGCCAGGTGGCGCTGACGGCCTATGTGCCTCACAACTACCCCGAGGGCCTCGAGCCGGGTCTCGAGGCGACGAGCTTTTACGACCCGTCGAACTTCTGCTTCCCCTTCGGCGCCCATGCCTGCGTGGTGGAAGTGGACGCGGACACGGGGCACGTCAAGATCCTTCGCTATCTCGCCGTGGACGATGTCGGCAACGTCATCAATCCGATGATCGTGGACGGCATGGTGCACGGTGGCATCGCCCAGGGTGTCGCGCAGGCCCTCTGGGAGGGGGCCGTCTACGACGAGGAGTCGGGCCAGCTCGTGACGGGCAGCCTGATGGACTACGCGATACCCAAGGCCGAGATGCTGCCGATGTACGAGACCGCGCGCACCGAGACACCCACGCCGGTCAACCCGCTGGGCGTCAAGGGAGCCGGAGAGACGGGCACCATCGCCTCCACCCCGGCCGTCGTCAATGCCGTGGTGGACGCGCTGTCAGGCCTCGGCGTCGACCATATCGAAGTCATGCCGCTCACGCCTGAGCGGGTCTGGAAGACCCTCCAGGCCGCCAAGTCGAAGAAGTAAAGCCACACTGAAGAAGTAAGGAGACGCCCATGTATCCAGCCCAGTTCGAGTACCACAAGGCCGGCACGGTCAAGGAGGCTCTCGACCTTCTGGCCAAGTACAAGGACGAGGCCAAGCTCCTGGCCGGGGGTCACAGCCTGCTGCCGGCGATGAAGCTGCGCCTGGCCCAGCCCAAGCACCTCATCGACATCGGCAAGGTGTCGGGGCTCGCGGGGATCAAGGAGGAGGGCGGCACTCTCGTCATCGGCGCCATGGCCACGCACTACGCCATCGAGTCCTCGGCCCTGCTCAAGAGCAAGTGTCCGCTCCTCCCGGAGGTCGCTGAGCATATCGGCGACCCCATGGTGCGCAACATGGGCACCATTGGCGGCAGTCTCGCTCACGCCGACCCGGCTGCCGACTGGCCGGCTGCCGCCATCGCCCTCGGCGTCGAGCTCGTGGCGGAGGGGCCCAAGGGCAAGCGGACCATCAAGGTGGACGACTTCTTCAAGGGGCTTCTGACCACCGCGCTTGCAGAGGGCGAGATCCTAACGGAAATCCGCGTCCCGGGCTGTGGGGCCAACGTCAAGTGCGCCTACGCCAAGTTTCGTCATCCGGCCTCACGCTTCGCCGTGGTGGGGGTCGCGGCGGTGCTGACCGTGGACGGCGGCAAGATCGCCAAGGCCAGCATCGGCATCACGGGCGCCGGCACCAAGGCGACCCGGGCCAAGGGTGTCGAAGCCGCCATCACCGGCAAGGCCGCCGACGCGGCCTCGATCCAGGCGGCTGCCGAGAAGGCGGCCGAGGGCGTGGACGTCCAGGCCGACCTCCAGGGTTCCGTCGAGTACAAGCAGCACCTGTTGAGAGTCTTCGCCAAGAGAGCCATGGAGGCGGCGGCCGCCAAGAAGTGATTCGAGTCGAGTCCATCGCGCCCCGCGGATCCGCGTCCGCGGGGCGCATGTGTTTGGGGCGCCGGTGATCGCGGCCATAGTGCTTGCTGCCGGGCTCTCGCGCCGGATGGGCCGCCCCAAGCTCCTGCTGGAGCTCCGGGGGCGGCCCGTCATCCGCCATGCCGTCGAGCGTGTGATCGCAGCAGGCATCCGTCAGGTGCTGGTCGTGACCGGACCCGAGCAGGCGGCGCTGGCGCGGGCGCTCGATGGACTGGATGTGCGCTTCGCGGTCAATCCCACGCCCGAGGCGGGGCAGGGCACTTCCGTGAGCGTCGGCGTGAGCGCGCTGGCTGCGGGGACCGGCTCCGTCCTCATCGCGCTCGGCGACCAGCCGGGCGTGCCCGCGGAGGTCGTACCGGCGCTGATCGGAGCGCTGAAGGCCCCGGGCAAGACCATTGCCGCGCCCCGGTATGCCGACGGCCTGGGCAACCCGGTTCTCTTCGCCGCATCGGTCTTCCCCGAGCTCCTGGCGCTCGGCGGCGACCGTGGAGCGCGCGCCGTCGTCGAGCGGGACCCGTCGCGGCTGGCCGTCGTCGACATCGCCTCCCCGATGCCGCGGGACATCGACACGCCGGAGGACTACGAGAGCCTGAGCGCACCCGAGAATTCGCGGTAAACTGACAGGACCATGAGAGCCGAGATCAAGAAGATCCACGAGATGATGGAGTCGGCCGACTACGTCACGGACCCGGCCATCGCCACGTCCGTCCACCTGGCCATGACGCTCAAGAAGCCGCTCCTCATCGAGGGGCACGCCGGGGTGGGCAAGACGGAGGTCGCCAAGGTCATGGCGAGAATGCTCGGAGTCCACCTCATTCGCCTCCAGTGCTACGAGGGGCTCGACGCCGCGCAGGCGCTGTACGAGTGGAACTACCCCAAGCAGCTCCTGCACATCAAGCTCGAGGAGAACACGCCTCACACGATGTCGGAGAAGGAGGCGGCCATCTTCTCGCCGCCTTTTCTGATCAGGCGGCCGCTGCTGCAAGCCATCAGCGCGACAGGCGCGCCGCCCGTGCTGCTGATCGACGAGATCGACCGGGCCGACGAGGAGTTCGAAGCCTTCCTTCTCGAAGTGCTCTCCGACTTCCAGGTGACCATTCCGGAAGTCGGCACGATCAGGGCAACCCAGCCGCCCTATGTCATCCTCACGTCGAACCGCGTTCGCGAGCTGTCGGACGCGCTGCGCCGCCGCTGCCTCTACCTGTGGATCGACTTTCCCGGCTTCGAGAAGGAAGTGAAGATCGTCACGCGGAAAGTCCCCGGGGTCAACGAGCGCCTGGCGGCGGAGATCTCGCGCTTCATGGAGACGACGCGGACGCTCCGGCTGGCCAAGGTGCCGGGCGTCGCCGAGACGCTCGACTGGGCGCAGGCGCTGTCCTCGCTGCACGCCGACCACCTCGACAAGGAGCTGGTGACGGAGACGCTCGGCTGCGTCGTCAAGGACGTCGATGACGTCAAGCGTCTGAAGCGTGAGCTCGCCACGGGCGGTATCGGCCGCTTCGTCGCCGCCCAGAGCTGACCCGATGGCGACGCCCCGCGACCTGACGCGCGCCATGCTGGCCTTCGGCGGCATGCTGCGCGCCTCGGGCCTGGCGGTGACGACCTCGGCCGTCATGGACGCCGTCCGCGCGCTCGAGGCGGTGGACGTGATGGACCGCGCCGAGGTCTACCTGACGCTTCGAACGGTTCTCATGAGCCGAATCGAGGAGCAGCCGCCATTCGACCGCTGCTTCGAGGCCTTCTGGAAGTTCCACGCGGACGAGGGACAGGGGCTCGACGGTCTGATCGCGGCCGCGAAGCCGCTGGGACAGGAAGAGCCGCCTGACGCCGGCGCCATCGGGGCCGCCCGTGAGAAGCGGGCCCAGGTGGCCCTCGACGACTGGGACGAGGGCGAGGCCGCTGACGACGAGCCGCTCGAGGTGCCCGGCCTCTCCGACCGCGAGGCGCTGATGGAGCAGGACTTTTCGACTTTTCCCGCCGAGCAGCTGGATGAGGTGGCGCGGCTGACCGTGCAGATCGCGAGGCGTCTCGCGCGCCGGGTGAGCCGGCGGCGCAAGCCTACGCGTCGCGGGGGCGCGATCGATCTCCGCCGCAGCATGAGGGCCAACCTCATGAAGGGCGAGATCATCGAGCTGCGCCGCCGGGCCCGCCGCCGCCGGAAGGTGCGCCTCGTGCTGCTCTGCGACGTCTCGGGCTCCATGGACCTCTACAGCCGCTTCCTGCTCCAGTTCCTCTACGCGCTCCAGAACGTCTTCGGGCGCGTGGAGACCTTCACCTTCGCGACGCGGCTGACCCGCGTCTCCGATCTGCTCCGCGGCCCGTCCTACAAGGGAGCGCTCCGGCGCCTGACCGAGGTGCGCGACTGGTCCGGAGGCACGCGCATCGGCGAATCGATCCGTGAGTTCAATAAGACGTGGGGCCGCCTCGTGGACCGGCGCACCATCGTGCTGCTGCTCTCGGACGGCTGGGACACCGGCGAGCCCGACGTCCTGGTGCAGGAGATGCTGACGCTGAAGCGCCGGGCCGCCCGGGTCATCTGGCTCAACCCGCTGCTCGGCAATCCGTCCTACGAGCCGCTGACGCGTGGCATGGCCGCGGCCCTGCCGCTCGTGGACCACTTTGCCGCCGCGCACAACCTGGCGAGCCTCCGAGAGCTCGCCGGGCATCTGAACGTCCGATGAGCGAGCTCTTCGAGCACCTCGACAGGCTGAGGAGATCCTCCGGCAAGGTGGCGCTGGCGACGCTCGTGAACACGCGCGGGACGACGCCGCGGAAGGAAGGCGCCAAGATGCTCGTCGGGGAAGGCGGGCGCGTGCTCGGCTCGGTCACGATCGGGGGCTGCGTGGACGCCCAGGTGATCGAGGAGTCCGCGGCGGTCCTCGCCGCGCAGACGCCGCGGCTGCTGGAGCTCAACCTGGGCGACGAGGAAGCGTGGGAGATCGGGCTCACCTGCGGCGGCACGATCGAGGTGTTCGTGGAGGCGGTCGACCTCGAGCAGCCGGCGGACGCGACACTGGCCGTCTACGAGCGGCTTCGAGCCCACGCGGAGTCCGGCGGGCGGGGCGCCGTGCTCACCCGCCTCCAGTCGCCCGATCTCAGCGGGCCCCACAACGGCGCCAAGCTGCTTCTCCTCGATAGCGGCGTGCACGAGGGTACGCTCGGGGATGCGGCTCTCGACGCCGCGGCGATCGACGAAGCAAGGTCGGCGATCAGGGCGGGCAAGTCAGGCACCCTGACGGTCGAGGGCACGCGGGTCTTCGCGGAGGTGTTCGTGCCGCCATCCATCCTGCTGGTGGTCGGCGCCGGGCACGTCGCCATGCCGCTCGTCACGCTGGCCCGCGTCCTGGGCCTCAGAACCGTGGTCGTGGACGGGCGCCCGCGCTTCGCGACGCGCGAGCGCTTCCCCGACGTCGACGACCTCAAGATCGGGATTCCCTCGGAGCTGATCCAGGGCATTCCGCTCGTGGCCTCGACGGCGCTGGTCCTGGTGGCCCACGACTACAAGTACGATCTGCCGGTGCTCCGCCACGCGCTCGGTACTCCCGTGGGCTACGTCGGTCTTCTGGGGTCGAGCCGGCGCGGGAAGGCCATCCTTGATCTCCTGCGCGAAGACGGCGTGACGGAGGAAGCCCTCGCCCGGGTGCACGTGCCCATTGGTCTCGACCTGGGTGCCCAGTCGGCGCCCGAGATCGCGCTCGCCGTGCTGGCCGAGGTGCTCGCCGTGCAGCGAGGCGCCACGGGCCTGCCCATCAGCGAGAAGGTCAAGCGAGGGCTCAAGTGAAGGCGATCGCGGTCGGGCGGGAGGGTGCGACGGCCTCGATGCTCGAGGGGCGAGTCATCTGCCACGACGTGCGCGACCGCGACGGCAAGGTTGCGCTCGAAAAGGGGCAGGTGCTCGACGCGACGGCGGCGGCGCGGCTCCTCGGACTACCCTGGCGCCAGGCGCACCTCCTCGAGCTCGAGCCCGGCGACATACACGAAGAGCCGGCGGGCGCGCGGCTCTCCCAGGCCTCGGCCGGCGAGGGCGTCGTCGTCAAAGGCTATGGCGGCGGGCAGTGGACTCTCGCTGCGACCCGCCGCGGCCTCCTGCGGGTGCGTGCGGAAGCGCTCGAAGAGGTCAATGCACAGGAAGGCATGGCGGTCTACACGCTCTACGACCTTCAGCCCGTCGATCAGGGAGAGGTCGTGGCCCGCGCCAAGATCTCGCCGCTCGCCATCGCCGAGTCCATGGTCAAGCGCGCCGAGGAGCGCGCCTGGGCTTCGGCCGGGCTCGTGAGCGTCAGGCCGTTCGGCGCTCGGCGGATCGGCGCGTTGACGCGCGCGACGCTCGAGCCGAGGCAGCGGGCTCGCTTCGAGGCCGCCCTCGGCGAGAAGGTGGACTGGCTCGGCTCGCGGCTGCTGCCGGTCCGCTACTGCGAGGACGATGCGGCGGGGGTGGTGTCCGCCCTGGAGGAGCTGGCCACGGACGGCGCCGAGCTCCTGATCGCGGCGGGAGCCGCGTCGCTCGACCCGCTCGATTCGATCTTCGAAGGGCTGCGGCAGGCCGGCGGCGGCTTGGTCCGCCACGGCGTGCCGGCCCATCCAGGCAGTCTGCTCTGGCTGGCCCGCTGGCGGCAGCGACCCGTCCTCGGCATGCCCGCGTGCGGCATGTTCTCCCAGGCGACGGCCTTCGACCTCGTGCTTCCACGTCTGCTGGCCGGCGAAGAGATCGGCGCGGGCGAGCTGGCCGGTCTGGGCCACGGCGGCCTGCTGTCCCGCGACAGTGCCTGGCGCTTCCCGCCGTACCGCCCCAGCGCGGCACGCGGCGAGCTGCCCGAGTAGGCGCGTGGTCTACAGCAGCGTCATCCGGGAGAGATTCAGGGCGCCGCGCTACCGTGGGAACCTGCCGGGGGCCGACGCCGCCTTCGAGGACGTCAACCCGCTCTGCGGCGACCGCATCCGCATCGAGTGCCAAATCGCCGATGGCAGGGTGACGGACGCGCGCCACCGCGGCGACAGCTGCGCCATATGCGCCGCCTCGGCGGATGTCCTGCTCGAGAGCGTGATCGGGCAATCCGTCGACTTCGTCTCCACGCTGACCGCCGCGGACCTGCTCGAGCGGCTGCAAGCCGACGTGCGGGCTTCGAGGATGAGGTGCGTCACCCTGCCGCTCACGGTGCTGCAGGGCGCGCTCGAGGGGCGGGAGGTCGCGCGGTGAGCGCGCCGGGTGAGAGCTGCCGGCCGGATTTCCCCATCCTGGCCCGGCTGGTGAACGGGGCGCCCCTCGCCTATCTCGACTCGGCCGCCTCGAGCCAGAAGCCCCGACAGGTCATCGACGCCGTGTCGCGCTACTACGAGTGGAGCCATTCCAATGTCCACCGCTCCATTCACACCCTGGGCGAGGAAGCGACCGAGCTCTACGAAGGGGCGCGCGACGCGGTGCGGGCATTCGTGGGCGCGGCCCATCGGGAGGAAATCGTCTTCACCCGGGGCACGACGGAGGCGATCAACCTCGTTGCCCAGGCCGTCGGGCGCACACTCGGGCCCGGCGACGAGATCCTCGTCACCGAGATGGAGCACCATTCGAATCTGATCCCGTGGCAGATGTTGTGCCGCGACCGCGGCACGACGCTCCGGGCGGTGCCCGTGATCGGAGAGGGATTCCTCGACATGGACGCCTTCTCGCGGCTCCTGACCTCTCGTACGCGCGTGGTGGCCGTAGCCCACGTGTCGAACGTCCTCGGCACCATCAACCCCGTGGACGAGATCATCCGGCGTGGGAGGGAGGCGGGCGCCCTCGTGCTGCTGGACGGCGCCCAGGGCGCCCCGCACCTGCCGCTGGACCTGGCCTCGATGGGGCCCGACTTCTATGTCTTCTCGGGGCACAAGATGTTAGGTCCCACGGGCATCGGAGTCCTCTTCGCCCGTCGCGAAACGCTCGAGCGCATCGAGCCGGCCTGGGGCGGGGGCGAGATGATCAAGGAGGTCTGGATCGACCACGCGCAGTGGAACGACCTGCCCTGGCGCTTCGAGCCGGGGACGCCGCCCATAGCGGGAGCTGTCGGGCTCCACGCCGCCGTCGAATATCTCGACAAGCTCGGCATGGTCCGGGTGGCCGCCCACGAGCGCGACCTGACCGCACGCTGCCTCGACGCGCTCGCGCGCATCCCGGGCGTGACGCTCTACGGCCCGCGCAATGCGGAGATCAAGGGCGCGGTCGTGGCCTTCAACGTGGAGGGGCTCCATCCGCACGACGGCGCGGCGCTGCTGGACGAGCGGGGCATCGCCGTGCGCGCGGGCCATCACTGCGCCCAGCCGCTCATGAAACACCTCGGTATCGTCGGCACGCTTCGCGCGAGCTTTTCGGTCTACAATACGCCCGCGGAGGTCGAGCGCCTCGCCGAGGCGGTTGGCGGGCTCCGCGGAGCGCTCTGATCCGGGTCCCCGGAGTCTTCCATCGCGAGTGAGGGTGGCATGCGCAGGATGGCTGTCGCTGGCACAGCGCTTCTGATCGCCGCCCTGGCCGGAGCGGCTCCCGGCCACGCGGCGCAGCAGCACGTGGCCCTCATCGATCTCGACGGCACCATTACGCCAATCACCGATCGGCTGCTGACGACCGCGGTGGAGCGCGCCCAGGCCGAAGGAGCGCAGGCGCTCGTCGTCCAGCTGAACACGCCCGGCGGCCTCGAGCGCTCCATGCGCACCATGGCGCAGACCATTCTTAACGCCGGGATCCCCGTCATCGTCTACGTCGCGCCGACGGGCGCGCGGGCAGCCTCGGCGGGGGTCTTTATCACCATGGCGGCGCACGTGGCGGCCATGGCGCCGGCGACCAATATCGGCGCTGCGCATCCGGTGACCGTGGGCGGCGGCGAGATGGGCAAAGAGATGGCCAAGAAGGTCGCGAACGACGCCGCGGCCTTCGCCCGGAGCCTGGCCGCCGAGCGGGGGCGCAACGTCGAGTGGGCGGAGAAGGCGGTTCGCTCGTCGGTCTCGGTGACGGAGCGGGAGGCGGTCAAGCTCAAGGTCGTGGACTTCGTCGCGGACAACCTCCAGGACCTCCTGGCCAAGGTGGATGGGCGGGTGGTCAAGACCACGCGCGGCATGGTGACGCTCCAGACGCGCGATGCGCCCGTCAAGCGCATCGAGGTCCGCTTCCGCGACCGCTTCCTGGCCCTCATCACGGATCCCAACATCGCCTACATCCTGATGATGGTCGGCATGCTCGGCATCTTCTTCGAGCTGCAGAACCCCGGCGTGGTCCTGCCAGGCGTCATCGGCGGCATCTCCCTGATCCTGGCCTTCTTCGCCTTCCAGAGCCTCCCGATCAACTGGGCGGGTGTGCTGCTGATCCTGTTCGGGGTCGCACTCCTGATTGCGGAAATCAAGATCACGAGCCACGGGGTGCTCACCATCGGCGGCGTCATCTCCATGATCCTGGGCTCCCTCATGCTCTACGACGCGCCCGAGGTCGGCTTCCGCGTGTCCTGGGCGGTCATCCTGCCTACGGTGGGCGCGACGGCGGGCCTGGTCGCCTGGGCGGTGTCAGCGGGCGTGAGGGCGATGATGCGGCGTCCGGTCTCGGGCGTGGAGGGCATGGTGGGCCGGCTGGCAGTGGCACGCGGCGATCTCGGGCCCGAGGGGCAGGTGAACGTGGACGGCGAGATCTGGCGCGCCGTCGCCGAGGGCGGGGCGATTCCCGCCGGTGAGAAGGTGCGCGTGACGGCGGTGGACGGGCTGACACTCAAGGTCAGCCGCACGGACGACAGGCCCCAAACTTCCTAGGAGGCACCCACGATGCGTGGTCTGGACTGGACGCTGGGCCTGATCCCGGTTCTCGTCATCGCGTTCTTCGTCCTGCTGAACGCCGTGCGCATCCTCCGCGAGTACGAGCGGGCCGTCATCTTCCGTTTCGGCCGGCAGTCGCCGGCCATCATCAATCCCGGCGGCGACGGCACCGGCCCCGGCCTCCTCCTGCTCATCCCCTTCGTCGACAAGATGGTCAAGGTGAGCCTGCGCACCGTCGTCATGGACGTGCCGCCGCAGGACGTGATCACACGGGACAACGTCTCGGTCAAGGTCAATGCGGTCATCTTCTTCCGGGTGCTCGACGCCAACAAGGCCGTGATCAGCGTCGAGGACTACCTCTACGCGACATCCCAAATGGCGCAGACGACGCTCAGGAGCGTGCTCGGGCAGCAGGAGCTCGACGACCTGCTGGCCTCGCGCGAGAAGATCAACGAGGAGCTGACGCGCATCATCGACCAGCACACGAACCCGTGGGGCGTGAAGGTGGCCGCCGTCGAGGTCAAGAACGTGGACCTGCCGCAGGACATGCAGCGGGCGATGTCGAAGCAGGCGGAGGCCGAGCGCGAGCGGCGGGCCAAGGTGATCAACGCCGAGGGCGAGTTCCAGGCCGCGGCCAAGCTGGCCGAGGCGGCCGACGTGCTCACCCGCTTCCCGATCGCGGTCCAGCTCCGCTATCTCCAGACGATGCGCGAGATCGCGTCTGAGCGGAATACCACGACCTTTTTCCCGCTCCCCATCGACCTCTTCGCGCCGCTCCTGCGCGCGCTCGGAGAGAGCCAGGCGGCCAAGCCCTGAGAGCGGGCTTCGTGCGTGCCCCGTTCTGCTTGTAGGGGCGGGGCGGCGCGAGTAGAATGACCGAGTTGTTTCTGACGGGAATGCTTCGGGGGGTTAGCTCAGTTGGGAGAGCGCGGCGTTCGCAACGCCGAGGTCGAGGGTTCGAATCCCTTACCCTCCACCATTTGAAAGATCAACGGCTTACGCGACGGAATTCCAAGGTGGTCGCGCCGAGTTGCGAGTTGTCGCCCGAGCGGGTGTCCAATGGAACCCCGCGACGGGTGCAGGCAGGACCGAAGGCCGGGGGTGATGCTGCCCTCGGCCTTCTCGCGTTTCAGGGGGCGTGGGGCCACCTAGGGGCTCACGTAGGCATCTAGGCAGTTGACTGCGCGGGCGTGGCTGGCGCGGTCCCGGTGGAGGTAGCCCTCGGTTTCTTCCACGCTGGCATGGCCCATCCAGTCCCGAACGGCCAAGATGGGCGCCGGCGCGATCCCGCGCTCCTCGTTGCCCTCGAGCGCCCACGTCGCGAAGGTGTGCCGCATGCTGTGGGGCTTCCGGTACCGGAGGCCGGCCTTCCTGAGCAGTGGCTGCCAGGCGTGCTCGAGGAAGGTGCTGTACTTGCCGATCCGGCCCTGGCTGTTCGGGAAGACCAGCGCCCGCTGCTCCGGCGTCCAGCCCCGGACCTGCCCCTCGAGCGCCATGTTCGCCTGATGCTCCCGCAGCCACGCGGCGAGCCGATCGGACAGGGGCACGAAACGGTCCTCGTTATCCTTGGTCGCCTTGACCGCCCGCGTCTTGTCGCAGACGCTCCGCCGGATATGCAGGACGCCCTTCGTCCAGTCGATATCCTCCCATTCGAGGGCCGCGGCCTCGCCCCACCTGCGGGTTTCGGTCCAAGCTGAACGCCCAGATCGGTCCAACGTGAACAGCGGGATCGGTCCATCGTGAACACCACGATCGGCATGGTGAACACGTAGATCGGTGATCGTGAACAGGCGACCCTGCCCCCCAGGGGGC
>WNGA01000317.1_pt1 | contig 71718 bp, 58 predicted proteins | sample 5400061 | NCBI WGS metagenome assembly WNGA01 (sample SAMN13153366, study PRJNA577476) | soil metagenome | isolation source: 100 cm soil or saprolite under grassland replicate 2 | place: USA:California | collected 2016-06-15
TGCGACGGCGACGAAAAGCACGATGAAGCAGACGACTGAGATCACGAAGCTGAACTTCATCACGGACCACGGCTCGACGCGCACCAACGCGAGCTGTGCCCGACGCGGCACTTTGCCCCGCGCTTGAGCAGGGCTTACCTTCACGCGCCCCGCCTTGGCCGACCGCGCAGGCCGCGAACGCGTGCGGGTCGGGGTGGCACCTGGACGGCCGCCGCCAACCCAGCCAGTCGGCCTGCCGGGAGCCGACACCATGGATTCAACCGGCATCGCGCCGCCGGGTATGGATCCGCTGCCTGGCAACGGGTCGCTGGGCACCGGCCCGCCGGGCATTGCGGCTTCCGGTGCCGGGCTGGCCGGCGCAGAGTCACCGTATGCCGGATCGCCCGACGCAGCGTCACCGTACTGGCCAGTCGGCGCAGCGTCACCGTATGCCGGACCGGTCGAGCCGGGAACGCCCAAGCTTGGGTTGGCGGCCCACTGGCCTGCAGGCGCCCACCCAGCGGAGCCCGGCGCGCCAGGTGGTCGATAGCCGGGCGGCATCTCGTCAGGAGTGGGCACCGTACCTGATCGAGCCGTAGTTGACCTAGCGGTGACGGGCGGATTGTCGAAACGGGGCGGCTCGCCTACGGGAGGAATGGGGATGCCATAGGCGGACTGAGGACCCCCCGCGCCCCCCGCAGGCAGGTCGGCGGGCAGATCCGTGGCCGGTGATAGACCTGCGGACCGGCCAGTTGGCGCATCACCGGCTGCTGCCCCCCGACGTGGCGGCGCGATCATGTCGGCTGGTAGCGGAATCGGGGCGGCGGCTGGAGCTGGTATCTCGGAATCGGGCCGGTCTCTCAGCCACGGCGGCACGGCTGCCTGGCCATCCACGCTGACCTCCTCCGGATAATCCGTCCGGCGCGCGGCCACATCAGCTTCGCGCTTCCTCGTGGGCTTGGCGACTGACCAGGCAGTGCCGCCCCTTCCGGACGTATCCCCAGACGTCGGCGTGGCATTCACCGCATCAGTTCCATTCTGGGGCCGCGTCGTGTCGCGCCCGCGGGGCGCCTCATTGGCTGGATCTCCCGCCTCTTCAGCGGGCCCGTCGTCCTGTGAGACGCCAGGCGATTCCGCGGACAGCGCTCCGCTGGCCGCCGGAGATCCGGCGAGGGCCTGCTGATCCAGCTTGGCGGTCAGCTTGCCCAACGACGTGCCGACCTCACCCGATGCCGACACCGCGCGCGCCGCGGCCGGCTTGCGCGCCTGCACGAAACGCCCGTTGGCATCGCGGGCTGGGCGCATTTGCGCCGCCGCCCTCATGGCGCCGCTGCCGATCTTAGGGCCTGCTTGAGAACCCTGAGAGCTCCCGGTGCCATTCGCGCGGCTTTCCCGGCGCGCATTCGCGCGGCTTCCCCCGCCCGCATTCGCGCGGTTCTCCCGGCCCGGATCCTGGTCACCGCTTTCCGGGGTAGTCACCGGTTAATCTCCCCTCGCACCACGACAGTACGGGCCTGGGGGCTGACCCCCGGAGCCCTCCCGAAATGGTCGGGTGACAGGGGTCCGCGGTAACACGAGCAGGCGAGGAATCAGCCGAGGGCGTCGCCGTTGACGTCACCCAGCGATTCTGCGTTCCTGGCGATCGCCACGACGCTGTCACCAGAGGCGAGGTTCATCAAGCGTACCCCCATGGTCTGGCGGCCCGATTGCTTCACCTCGCCGGCGCTGGTACGGATAACTCCTCCCGCCGATGTGATCGCGAACACCTCGTCCTCCGGCCGGACCATCAGGGCGCCAACCAAACCGCCACGCGAGTCAACGATCTTGGCGGTCAGCACGCCCTTTCCGCCCCGGTTCTGCACAGGATACTGGTTTGCGCCGGTCCGTTTTGCGTAACCTCCCCCGGTAGCGACAAGCACGTCCTCTCCTTCGCGCACCACATGCATACCCAGCAGCTCATCGCCGCCAACAAAACGCATTCCGATGACGCCGCTTGTGGCCCGGCCCATCGGCCGCAGTGAATCGTCGGCGGCGTGGAACCTGATGGCCTGCGCTCGCCTGCTGACGAGGAGCAGATCGTCGGACGGGTGGACAAGCCGCGCCGAGATGACCTCGTCGTCGTCGCGAAGGTTGATCGCGATGATGCCACCAGAACGGGCGGAGTCGAACTCGGTCAGCCGTGACTTTTTCACCAGACCCCCCCGGGTGGCCAGCACCAGGTACGGCGCGACCTCGTAGTCCCGCAGGTCAAGAACCTCAGCGATGTGCTCGTCGGGCTGGAAAGCGAGCAGGTTGGCGACGTGCTGGCCACGAGCGTCGCGGGCCGCCTCGGGAAGCTCGTAAGCCTTGGCCCGGTAAACCCGTCCCTTATTGGTGAAGAACAGGATCCAGTGGTGGGTGGTCGTGACGAAGAAGTGCTCGACAATGTCATCCTGGCGCAGTTGGGCACCTCGCACACCCTTGCCGCCCCGCCGCTGTGCCCGGTAAAGGTCACGCTTGGTGCGCTTGGCGTATCCGCCCCGGGTAATGGTGACGACCACATCCTCCTCGGCGATCAGGTCTTCCACTGACATGTCACCGTCGTACGGGATGATCTTCGTCCGGCGGTCGTCACCGTACTTGTCGACAATCTCGTCGAGTTCTGCCGCGATGATCTCCCGCTGCCGAACTGGCTGCGCGAGGATGTCCTTGTAGTCTGCGATCTGCCGCATGAGCTCGTCGTATTCATCGACAAGCTGCTGGCGTTCGAGCGCGGCCAGCTTGCGTAGCTGCATATCGAGGATGGCACGGGCCTGGCCTTCGTCGATTTCTAGCAGGTCCATCAGGCCCTGCTGCGCCTCGGCCGCCGAAGCGCTCGCGCGGATAAGCGCGATGACCTCGTCGATCCGGTCGATTGCCTTCAGCAGGGCGCGCAGGATGTGCGCCCGCTCTTCGGCCCTGCGCAGCAAGTACCGGGTACGGCGGACAATGACGTCGATCTGGTGCGTCACCCAATAGCGGACGAACTGGTCGAGCCGCAGGGTGCGTGGCACTCCGTCGACCAGTGCGAGCATGTTGGCGCCGAACGTTTCCTGCAGCTGCGTGTGCTTGTACAGGTTGTTCAGCACAACCTTGGCGACGGCGTCCCGCTTCAGCACGATCACCAGCCGCTGCCCGGTGCGGCCGCTCGTCTCGTCCCGAACGTCGGCGATGCCTGTGACCCGCCCCTCTCGCACCAATTCGGCAATCTTGAGCGCGAGATTGTCGGGGTTCACCTGGTAGGGGAGTTCGGTGACGATGAGAGAAGTGCGCCCCCTGGCATCCTCCTCGACCTCGCTGACGGCCCGCATGGTTATCGAACCGCGCCCCGTCCGGTACGCCTCTTCGATCCCGCGTCGCCCGACGATCAAGCCGTGGGTGGGGAAATCGGGCCCCTTGACCCGCTCGACCAGCGCGTCGAGCAACGCCTGACTATCCTCGGCGACTTCATCGAAATGATCGAGATACCAGTGCACGCCGGTGGCGACCTCACGCAGGTTATGCGGTGGGATGTTGGTCGCCATCCCGACGGCGATGCCGGACGAGCCGTTGATGAGCAGATTCGGAAATCGTGCCGGCAGCACGACTGGCTCGGAGGAGCGGCCGTCGTAGTTGGGTCGGCGGTCGACGGTGTCCTTGTCGATGTCGCGCAGCATTTCCATGGCGAGCGGTGCGAGGCGGCATTCGGTGTACCGCATCGCCGCGGCCGGGTCGTTGCCCGGCGACCCGAAGTTGCCGTTGCCGTCGACCAGGGGCATCCGCATCGCCCACGGCTGAGCCAGGCGGACCAGGGTGTCGTAGATCGCCGAATCGCCGTGCGGATGGTAGCTGCCCATGACGTCACCGACGACCCTGGCGCACTTGAAGTATCCGCGATCCGGCCGGTAACCGCCGTCGTACATGGCCCACAGCACCCGCGTATGCACCGGCTTCAGCCCGTCCCTGACGTCGGGCAGCGCACGGCCCACGATGACCGACATCGCATAGTCGAGATAGCTGCGCTGCATCTCGATCTGGATGTCGACCGGCTCGCTGCGGCCGCCCTCCGGCGCTGGAGCGTCCGGCGTGTTCACATCCGTCACGTGCTGTCCTTCCTCACGAACAAATCAAAAGCTCGAAATCCTGATCCCGAACGGCTGCCGCGGGCCGCCCCACCCCCCGCAGTGCGGAGCCCTGGGTCGTCCCACCGCCCCCGCAGGCCGCCCCACCCCGGCCAGCCATCCCTGCGGTGCGGAGCACGCCGACCGCACCACCAAAGATCTGCGAGACGTGCCCTAAATGTCCAGGAACCTGACGTCCTTGGCGTTTCGCTGAATGAACGCCCGGCGGGACTCAACGTCCTCGCCCATGAGCACGCTGAACAGTTCGTCTGCTTGCGCAGCATCGTCCAGGGTCACCTGGAGAAGCACACGGCGGGCCGGGTTCATGGTGGTTTCCCATAGCTCGTTCGCGTTCATCTCGCCCAGTCCCTTGAATCGCTGCACCCCGTCGCGAGGGCGTGGATCTTTCCGCCCAGCCGCGATGCCAGCCTCGATCAGCGCGTCGCGTTCCCTGTCGGAGTAGCAGTACTCAGGGTCGACCCCCCGTCCCTCCCATTTGATCTTGTAGAGCGGAGGCTGCGCCAAGTACACGTGGCCGGCTTCGATCAGCGGCTTCATGAACCGGAACAGCAGGGTGAGCAGCAGCGTCCGGATGTGCTGTCCATCAACGTCGGCGTCAGCCATAAGGATGATCTTGTGGTAGCGGAGCCTCGCGATATCGAAGTCGTCATATACGCCGGTGCCGAGTGCGGTGATCATCGCTTGGACCTCGTTGTTTCTCAGCACCCGGTCGATGCGCGCCTTCTCCACGTTAAGGATCTTGCCTCTGATCGGCAGGATCGCCTGGAAGTTCGGGTCGCGTCCGTTCTTCGCCGAACCGCCCGCTGAATCTCCTTCCACTACATAGATCTCGCAGCGTGCCGGGTCGGTCGACTGGCAGTCCGCCAGCTTGCCAGGCAGCGAGGTCGACTCGAGCAGGCTCTTGCGCCGGGTCAGGTCACGTGCCTGCCGGGCCGCGATCCGCGCCCGCGCGGCCTGGGTGGCCTTGGTGACCACCTCTTTCGCCTCGCCTGGGTTGCGGTCCAACCAGTCGCGCAAATGATCATTGCACACCTTCTGCACGAACGACTTGGCCTCGGTGTTGCCGAGTTTGGTCTTCGTCTGGCCCTCGAACTGCGGCTCGGCGAGCTTGATGGAGACGATCGCGGTGAGGCCTTCGCGCACGTCCTCGCCGCTGAGGTTGTCGTCCTTTTCGCGCAGCAGCTTCTGCTCACGGGCGTACCTGTTGATTATTGAGGTCAGCGCGGCGCGGAAGCCCTCCTCATGGGTTCCGCCCTCGGCGGTGTTGATGGTGTTCGCAAACGTGTGCACCGATTCGGAGTAACTGCTGGTCCACTGCATCGCGATTTCGACCGCGATGCCATCGCCCTCCTCGGCGAACTCGATCACGGTGCCGTGCACCGGATCTTTGGACGCGTTCAGGTAGCGGACGAAATCCGCGATCCCGCCGTCGTACCGGTAGGTGAGGGTGCGCGCCTCGCCATTGATATGGTCGGGCCGCTCGTCGGTCAGGCTGATCGCGAGACCGCGGTTGAGGAAGGCCATCTCCTGCAGCCTCCGCGACAGCGTCTCGAAGTTCCACGCGGTGGTTTCGAAGATCGTCTCGTCCGGCCAGAACGTTATCGTGGTGCCCATTTCGCCGGTTGGCGGGCCCTTGACGACCGGCCCGGTCGGCTGGCCTGTCTGGTAGGACTGCCGCCAGATGTGGCCATCCCGGCGGACCTCGACATCCAGTTGTGCGGCGAGCGCGTTCACGACCGAGACGCCGACTCCGTGCAGCCCGCCTGAGACGGCGTAGGACTTGCCGTCAAACTTCCCGCCTGCGTGAAGGGTTGTCAGCACCACCTCGACCGCAGGCCGCTTCTCAACCGGATGGTCGTCAACAGGGATACCACGGCCGTTGTCGTCGACCCGTACGCCCCCGTCGGCCAGCAGCGTCACGTCGATCCTGTCACAGAACCCCGCAAGAGCCTCGTCCACCGAGTTGTCCACAACCTCGTAGACCAGGTGATGGAGGCCTCGTTCTCCGGTTGAGCCGACATACATGCCAGGCCGCTTGCGGACCGCCTCAAGGCCCTCGAGGACCGTGATCGAGCGTGCGTCATAGGACAAGTGGGTACTCCTCCTGCCGGAACTCCTCTTAGGTGAGGGGTTGGCACGCGAGACCTGCCACACTCGCCTTAGTGCCGTCTCCTCTGCCCGCGCGCTCGCGCTCGCGTGCGTCGCTCGCGGACATTGATCGCTCGCCGTGGGCGCAAGCGCCAATTTTGCGGTGAGTCATCGCCCGGGGCGCATATCCATTCTACCTGCAAAGCCAGGCCCGCTAGCCAGGAATCGAGCGCTCGGCTGCCCCTTAACGCGCCTCACATGCGCGGTCGTGGCCGAACGTCCCGTTCGTGAACCCCCCTACGTGCGCGCGGCCCGGCTACCCGTACGTGTCGCGTGGACCGCGCCCGTCGCGTACCCGCCAGCCGCCGCGGCCGCGGGCCATGTCCCTTGATGGGCCGTGAACCCGCACGCGCCGCACGGTGCCTTCACCGAGCTCGGCATTCAGCCGCCGTACCAGCTGCGCGGCGAGCAGTTGCAGCTGAGTCGCCCATGCGGTGGAGTCTGCGATGACGACAAGCTCGCCATCGCGGTAGGTTTCCGGCTGTGCGTGCGCAGCGAGCTCTTCGCCGACAATCTGCGCCCACCGGCCGAAGGCTCCCCCGATCGCGGCACGCTGCCGCCATCCGTGTTCCGCAAGGAACCCGTCGATGGCCGCGCCCACAGGCTGTGGATCGTCCCGGCGATGGCGGATCACACCGCGCGGCCGTTCGGCATAACTATCTGAACGCTGCGGCCTGGCACCCTTGGCCGCCGCGTCAGCCTTCGCCTCGGCGAGGGCACGGCGCGCCCGCTCCAGCGCGTCACCGGGCACGTTTCACCACCCCATCACGAATGGTAAACCGTGCGCCTGACATTCCGCCCGGCACGTCGGCACTTGCGGCCGCGGTGACAAGCGCCTGTTCCGCGGCGACGGCCAGCGCCGCCAGCCGGTCTCTGCGGCCGGGGTCAAGCTCGGCGAACACGTCGTCGAGCAGCAGGACCGGCTCTTCGCCGTCGGCGCGCAGCATGTCGTAGCTGGCCAGGCGGAGCGCGAGGGCGAGGGACCAGGACTCGCCGTGGCTGGCATAACCGCGGGTTGGGAGATTCCCGACGTTCAGCTCAAGGTCATCCCGGTGTGGGCCGGCCAGACATACCCCGCGTTCCAGCTCGGCGCCGCGGCACTTTTTGAGTGCTGCCCGAAGGCACGTGGTGAGGAGTTCGCGGTCGGGTGGCTCGCCGTCGGTTTCCGTTCTGTCGCTGTCGGCGCTGGCGAAGGACTGTCGATACCGCATTCCTGCCTGCGCCCTGCTATCGGCGATGCGTGCGTAGGCTCCCGTCACCAATGGGCGAAGCTCCGCCACGAGGCCTAGCCGGCCGGCAAGCAGCTCCGCTCCGACCCGCACTAGATGCTCATCCCACGTATCGAGCGTGGCCAGCATCCCTGCCGCAACGCCGTCGCTGTGGGCCCGGCCGCGACGCGCGGCGCCGCGGATACCCGCCGACTTCAGCAAGGCGGTCCGCTGCTTGAGTACCCGCTCGTAGTCGGCCCGCACGCCGGCGAACCTCGGCGAGCGGATGACCAGGAGATCGTCCAGGAACCTTCGGCGCTGGCCGGGATCTCCCTTGACGAGGGCGAGGTCCTCGGGAGCGAACGTTACGGTCTGCAGGGCGCCGATGATCTGCCGAGGCTGCCGGACCGGCGCCCGGTTGAGCCTGGCCCGGTTGGCGCGCCCCGGGTTGATCTCGAGTTCGACAAGAGTGCGGGCCGACGCCGAATCGACCTGAACCCGGACGATGGCACGTTCGGCGCCCTGGCGCACGAGCGGCGCATCCGTCGTGGTGCGGTGACTGCCGAGCGTGGCCGCGTAGCCAACCGCCTCGACCAGGTTCGTCTTCCCGTGGCCGTTGGGCCCAATGAAACCGGTCACGCCCGGCTCGAGCTGCACGTCGGCAGCCACATAGGAGCGGAAATCGGTCAGCGCGAGCCGGGAGACGTGCACGACAGGAGGCTACCGTCGTCTTTACTAGACCCACCCGCCCATGGGGGCGTTGCCCTACTGGCGATTCTGCCGGGCTGTCAAGGCCTGCGGTATGGGTGAACGAGATTCTGTGGATAGCTATCCTGCGAGCCTGATTGGCATGAGTAGATACCGATAGTCGGGCTGCGCAGGATCGTCTCCCGCAGGCTTGCCGGTGATCACGGCCGGTTTTGCCGGTATGGTGAACGAGATCCGTGTGGTGTCGGAGTCGATGGCGGTCAGCCCATCGAGTAGATATTGCGGGTTGAATGCGATCTGTATGTCATCGCCGTCAAAGGATGCGTCGAGGGTCTCGACAGCCTGCGCCTCGTCCCCAGTTCCTGCCTCGAGCACGACCTGCCCCTCGGAAAACGAGAGCCGGACAGGGGTGCTGCGCTCGGCGACTAGCGAGACCCGTTTTACGGACTCGGTAAATGCTGCCGTGGGCAGTTCGGCAACGGCGTTGAACTCATCGGGGAGCAGCGACCGGAACTTGGGGAACTCACCGTCGAGGAGGCGGGTCGTGGTGCGGCGGCCGCCACCCTCGAAGCCGATCATCCCTTCGCCGGTCGCCGAGTCCGCGCCAGGCTGGCCGGGCAGGCCGAGTGCGATGGAGACTTCCGCGCCCGACGTCAATGACCGCGCGGTGTCCGCGAGCGTGCGGGCTGGGATCAGGGCGACTGCGTTGACGTCCGGTCGGCTTGGGTTCCAGCGCAACTCACGGACCGCGAGCCGGTAACGGTCGGTGGAGGCGAGCGTTATGGTGTCACCGTCGATCTCTACCCGCACCCCGGTCAGCACCGGCAGCGTGTCGTCCCGCCCGGCCGCAACCGCAACCTGGGCCACCGCGGCCGCGAAGATGTCGGTGCCTACCGAGCCAGTCGATGGCGGCATCTCGGGAAGTGTCGGGTAATCCTCGGTCGGCATAGTGAGCAGAGTGAAAGTGGCGTTTCCGCAGGTAAGGACCGCTTTTGAGCCTTCGAGGGACATGTCCACCGGACGGTCGGGCAGGCTGCGGGTGATCTCGGCGAGGAGGCGGCCGGAAACAAGCAGCGTGCCGGGCTCGTCGGTGGTCACCGGCAGGCTCGCCTCAGCGGAGACCTCGTAGTCGAAGCTGGAGACGTTCAGCGCGTCCCCCACCTCCATACGGATCCCAGCCAGTACCGGAACGGAGGGTCGCGACGGCAGAGCGCGCGCGGTCCACGCCACGGCCTCGGCCAGGATGTCGCGATCTACCTGGAACTTCACCGTGGACCGCCTCCTGATTCTGCGTGTGTGATCGCGCTTGCCCGGGTAATACCTGCGTTAGCTCGCCCGGATCGGGTGTGGGCGGAGGGACGGGTCGGCGTCCAGGTGGCGCGCGGGTTTTCTACTGGTTGCTGGTTTGAGTTAAAGAACGTCGTAGTCATAGGCACGGTGGAAACTGGGGATGACCATCGTCTAGGCAGGTCAGCTGCGCTTTTGGTATCCACAAGGGGTGTGACTCGGCGTTGAGCGAGCGAGCCGGACCTGGGGATCGCCGCACAGTCAGGGCAGCGGAGCCACAGGCGTCCCCCGTCTGTCCCAACGCAATCCACAGATTTATCCCCAGCCTGTGTGTACTGATTGTGACGCCGTTGCTGCGCTTGCCCACTAGGGCCTGTTTGGATCCGCGGACAGGGCTTGTCAGGCACTTCCTGTCCCGGTCCCAACGGTTTTTCCCCGCATGCATCATCCCGCCGTCGCCCTCTACCGTGCTTGCTGCTTGATCCGGTTGGTCAGCTCCGTCACCTGGTTGTAGATGGAGCGGCGTTCCGCCATCAGTGAGCGGATCTTGCGGTCGGCGTGCATGACCGTGGTGTGATCCCGCCCACCAAACTGCTGGCCGATCTTGGGCAGGGAAAGGTCGGTCAGCTCGCGGCACAGATACATGGCGATCTGGCGGGCGGTGACAAGGACCCGGGACCGTGATGTGCCGCAGAGATCGTCGATGGACAGCCCGAAGTACGAGGCGGTCTGACCCGTGATGGTGGTCGCGGTGATCTCAGGGCCCTGAGCCTCGGGAATGAGGTCCTTCAAGACAATCTCGGCCAGCTGCAGGTCGACCATCTGGCGGTTGAGGCTGGCGAAGGCCGTGACGCGGATGAGCGCGCCTTCGAGTTCACGGATGTTGGTTGAGATGCGGCTGGCGATGTACTCGAGCACTTCGGGCGGTGCGTTCAGGCCCTCCTGAATGGCTTTCTTCCGCAAGATGGCGATGCGGGTCTCGAGTTCTGGCGGCTGGACATCGGTGAGCAGCCCCCACTCGAACCGGCTGCGCAACCTGTCCTCCAGGGTGACGAGGCGCTTGGGAGCGCGGTCGCTGGAGATGACAATCTGTTTGCTCGCATTGTGCAAGGTGTTGAAGGTGTGGAAGAACTCCTCCTGGGTGCCTTCCTTGTTCTCCAGGAACTGGATGTCATCCACGAGCAGGATGTCGACATCGCGGTAGAGCCGCCGGAACCGGTCTTGCTTACCGTCTCGGATCATGTTGATGAAGTCGTTGGTGAACTCCTCGGAGCTCACGTAACGGACCCGGGCCCCGGCGTACAGGTTCTGGGCATAGTGGCCGATCGCGTGCAGTAGGTGAGTCTTGCCCAGGCCCGAGTCCCCATAGATGAAGAGCGGGTTGTACGCCTTGGCCGGCGCTTCCGCAACGGCCACCGCTGCGGCGTGGGCGAAACGGTTGCTCGAGCCGATGACGAAGGTCTCGAACGTGTACTTCGGGTTCAGCCGAGCCTGTATCGGGCGGGCGTTGGCATGGCGGGGATGATCAGCCAAGGCCGCCGGACCCGCCTGGTGGGGTGCGCCGCCCGCGTGGCCGGGAGGGCCGCCGCTGCCAACTGGTCGCGGGGCGCCGGTGAAGCCGGTGACGCCGGGTCCTGATGTGGCACGCTGCTCGCGGGCATGGGCCGGATGGGAGACGCCGTGTGGCTGCGTGCGCCCCGGCGGGCCTGCGTCAGGCGCGGGCAGCCGGCTGAGCAGGCCGCCGTGCATGCCAGGCGCGGAAAGGGGCGACTGCGGTAGCAGGTTGTCCTGGGGGCCGGGCGTGTTCTCGGATACCAGATCATCCTGTGTGATCAAGCCCGGCCCCGACGACGTCGCTGTTGGATCGACGGTAACGGCGAGCTGGATGTTGCGGCCGAGTTCCCTTGACAGCGCATGCGTCACAAGGGTCCGCAACCTAGTTTCGAGCTGCTCCTTGGCAAACTCGTTGGGCGTGGCAATAAGAGCGGTGTTCTCCACCAGCCCAAGCGGCCTGGTGAGGTTAAGCCACGCCCGCTGATGGGCCTCGAGCTGGATGTCGGCGAGACCGGCGAGAGACCGTGCCCAAACCTCGGCAAGATCTGTCTCACTCATGGCTGACCCGCCCCTCCCGCGCCGCCGGTCACACGGCAGTCGGCCATACCGCGGGTCGGCCACACCGCGGCCGCGTTTACTGCGGCCGTGTGTACCGCCCCCCGGCCCGGCCGTGGCCACCGTGTGGTCGCCGTTGGCGCCGTGGTAACGCTGGGCACCGCACAACGCGTGTTCGACAAGTAAGTGCCCCCACATGTTGTTCACAGCTTTATCCACAGCTTGTGCACGGCAGCTGTGACGGTAACCCATCGCCCCGGACTCTCCGGTCGGCCGACAGTAACGCCATGCGATACATGTCTTCAAGCCGTTGTCCACAGCCTAGGCGGGCAAAGACAGCTGCGTTGGGGAAAAGCCGAGTCCGGCAGACAAGAGTGTGGCTCCCGGATCTTGTCCTTGGCGGGTTGGCTGGTGGACCCGGGGGTTGGCTGGTGGACCCGGGGGGTTGCCGGGCTCCTCCTTGGCGAGTTGCCGAGCGGGCCCGGACGGCCAGACGGGCAGGTGGCCGCGTTCAAGGTGAGCCGCTGGTTTGACCGGAGACGAGAGGGGCCGTAATCTTCCAGCACCGGCCGGGATGTGGCCTGTTTCCGCGTGCCCGCTGTCGGCTCCCGGATCGATCCGCTGGCGACCTAGGCTTGCGCGGCGGCCTCTTGGGTGCGTCGGCCGCAGGTAACTAGCGGTTATATGACCAGCCGTGACATAAGACAGCCATGATGAGACAGCAGTGTTGATCGGGAAGCAGCGTTTCACCTGGAGCCGCAGTGAGTAAGCGTACCTTTCAGCCGAACAACCGCCGCAGGGCGAGGACCCACGGGTTCCGGTTGCGGATGCGAACGAGGGCAGGCCGGGCGATCCTGGCGGCCCGCCGCCGTAAGGGCCGGACCCGCCTGAGCGTCTGACGAGGCCCGCAGGGGGATCTTGGATCTCGGCTACTGGTCCTCGTGCCGGAGCGACAGCGTGCTGCCTGCCGCGGCAAGGATGAGGCGGCGCCGCGAGTTCGAACTGGTGATCCGCCGTGGCAGGCGTGCCGCGGGGCGGTTGCTGACCGTGCATATGTACGTCGGCGGTGGCGGCGTGGCGCCCGCAGGAGTGGTACACGATGGGGAGGCGCCGGATGACAGGGCCCGCGCGCAATCGGTGTCGGATGTTCGGCCGGGGCCCGATGCACTGCCGCGGGTGGGATTCATCGTGAACCGGGCCGTGGGTGGTGCGGTCGTGAGGAATCGTGTCCGGCGGCGGCTCCGCGAGGCAGCCCGGGCGCGCACTGGAAGGCTGCCAGCGGGTAGCCTGCTTGTCATCCGCGCCAATCCCCGGGCGGCGGACGCACGCCAGCGAGATCTTGCCGCCGAACTCGATCTGGTACTCGGTAGGTTGCTTCGGCGGCAGGTTAGGGCGTGACATCGGACATGGGCACGCGACACCCCTCGGACATGGCGGCACCGGAGGCCGCGCCGACATGGACGGCGCGGCTGCTCATGACGCCCATCGCCGCTTACCAGCGCCTGATCAGCCCGCTGTTCGGGCCGCGATGCAGGTTCGAGCCGTCCTGTAGCGCCTATGCGGTTGAGGCGTTGCGGCGGCATGGTGCAGCGCGTGGCTCGTGGCTAGCGGTCCGCAGGATCGGCCGGTGCCATCCGTTCCACCGCGGTGGTTACGATCCGGTGCCCACGCGGCGGGTGGCAAGCGGGCGGCCAGGCCGGGGTCAGGGAGCTGAGATGTTGACGAGAACACAAGGGAGTTAGGGCGTGCAGCACCATATCGCCGCGACGAGCTTCAACCCTTTGGGGCTGCTCGATTGGCTGTACGTCGCCGTCGCGTGGGTGATCATGCAGATCCACGCGGGGCTCTCACACCTGTTCGGGCCATCAAGCGGGTGGTCGTGGGCGCTGACGATCGTCTTGCTGACGATGCTGGTTCGGTTGCTGATCTTCCCGTTGTTCGTGAAGCAGCTTCATGCGCAGCGGAAGATGGCGGAACTGGCACCCAAGGTTCAGGAGCTGCGAAAGAAGTACAAAAACGATAAGCAGCGGATGAACCAGGAGGTCATGAAGCTATATCAGGAGAACGGCGCGAACCCGCTCGGCGGCTGCTTGCCGCTGGTCGCGCAGTTCCCTGTGTTTATCGCCATGTTCACGGTGCTGCGCGCGATCGCGGCCGACCAGACGAAATACGGGCTGACCAGCGCTGTCGTTGACAGCGCGTCGCACGCACATATTTTGGGCGTCACGATTTCCACAACTTTCCTGCATGCCACCGATTTCGTGAGGTTTGGGGTCAATCCGACGATGGCGCGGGTGGTCATCGGGATTACGGTGCTCATCAGCGGCACGACGACCTACATCACGGTGCGGCAGAGCATGAGGCGTGGCCTGACCCCGGGGACGTCAGACAACCCGATGATGCAGTCGCAGAAGATGATGGCGTACGTTGCCCCGATGTTCGCCCTCACGGGCCTGTACTGGCCCTTTGGCCTGGTCATGTACTGGGTGACGACCAACCTGTGGACAATGGCGCAGCAGCACTACATCTTCCGCACGCGTCCCCAGTTGACGAGGCCGGCGCCGGCGACGGGCGGCGCCGGTGGCGCCGGTGGCTCCGCAGGAGGGGGCACGGTGGCTGGAGCTGGCGCGGGCGGAGCTGGACGCGGAAGCGGTGGCGGCGGAGCTGGACGGGGAAGCGGCGAGAGCGGTGCGGGAAAGGCGCCAGACGGTCAGCGCCCCGGGCTTGGCAGGTTGCTGCGCAATCGTTCGGCGCCAGAACCTGAGCCACAGCGGCCTCCTCAGCCTAAGCTCGTGAGACAGCAACCTGTGCGGCAGTCGCGCAGTAAACGCACCGGCAAACGGTGAGTTCCTAGGTGCTTGATAAGAGGAGCTGGTTGTGAGCCAATCCGAGACGGTTACTGGCATTACCGCGGAAATGGCGGGCGGCGAGGCGATCGCGGCGGCAGCGGGACCGTCTGTGGCAGATGGTGCAGCAAGAGGTCCAGACGGCGACGTGGATGTCGCTGGACCTGTTGACTTGGCGGCACTCGAGCAGGAGAGCGAGATCGCTGCGGACTATGTTGAGGGCCTGCTCGACATCGCGGACCTCGACGGTGACATCGATATGGATGTGGAAGGTGACCGCGCGGTCGTCTCGGTTGTTGGTGCCACCCTTGATGAGCTTGTTGGCGAACACGGTGAGGTGCTCGAAGCGCTACAGGAGCTAACGCGGCTTGCGGTGCTGCGCCAAACCGGGTCGCGCAGCCGCTTGATGCTGGATGTGGGCGGCTACCGGCAGCGGCGCCGTGCCGACCTTACGAGGGTTGGTAAGGGCGCGGCAGAGGAGGTAAGGCAAACCGGCCAGCCAAAGGCCCTGGAGGCGATGACGCCGTTTGAACGGAAGATCATTCACGACGCGGTCACTGAGGTCGGCCTTCGCAGCGAGTCCGAGGGCGAAGAGCCGGACCGGCACGTGATCGTGCTGCCCGCTGCGGAGTGACGCGACCATCTGGTAGTGGCAGGTCCGAAGGTTACTGGGCCGGTGCCGCAGGGCGCGCGGGAGATTTTCGGTGATCGGCTGGCTCTAGCGGAGCGATACGTCGCCCTGCTGGTAGGACCTGGCACTGAGCGCGGGCTGATTGGTCCGCGCGAGGTTGGCCGTGTGTGGGAACGCCACATAATGAATTGTGCGGCCGTGGCAGAGCTTATCCCCAGTCCTTCTACCCTTGTGGATATTGGTTCTGGCGCTGGCCTGCCGGGGGTGGTTCTTGGAATTCTTCTTCCCCGCGTATCAGTGACGCTGGTTGAGCCGCTGCTCAGGCGATCGGTCTTCCTTGAGGAGTGCGTGGCGGAGCTTCGCCTGACTAATGTGGTGGTGATCCGTGCGAGGGCCGAGGAATTGGTGGGCAAGGTTAGCGCTGACGTGGTGACGGCACGAGCAGTAGCGCCGCTAAACCGGCTCGCGGGATGGGCTGCGGGACTTGTCCGGCCGGGCGGTACGATCCTTGCGCTTAAGGGTGAGCAGGCCGACCGGGAACTGCGCGAGGCGAGAAACACATTGCGAAGCCTTGGTCTCGGGCAGGCTGAGATCCTGACTGTGGGCCGCGATAAGGTCAATCCCGAGACCGTGGTGGTACGGATCGTCGCGGGCGGCCAGAGAACATAGGCGTTGCGGTGGCGGCTCGACGTGACGCGGTTGGACGAGGTGGCAGGTGCGTCGGGGGAGAAGAGGAGCGCAGCATGGCGGAGGCACCAGGTCTTGGCTGGCCTGAGAGCTGCGCTGCAGGTACTTCTGTGCGCACTGGTGAAGGCGCCGGCGTCGGCTGGCCAGTTTCACGTGAAACCGATCCGGAGAAAGCGATGATGACGGCGGCGATGGAGAAGTCGGCGGCGATGGAGAAGTCCGCAATCCGGGCCACTGGGGAGACGATCGTGTCAAGACCAAGGATGGTGTCGAAGAAGATGGTGGCGCCTCGGGAAAGCGCCGTGTCGGGGGAGCCAGTCGTGCCCGCTCCAGCGGAGGAAGGTGTGGTTGATGGCATGAGCACGCCGTCGTGGCGCGGCAGGGAAACCGCTGTGGCGGCAGGCGCGAGCCGAGCCATGAGCGACTGGCCGCGTCCGGCGTCATGCCGTGTCATTACGATCGCCAATCAGAAAGGTGGCGTCGGAAAGACGACCACAGCGGTGAACCTTGCCGCAGGCCTTGCCTTGCATGGTGCCAAGGTTCTTGTTGTTGACCTTGATCCGCAGGGAAACGCATCGACGGCGCTCAATGTTGACCATCATGCCGGCGTGCCATCGATCTACAACGTTCTCGTTGACGATCTTCCGCTGTCGTCCATCGTCCGCCAGGCGGAGGAACTCACCGGACTGTACTGTGCTCCAGCCACTATTGATCTGGCTGGCGCGGAGATTGAGCTGGTCCCGATGGTCGCGAGAGAGACGAGGCTGGCGCGGGCGCTGGCTGCTTATGACCGGTCGGATCTCGATTACATCTTCGTTGACTGTCCCCCCTCACTTGGCCTGCTCACCGTAAACGCGCTGGTCGCCGCGGCGGAAGTGCTCATCCCGATCCAGTGTGAGTACTATGCGCTCGAAGGCCTCGAGCAGCTGCTCCGCAGCGTGGATCTGGTGAGGGACCACCTGAATGCTGATCTCGCGCTTTCCACGATCCTGCTGACGATGTACGACGCGCGGACGCGGTTGGCAGCGCAGGTGGCTGAGGATGTACGAGCCCACTTTGGCCAGATCGTGCTGGGCGCGGTCATTCCGCGCAGCGTGCGGGTGTCGGAGGCGCCGAGCTACGGGCAGTCGGTGCTGAGTTATGATCCTGGCTCCAGCGGCGCACTGGCTTACGTTGAGGCCGCAAGGGAGCTTTCGATGCGGAACGTGCGGCGGTCCTTGGTTGTCGAGTGAGGACGCGCCTGACTGATTGCGATGGTGCGTGTTGCGGCGTGGATTTTGGTAACGAGCTCAGCGCCACCCTCCGCCACGTCGGTTCGGCCGCGCCGTGACCTGGGATTCGCAGAAAGATCACAGCCCGCATCGATGAATTGCCCAGAAGCCATCATGTTCCGGGTCCAGACGCGAAATGCCAGTAAGGCCCCGGTCCCAAGACACGAAGCCGACCCGCCCACCCCGCGCCGCCCGGCCGCAAGAGTGACAACGCCATCGGGGGCAAGCCGGTCCGGGCCGCTGACCAACTCGTCGCGGCCGGCCCGGCGTGGCTCATTGATGCGGGCCCCTAAGAGCCTTCAGAACCCCTATCCGGCTCGCGGCGCGCCGGAGGCGCGCAAGGCACGCAGAGTCCCGCATCCGGGCTGGCTGCGTTCTCGCCCTCGACGGGCCTTCCAGGCACGCCTTCGGGCTGCGGCCTCGCCATCCGGGCGCGGATGACCCGCTCTGCGTCGCGCCGGAGGCGCGCAGACCAGCGCAGCGAACCGGGGTTCTCAAGCAGGCACTAAGACGCGACGGCAACGGATACCGTGTTGTGGTGCTCCGGTACGAGCGAATGCCGGACAACGCTGCGGTGATCGAGGAGTTTGTGTGGCTCAGCAAAGGCGAGGTCTTGGCAGGGGCCTTGGCGCCCTCATCCCGGCGGCACCTGGCCTGGCCGTGGCCGAAAGGAGCTCGGGCCCGGGACAAGCGCGAAACCCCGACGGGAATGACGGCCAGGTAACTGGTGCCTACTTCGAGGAAATCCTCATTGGCGCCGTTACACCCAACCCACGTCAGCCACGGCAGAACTTCGACGAGGAGACACTGGTCGACCTCGCGCATTCCATCCGCGAGGTCGGCCTGCTACAGCCGGTCGTCGTCCGGAAGATCATGCCGGGACACTACGAGCTCGTCATGGGGGAACGCCGCTGGCGGGCTGCTCAGCAGGCTGGTCTGGAGCGCCTGCCAGCCATCGTCAGGGACACCGCCGATAACGAAATGCTGCGGAACGGGCTCATCGAGAATCTCCACCGCGAGCAACTTAATCCGCTCGAGGAGGCGGCGGCGTACCAGCAGCTTCTCGATGACTTTGACGCAACGCACGAGGAACTCGCTGCGCGCGTGGGCCGATCGCGGCCGCACATTTCCAACACGCTGCGGCTACTCAACCTGCCGGCGGCGGTGCAGAAACGAGTGGCAGCGGGCGTGCTAAATGCTGGCCATGCGCGTGCACTGCTCGCGGTCGAAAGGCCGGACGACCAGGAACGGCTGGCGCATCGTATCGTCGCCGAAGGCCTCTCGGTGCGCGCGGTGGAGGAAATCGTCGCGGTTGGAGATGGCGAGACCGCAAAGCCAGAACGGAGGCGTCTAGCCAAGAAGCCGGTAGCGCCGGGCCTGCGCGAGTTGTCGGACCGCCTCTCCGATCACTTCGAGACCCGGGTGAAGGTCGAACTTGGCCGTCGCAAAGGGAAGATCGTGGTGGAGTTCGCCTCGCTCGAAGACCTCGAACGAATCGTCGCCGCGATGACCCCGGAACCCGCGGTTTCGTCAGGAGCCCGAGCGGGCTCCCAAGCGGAAGACATCACGGGCTAGGGCACACCAGACGGCCAAAGGCTCCAGGGCGAGGCGGCGGGTTAGCGGCGGCGGATGCAGAAAGCCTCGAGCAGGGAGTTGGGAGCCGAGAGTTGGGAGCCGAGAGTTGGGAGCCGGGGGCAACGTCGCAGGAGGTCAATCCGCCGCCGAAGCCCTTGAGCACCTGGTTCATGCTCGATCCTGGCGGTCCGCCGCTCCATATCGTTTCACGTGAAACAGGCGAGCCCAGGTCAACAGGCGGGCACGGGTGCCAGGCGCGGCCCAGGCGCCAGCGGATGGCGCATGTCACATTCCCGCACCCCCGGGTGTCTGCCCGGTAAACAGATCCCTCTTAGGTTGGAGGCGTGATGACTGTCTCTCCAGCACCGTTCGCGGCACTGGCTCGCGCGAAGACCGTCCTGCTGACGACCTACCGCCGCGATGGGACCCCTATCGGCACACCCGTCAGCATCGTGGTCGACGGCTCACAGGCCTTCTTCAGGACCTATGACCGGGCATGGAAGGTGAAGCGCCTGCGCAACAATCCGCATGTGCAGCTCGCGCCGTCGAGTGTGCGTGGCAGGCCCTCCGGGCCGGCCATGCAGGCGCGCGCCGTCCTGGCCACGCCGAACGATCAGTTGCGCGCTCGGCACCTCCTCGCCAGGAAGTACCCGATACTGCAGGGCATGCTCGTGCCTGTGATGCACCGGCTCAGGGGATACAAGACGCTGCACTACGAGCTCATCGCGGACCCGACGGCCGCAAACGGGTAGCCAAGGTCAGAGCTGGCCGCCAGTCGGGTACTTGGTGAGAATTTCCCTCAGCTGCCCAACGAAGCGCAACGAGTCGTCATGCTCGCGCTGCCACACATTCCGCCCGAATATCAGGCCGGTCGCACCTGCTTCCATGCTCTCGCGCGCCTTCTCCAGCATGGCGTCCTCACCGGCGCGCTCGCCGCCAGAAACTAGAACCAGGGTGCGGTTCGCCGATCGCACCACGGCGTCTATGGCTTGCTGAGACGAGAAATGGGCCCGGTATGGTTCACTCACACCGGACTGCTTTTCCGGGTGCGGGAAATTCACCTTCACGACATCCGCGCCGAGCTCGCTGGCGGTCCGGGAGGCGTAGTCGACGGCGTAGAAGGAATCCTTCCCGCCCTTGGCTCCAATGGCCGAGCCGCGGGGATAGGCCCACACGATCAGTGGTACTCCGAGCCGCTGCGCGTCCTCACGGACACGCCGGTACTGCTCGAAGTCGACCTCCTGCACCGGGGTTCCGATGTACAGCGTGTATCCAACGGCATCCGCGCCGAGGCGAACCGCATCCTCGACCGTCGCGTTGACCGGAGACAGGGCGTTGTCGTCTGGAGGGATGTCGGTCTTGCCGTTCAGCTTCAGCACGAGCGGCACCTCTCCGGCGTAGTCCCAATAGAACTTCTCGGCCAGGCCGATCTGGAGAGCGATCCCGTTGAAGCCGCCCTCGACGGCGAGCTTGACGATGTACTTTGGATCGCTGGCCAGCGGATTGGCGAAAAAGTCCCGGGGGCCATGCTCAAGCCCCTGGTCATAGGGCAGGAAGATGGCGGTCCCGTTTCGGAGACCGTGCTGGTGAAGAATCCGGTGCAAGCGGGCTCTCTTGCCGGTGCTCAGACCAAGTTCGCCGAGGCCCGGTCGTATTTTCATGACAATCTCCCGTGTGAACGAAACAGTCGCCAGCGATCCCGCTGCTTGTTCCCTCACACTCGCTCACGGGCGGGCTGGCCGTTACCGGCGTTCCTCCTCAGTTGGCAGGACCTTCGCCACCACCCGCATCCGCAGACCCCGCGCGGCGCGGCTATCCGCAGAGGGCGCGAATGGCAGCCGCGAAGGCGTCGACATCCTCCTCGGCCGTGTCGAATGACGTGACCCAGCGGACGATGTGCTCGCTGGCGTCCCACACGTAGAAGGTCCACTCCTGCTGCAAACGTTCGATGTGGCGCGGATCCAGTGCGGCGAAGACGGCGTTGGACTCCACGGGCTGTTTGATCTCGACCCCGGGGATCGCCCGGACCGATTCGGCGAGCCGGCTGGCCATGGCGTTAGCGTGCCGCGCGCTCTGCAGCCACAGGTCGCCGTCAAGTAGCGCGAGGAACTGGGCAGAGAGAAAGCGCATCTTCGATGCCAGCTGCAGCTGCTGCTTGCGCAGATATAGCACATCATCGCCGACTTCCGGGCGCATGACGATGACCGCCTCCGCGGCCACGGCGCCGTTCTTCGTCCCGCCGAAGCTCAGCACGTCGGCATGCGTGGCGAACTCGCCAAGGCCGCAGCCGAGGAAAGCAGCCGCGTTGGCGAGCCGTGCTCCATCGATGTAGATGAACAGGCCACTCGACCGGCAGAAGTCGCTGAGCTTGCGCAGCTCCTCCGGTGTGTAACAGGTTCCGAGCTCGGTTGCCTGGGAGATGACGACCGCGCGCGGCACCACCCGATGCTCATCCTGGCGGCCGCTGAGCCGTTGAGCCACGAGGTCCGGTGTGAGTTTGCCGTCGGCGGCCTGGACAGTAAGCAGCTTGCAGCCAAGCAACCGCTCAGCCGCGCCACATTCGTCCGTATTAATGTGCGCGGTGTCGGCACAGATAACCGCATCGTACCGGCGCAACAGCATGCTGACTCCGAGAATGTTCGCGGCCGTTCCGTTGAAGACGAAGAACGCTTGAGCCGTATCGCCGAATAGCTTGCGAAGCTCCTCTTCGGCGTGTCCCGTCCAGCGGTCGCCGCCGTACGCGGGGGCGGGTCCAGGACTTGCGTCGGCGATGGCCTTAAGCACGGCTCGGTGCGCGCCAGCGTGGTTGTCGCTGCCGAAATCCCGCGAGGTTGTCACTCGTCGAGCTTAATGGTTGCGAAGTATGGATATCCTTAACGGCTGCCGCTTGCTGGCACGCCCATGCGGTGCGGAGTCTCGCGAGGCCGTGCGAGGTGACGTACCAAGTCCGTGATCAATCCCCTCGGAAGCTCATGCACAACGTGAACACCTCGCTACCGCACGAACAGCTGGATGTCCGCACGCTGCATAACGGCCACGAATTCGGATACCACAAGCGCCAGGCTCAGTTCCCGCGCTGGGCCGCGACCATGAGTAGGTCGCGGCAGACCAGCCCGAAGCCGAACCCGCCTGCTTCCAGCGCCATCGGCAGCGTGCTCGTATCGGTCATACCGGGTGCCACATTGACCTCGAGGAAGAACACCTCACCCGAGTCGTCCACGATGAGATCGGTGCGAGAAAGATCCCGCAGGCCCAACGCTGTGTGCGCGGTCACCGCTGCCTTTGCCGCCGCCGCGGCGGCCGCCGGGGAAATCCTCGCCGGGGTGTAGAACTCGGTCCGCCCTGCCGTGTACCTGGCGGTGTAGTCGTAGGCTCCCCCGTCGGGGACGATCTCCACCGCGGGTAGCGCCTGCGGACCTTCGCCGAAATCGATCACACTGACCGCCACCTCGGTTCCCGTGACAAAACGTTCGATCAGCGCCGTGTCCCCGTAGGCGAAGCATCCCATCATCGCGGCGGGAAGCTCCTCGGCCGCCCACACGGGCCCGGCGCCAAGGGCCGAACCGCCGCGGGACGGCTTCACGAACAACGGCAGCCCGAGCCGCGCGACAATGCGGTCCAGCACGGCGTTCGCCCCAAGATCATGGAACGTCTCCTTCGGCAGGGTGACCGCCTCCGGGGTGGTCAGGCCAGCGGCGGCGGCCAGGGCCTTGGCCGTCGGCTTGTCGAACGCGAACCGACAGGCGGTAGCGACCGCTCCGACGAAGGGCACGTCCAGCAAGTCGAGCACCTCACGGACGGCACCATCTTCGCCGCAGGCCCCATGAATCGCGGGAAACACCGCGTCGGGCGGATCAGCGGCGATGGCAGGTATCAGCGCCGCGTCGGCATCCGCGGTGATCGCGTCCACCCCATTCTCGCGCAGGGCGTCGCACACGCGGTGCCCAGAACGGAGCGAGACCTCACGCTCCGGGGAAAGGCCTCCGGCCAGCACGAGGACATGGCGCAGGTCGGTCGCTTTGGTCACGTGCGGTCCCTTCCACAGCGCTGGCCGCCCGCGATGTTCTGGCGGCACTGCTGCGAGTCTTGACGGTGCCGGTGGCTCGAGCAACCCCCGGCTCAGGCAACCTCCGGCCCTGGCGTGTCGACCCCGACGTTCCCGTGGGTCCCGCCCGAGCCGAACGTGTCCCGGAGCTCAATCTCGGCCTCGATGACACCGGCGAGCCGCCGTACACCTTCCCTGATCCGGTCGGGTTCAGGGAAGCAGTAGGACAGCCGCATGTGCTCCGCGCCCTGACCATCAGCGTAGAACCCGGTCCCTGGCACATACGCCACGCGGGAGGACACGGCGCGCGGCAGCATCGCCTTGGAGTCGAGCCCGTCAGGAAGCTGCAGCCAGACGTAGAAACCGCCGGCCGGCCGCGTCCAGTGGCACCCACCCGGCATGACCGCGTCAAGCGCGCCTAGCATTGCGTCGCGCCGCTGCTGGTACAGCTCACGGAAGATCTTGACTTGATCACGCCAGGGCTGGGTGTACAGGTACTCACGAACCAGCAGTTGCGCGAGGCTCGAGTGGCACAGCACGGCAGACTCGGCTGCGAGTACGAGCTTGTCCCTGACGGCGGGCGGCGCCGCGGCCCAGCCGACCCGCACGCCAGAAGCGAACGTCTTGGAGAAGGTTCCCAGGTATACGACGCCTTCCGGGTCGTCGGCGCGCAGCGCCCGCAGTGGCTCGCCATCGAAACCGAGCAGCCCGTACGGGTTGTCCTCGACCACGAGAAGCCCGGCCGCGGCACAGATCTCCAGGATCCGGCGGCGGCGCGGGAGCGCCAGCGTGACACCAGCGGGATTGTGAAAGTTCGGCACCGTGTAGAGGAACTTGACCCGTTGGCCCGCGGCAGCCAGGCTGCGGACCTTTTCGTCAAGCGCCTCCGGGATGAGCCCGTCGTCGTCCATCGGTACATGCACAACATTCGCCTGGTAGGCGGCGAATGCACCGAGCGCCCCCACATAGGAGGGTGCCTCCACGAGCACCACGTCACCGGGGTCGATGAAGATACGCGTGATCAGATCAAGGGCCTGCTGCGAGCCGACCGTGACCACAACGTCGTCGGGATGCGCGTGAATCCCCTCAAGCGCCATGACCTCGCAGATCTTTTCCCGCAGCCCGGGATCACCGTGGGCGGGGCAGTACTGCATCGCGACGGAGCCTCGGCCGGATATCAGTTGGCCGGCCATATCGCCGATCACATCTAGTGGCAATGCGGTCACATAAGGAGAGCCTCCAGCGAAGGAGACCACTTCGGGACGCGCCGCCACCGCGAACAGCGCGCGGATTTCCGAAGCAAGCATCCCCCTGGCGCGGGCCGCATAGTGACCCACGTAGGGATCAATGCGCGATCCGTGTGGCTGTTGTGAGTCAATCCGCACGGCATCTCCTCTGCTGGGGGGTGGCAACCTGGACGACCACTATCGGCGCGGAGCGGAGCCCACGACAAAAGAGCCTACGTTGGGTCGGCGGCGTCGCTCAGGTTGTTTTCCAGAGCCTGTTTGAGAATCGGCGTTCTCAAACAGGCTCCCTAGAGCGGTTACGCCCGGCAAGCACCGCCGATCAGTTACCATTCCAGCAGGCACATCTGGTTGCAGGCGTCGCCCGCAGCGGTTGCGGGCTCGGGGTGCCGAGCAGCCAGCCCAACCGCAACCGAGAGATCCGGGTGTCCCGCCGCCTCGCCAGCATTACGTTGGATAATCTCGATGACCTGCCCCGCAGGTGCCGCAGGTGTGTCTTCTGGGAACTTGACCCCGTCAGCCGCGCACGCGCCGACGAATTGGGCAACCCTGAGCTTGAGAAGGAGTCGTGGATTTCATCGACGCTGCTCGAGTGGGGAAGCTGCGGAAAGATCATTTACGTCGATGGTGTGCCTGCGGCCTATGTGCTGTACGCCCCGCCGCTCTACGTGCCCCGGTCGGTCGCCTTTCCGACCAGCCCGGTGAGCGCGGATGCGGTGCTATTGATGACAGCGTATGTGCTCGACGAGTTCGCCCGAGGTGGGCTCGGCCGTGTCCTGGTCCAGAGCGTGGCAAAGGACCTCACCAGGCGTGGCGTCAAGGCCATTGAAGCGTTTGGCGACCTGAAGTGGGAGCAGCCATCCTGTGTGCTTCCAGCCGAGTACCTTCTCGCAGTCGGATTCAAGACGGTCCGGCCGCACCTGCGCTTCCCACGGCTTAGGCTCGAGCTGAAAACAGCGCTGTCCTGGCGCGAGGACGTTGAGGTGGCGCTGGAGCGGCTGCTGCGGACGATGACGCCCGAGCGTGCCCTGCGGCCGGTGTGACACGCGTAATCCACAGCCCGCGCTCGCGTGTCACCAGTCTGCTAGGCGAGATATTCGGAGAGTTCGCGCAAGAGCGCGGCCTTTGGCTTCGCGCCTACGATCTGCTTGACCACCTCGCCACCGGCGAAAACGCCGAGAGTCGGAATGGCCAGAATGCCGTACCGCTGCGCGACGTCGGGGTTCTCGTCAATGTTGAGCTTGACGACGTCGATCTTGTCGCCGTGCTCCTGGGCGATCTCCTCGAGGACCGGCGCGACCATACGGCATGGTCCGCACCATTCGGCCCAGTAGTCAACGACCACGGGCTTTTCGTTCTTAAGGACATCGACGTCAAAGGTCGCGTCGGTCACAATCTTGGTGGCGCCCAACTTGCTCTTCTCCTTGTCCATTTTCCTGACGATGCCCTGCGTTAACGGACCTCGTCGTGCTCGCATGAAGCCGCACGTTCCTAGCCTTCACGGCTGGCCAGGAACCGTTCCGCATCGATGGCGGCCGCGCAGCCCGTGCCGGCCGCGCTGACCGCCTGGCGGTAGATCCGGTCCACCACATCACCGCAGGCGAAGACACCATCGATGCGGGTTCGGGTGGTGGGCTGTTCTACCTTCAGGTACCCGTCCTGGTCTGCCTCAAGTTGCTCGGCGAACAACTCGCTGCGAGGGTCGTGACCGATCGCGACGAAAAGGCCGCCGAGCCCGAGCACGGATTCCTCACCCGTCTTCGTGTTACGGATCCGGGCGCCACTCAGCCGGTCCTTACCAAGCAACTCCGCAACCTCACTGTTCCACAGGAACCGGATCTTCGGGTTCGCGAAAGCCCGGGCTTGCATGATCTTCGAAGCGCGCAGCGCATCACGCCGGTGAATGACGGTCACACTGTTGGCGAACCGGGTGAGGAACAGGGCTTCCTCCATCGCCGAGTCGCCGCCGCCGACCACGCCGATGTCCTTGCCGCGGAAGAAGAAGCCGTCGCAGGTGGCGCACCAGGACACGCCGTAACCGGAGAGCAACTTCTCTCCAGGAACGTTGAGCTCGCGATACTTTGAGCCGGTCGCGATGATCACGGTTTCAGCAAGGTGTACCTGACTGGATACCTTGACCACCTTCGGGTTGGCACGCAGGTCGACCTCCGTCACGTCGTCGGCGACCAGTTCGGCGCCGAATCGCTCGGCCTGCTTGCGCATGGCATCCATCAGGTCTGGCCCGAGCACTCCATCCGGAAAGCCCGGATAGTTCTCAACGTCGGTTGTTGTCATCAGCGCGCCGCCCGCGGTGACCGATCCCTCGAACACCAGCGGCTTCAAGTTTGCGCGCGCCGCGTACAGGGCCGCCGTATAACCCGCCGGCCCTGACCCGATAATGATCACGTTGCGCACGTCGTTCACGCCCGCACCCCAACCCTTCGTCGGCCGCACATCCGTGCGGCACCCGCGTAACCGATCCTAAGGCTCGTTGATTCCCGCAGGCCAACGTTGCGCCGCAACACGTATCCGGTCGCTAAGAGTCGGCCCTACAGCCTGGATTGGGCGATGACGTCGCTGGTTGAGGCGGAACACCGTGAGCCGACGACCCATACCTGGCCGCTTGAGCTGGCGTTGGCTGGTGCGATGATCACCCTGGCCGGGTGGCCTTGATAGGTCGCCTGGTCGACAATCAACGGCTTCCTGCCCTGGCTGACTCGCTGGAGGCAACCGGACAAAGGGGTACCGAACGGCTGCGCGGTGGTGTCTCTCGCCTTGCCTGGTGACTGGAGGCTGCTTGCATAGCGCCGCAGAACATTCACGGCATCTGCTCGCAGGCTTGTGGCCTGATAACTGGTGCCACTGGTAACCGTGAGAACGGCGACACCGCCGGTCGGTCCCTGCGGCTCCACCATCGGATGCTGCGACGCGCGTCCACCGCCTGGAGCGCCGAGGCTGGTGGCCGGGCGCACGGCGCTAGGCGCCGAGGAGGAGCCTGGCGCGAACGCCCGGAACGCCAGGTAGCCGCCACCGGCCACCACCAGAACCGCGGCTGCCGCCGCTAGCGGCCGCAGCATCGCCGCCGCGAGCCTTCGGCGGGCTGGCTCTTTGGAATGCCGGGTCGCGTGCGGTCTGCGGACGTGCGGCGGCGCCGGAGCCGGCGCTGTGACCGGTTCTGTGACCGGTTCTGTGACCGGTTCTGTGTCCTGAGTGCCGTTCCGCGCGGCGGCCGTTGCTTCCCGGTGCGCGACCGCGATTTCCGCCGCGAGCGCCGCGTCGAGCCGCTGCGCCAGCTGCGGCGGCAGGGGCGGCGTGGGGTCGTCGGCGAGCCGCGTCGTCACCTCGTCCAGCGCAGCGCGGCGCTCCGCACACAGGGCGCAGCTGCCCAGGTGGTGTCCGACGAGTTCGCCGCTTTCCTGATCGAGCAGCCCTTCCCGGAATGCGGCGATAAGATCAAAATCGGCGTGATCGTTCATATTCTGTCGCCACCTCCTTCCACGGGCTGCCCAAGTGCGCCGCCGCGCTGCTCATCCGCCGCGTGCTCAGCGCGGCTGTCGCGATCTACCTGTGCAGTTGAGACGTCGCCGGGACCCTGGCGGTTCCCTGACCTCAGCTGTGGGGCCAGATGGCTCACATGGGGCGCGAGCCTGGCTCGCCCGCGTGCGCAGCGGCTTTTGATCGTGCCAACGGAGACGCTGAGCATGTCGGCCGCGGCTTGAACCGGGTAGCCCAGCATGTCCACGAGGACGAGAGCCGCCCGCTGCTCGTATGGGAGCATGCGAAGCGCCGCCTCCACGTCGAGCGCGGTCGCGCGGTCCCCGGCCGGGTCGGTCGCCGCCCCGGCGCGTCCGAGACCGTCCAGGCTGCGCTCGTCTCCAGCCGGAACAGTGGGCCGTGAGGCGCGTCGGCGAATCCGGTCCAGGCATGCGTTCACGACGATCCGGTGCAGCCACGTGGTCACGGCTGAGTCGCCGCGAAACGACCCAGCCCGCCGGAACGCCGAGATCATCGCGTCCTGCAGAGCGTCGGCCGCTTCGTCAGGGTCGCCGAGTGTGCGCAGCGCGACCGCCCAGAGCCGCTCCCTGTGCCGCGAGAACAGCACACCAAACGCCTCGTGATCTCCCTTGGCGTGGCGCCACAGCAGCTGAGAGTCCGAGGGTTGTGACTCCCAGTCGCTGGTCACGCCGATCCCATCAACTCGAGCCACGGACCACGACGTTGAATATCTCGGCTTCGTAGCGGTTCTTTGGGCCGTGCGCCTCTGGCGGCAGCTGGGTGAACCAAATCAGCACGTAACGGCCGGTTGCGGAACCCGTAGCGTGGAAGGTGTAGTCGCCACCGGGAGTGCCGTTCCCCCTGGCAACGGTGGTAAAGGACGACAGGGTGCTCGGCGCGGGCGTGCTGTTGTTGCCGACTTCGATCCGCACGTTCGCGCCCGGGGTGGGGCCGAACAGCACCTCGAGGCTGCTGAGTCTGACGGGCTTACCCATATCCAGAAGGAGGCCGGTGCCGCTCTTCAGCCCACCGAACACCGGATCGCCTTTGTAGAAGAGCGTGTGCCAAGCGGTGTCCGGATTATTGTCAATGGCGTTCGGCGCTTCGGCGTCATTCTCGTTGCCGTCCTCGCCGTCTGTGTCGTACACGTCAAAGCCGCCCGCCTTGACTGGCGTCAGCGTGGTCACGCCGGCACGAGACGCATGCGGCGTCGTCCCACCCACCTGGCTGGGGCCGCGGACGCTGCGGCTCAGAGTCCAGGCACCTATGCCGACCGCGGCGACGGCGAGAATGATGACCATCGCTGCCACTGCCTTGCCCATCCCCGAGCGATCCTGCGGCGGCATGTACCCGCCGGTTCCCACCGTTTGCGGCGCGGCGGTGCGGTGCGGCGAAGTCGGCGGCCCCACGGGTTCCACGGCGATGGGAGGCGTGAGCGAGCCGGACGGCGCCACCCTGGCGAGCGCCTCGGCTAGCACCGCCGGGCTCGTGATCGCGGGCAGACCGCGCCCAGGGCGACCGTGCAGGGCCAGCGACGTGACCGTGTCGATAGCGGCGGGCACACCCGCACATACCTGCCGCGGGCTGCATAGCTCGCCATCTATCAACGGGGCAGGCGGCAGCGTTGCCGCGTCGTCAGCGAAGCCCGTTCGGCGCAGCGGCGAGTGCGGCATGGCGCCGGTCAGGGTTACCGGCGGGTAGGAACCGTTGTCGCCTGGCCAGTGCGCGGTAAGCGCCGCATAGAGGAGCCGACCAAGGCCCTGAGTGTCGGCGACGGCGGGATCGTCGGCGTAGGCTCCGTAAAGCGCAGCCTCGACACCCAACCCGGTGATCTTGATGCCGCCGCCCGGTGTCCAGCGGAGCGAGCGTGGGGTCAGGCAGAGATGGGCCAGGCCGGCCGCATGTGCGGTGGCAAGGGCCTGAGCCGCCTCTGACACGAGCCCGGCCGCGCGGACGGGCTCGAGCGGTCCCGACGCGACCATGTCGTCGAGGGAGTGCCCGCTTACCCATTCGAGCACCACATACGCCCTGTCACCGGAATCTTCGACGTCGAAGACCTGTGCCAGCCGGGAATCGGTCATCCGGCTGGCGGCGCGAGCAGCAGTTATCACCTGATAGACGCGCGGGAAGCCCGGTGCAAACGTCAGCACGGCCACTGGCCGGGCGAGCGTTTCATCAATGGCCTTCCACAGCGCCCCGCCCGCTGCGTCGCTGACCCTGTCCTCGAGCCGGTAGCGGCCGGCGAGGCGGGTTCCCGGTTCCGTGATAAACGTGCTCATGCAGATGCCGTCAAGAGCGGCTCAGGCCCTCGACCCTCCTTCCCTGCCCCCGCAGACGGTCGCCGGGGACCTTGAAATCCACGTCGTACTGCCACCATGCTAAGCCGCGAGACCCATCGCGGGCGGCAGCGGCGAGCCGCTCGCGCAAACCGTTATACGCGATAATGCGAATCTTTTGAGCCTGACCGGTATCTCGGGTTGTGGGTCAGCTCCCCACCGGCTCCCTAACCTGACCGGTGCTGTCCGCGGCCGAAGCGCGCCATGACGGTGTTGGCCAGGCTGTCCAGCTCGGTGACGCCGAGAGCGCGCGCGAACAGCAAATATACGAGCAGCGCGCCTCCGCCACCCAGCACGGTGGTGAGGAATCCGTTGACTGTTCCTGGGTGGAAGATGACACCAACAGTGAGCACCATCGCGATCGCGAAGATCACCCCCGGGATGGCGGCGAGGTGGGTCCGCACGAGCGTCGACGCGATGCGTCTGCCGTCGAGCCCGCCGGTGCGTGCCCGCAGGATCAACCATGCGACCGCGGTTCCGGCCACGTTGGCGACGCCAAACCCGGCGGCGAGCCCCGCGGTGACATGCCCGGTTGGCAGGAACACCAGGGCCGCTATGTTCATCAGGATGTTCGCGGTCACGGCGGCGAAGCCGATGAACGCCGGGGTCTTGCTGTCGTGCATCGCGTAGAACACCCTGAGCAGCAACTGGAACAGCATGTACGGCACGAGTCCGAGCGAGAAGACAGCGAACACCTCGCCGACGAAGGTGGCATCGGAAAGCGTCATGCTGCCGTGCCCGAGCAGGAACACCGACACCGCCGGGGCGAGCACGGCGAGCCCAAGCGCGGCAGGAACGGTGACCACCGATGCCAGGCGCACGCCGGTGGAGAAGTCCTGGCGGACCAGCCCGTGGCGCCCCTCGGCCGCGTGCGCGCTCATGCGTGGCAGCAACGCGGTGATCACGGAGATGCCGACAATCGCGTAAGGCAGCTGGAAGAGCAGCCAGGCGTACTGGTAGGCGCTGAACCCCGCGCCGTAGCCGAGCTTTTCCGCCGCGGCGTGCACGGCGGCGTTGTTGGCCAGGTTCTGGGTGACGAGCAGGCCAATCTGCGTGCTGACGACATAGGCGAACATCCAGCCGGCCATCCGCACGATCTCGGTTACCTCCTCCCGGCGCAGGTCGATCCGCGGTTTCCAGCGGAAGCCGACGCCACGCAAGGCGGGGATCATGGCGGCAGCCTGTGCGACTATCCCGAGTGTGGTGCCGATGCCGAGGAATCTGACCTCGCCCGGCGTGATCGTATTGACCGTCACGCCGGTGCCCGCGATGATCATGTAGATCACACCCACGATGATCACGACGATGTTGTTTACCACCGGTGTCCACATCGGGGCGGCGAAATGGCCACGGGCGTTGAGGATCGCCCCAGCGAGCGCACTGATCCCATAGAAGAAGATCTGCGGGATGAAAAATCGCGCCATCGTGATCATCAGGGCGCGTTCATGGCCGTGCACCGATGACGCGTAGATCGTCACGAGCACGGGAGCGCCGATGGTAGCCACCACGGTGATGACCGCGAGGGCGATTGTCACCAGGGTGAACATCCGCTGGTCATACGCGCGGCCGCCGTCCGCGTCGCGCCTGGCGGCATTGACCAGCAGAGGGACGAACACGCTGGTGAGGATGCCGCCGAGGAGAAGGTCGAAGACCGCGTTAGGGAACGTGTTGGCATTGTTGTAAGCGTCCGCGACCGCGGCGGTGCCTAGGGCGTACGCGATGACCGCCGTGCGCAGGAAACCAGTCACCCGTGACACCAGCGTGCCCGCCGCCATCACACCGCTGGCGTGGACCAGGCTCTCATCGCCCGGTGCGGCGTCCGCCGCGGCGGCTGGCTCTCCGACCGGCTCGCTCGCGTGGCTGCCGGGGCCTCCTGCGGGGTCACCTGCGTAGCCGCTCGCATAGCGGCCCGCGTGGCGGCCCTCAGGCTGCCGCTGGTGCCGAGGGCCGTCCTCCCGAACTCTAGAGCCTTGTCTCTGGCTGGGCCCCACCTCGCGCATCGGCGAGTTCATCCCGCGCCTCCGAGGGTCCGTCGTCGTCGGTCGGGTTGCCTTCCGCCACGACCGTACCGGGTCTTCCCTCCCGTATTCCCCTGCGGATGACTCTTGCCACGAGGGTGAGCACAAGTACGCCGAGCGCGACAGCGATGATGACCAGGGCCAATGTCCCGAATGCGGTGGAGCGGACCTTCAGTGTCCGGTCGCTGCCCGTGAGCGGTTTGCCGGCTGGGTTGAGCAGCCGCAGCTGGATCTCGGAAAGGCCGGACGAGTGCGCCCGGACCTGCAACCGCACCGTTTCCTTCATACCTGGACCAACGGCAATGACCTTTCCCGGCGCGGAGGTGATGGTCAGCCGCGAGGCAGCCGGCACGGCACGGGTAGCGGAAACCGTGGCCTGCAGGCGTACCTGTACCGCGTGTGACAGCTTGTTCTCGATCGACACGGGGACCGTGCCTCGGTTGCCGCCCAGCGTCACCTGGCTGGATGGGATGATCGCGACCATCCGCTCCTGGCTGTCGAGATAGGCCCCGGCCTGGCGGATCAGGTCCTTTCCCTTTGCCTGGCTGCTGCCGCGCCAAGCCGAGGACTCCAGCCGCGCGATCGCCTTTCGGTAGCTGGCGGTTGGGTTGGTGAGGATGCTCTCGAGCAGCCGCGCGCGCGCCTCAACATTGCGCACGCTCTTCAGATAGCCGCGCCCCAGTTCACCCGTGACCTTGTTGGCCGGCAGCGGCTCAAGCTCCGGTGCGGGCACCCACGGCGGTGTGTTTGCGGGCGCCAGCTTCCCCGCGTAGGACGGGCGCAGCCAGGGGGCGGAGACGGTATCGCCGAGTAGCTCGGACGCGAGTGCGGCGCCTGGGTTCCAGCGGCGCGGCGGAGCGACCACGATGGAACGCGGCAAGTTAGGAGCCTCGGCAGCGATCATCGCGGTTTCTGCGAGAAAACGCTGGGATGCGGCTGTGGTGGTGCCCGGCGCGGATCTGGCCGCGGCCGACACGGCACCGAGGACGCCGCTGATCCGGTGATCGGCAAGGAGTACCCGTACGGTCCGGCCGAGCCCAGTGCGGACATGGGTGACAGCGTCTGGCGTGTAAAAAAGCGCCGGATTAGCCGAGGGCATCATCGCGCTGTCGAGAACCAGTGTCTTAATACCTCCCTGGACCGAGCCGGACTTGACCGAACCGCCCGCGGCCAGGGTGTTGTCGAGCACCCCAGCATCGGCGAGGCCGTTAGGCGGCCATGCCGTTGTCACGTTCGGACGACGCAGGAACTGGCTCGCAACGGAGGAACCGTCGCGCATGGCGGTCTGGAGGTCCGCGTCGAGGCCACGGTGTGTCAGCGCGGCAACATCTGGGTCGGCGTAGGGGGTGGCGAAAACGGGATGGGTACGTGTCACGGTGGCGAGGGTGGCGAGCCAGTTCCGGGCGGCGGCATTGGCTGGCCTTCTTGTGCTCTGCCAGCACCGGGAACCGTCGAGTACCCGGTAGGGGTGCGTCATCGTCTGGGCATCGTCAAGCAGAGCCGGATCCACCACCCAGGTCAGCTTCGCGGCGGTCGCGTAGCGGTCGCCCGCGGCCAGGAGGCCGCCGAGCCGGCCGCCGCCGCCAAGGTTGGCCGCCAGGCTGTTATCCAGCATCGCCGCGCATATGCCGCGGTGTGGCCGGTCGATCAAGGGCCATAGCCAGGCGATCTTGAGCGGGCGCCGCAGCGCATCCCGGCCTGGCCAATACGGCAGGAAGGTGCGCTCGACGGCGAGCTGCGAGTTAGCGTCCCACACCGCTGCCGCCAGCGGGTAGACGCCGAACGAGCGTATTCCCACCCGGCCCGGCCGAAACGAGGCACGCCAGCCGACAGTTGTCCCGGCGCCGATCGTGGCCGGAAGGCGAACCATCGCTCCGGGCACACGTCCGTCGAGTTGATAAGACCCGGATTCAAAACTGTCGAACTGCCCGCGCTCGGTGAATTGCGAGCCGGATGACCATAGCTGGACGTTGAGACCCTGCAGCGCCGTCCTCAGGTTGTTGCGCACCCGGCCCGACAACCTAACAGGCCTGCCGGGAACAGCGATTCCTGGGCTGATCGAGTCAATGATGATCGTTGCTGTCTGACCCTGAGAGGGCGGCTGGGCTGGCGAATGGGAAGCTGTCACGGCCGCCTCTGCCGACGCGGCCAGCGCTCCGGTCAGCAGCCACGCGAGCAGGGCGAGCGCAGCCGGGGCCAGCGGAACCCGCGCGTGGCGCGCGCGTGGCAGCCACGGCCGGTTCACAGGCAGCCCGCGAGGAGGGCAGGGGCCTTCGCGGCGACGCTGCGGTCACCCGAGTAGGCAAGGATGTTCTCCAGGTCTGCGACTGGCACCCAGGCCACCTCATTCACTTCCGGATCCGCGTCCGAGAGCCTGCCACCCTCGGCGACAAGCAGGAAGTGGTGCACCGTCTTGTGTACACGACGGCGCTCCGCGACGAACCAGTAATCAATGGTGCCGAGATCGGCGCAGACACGACCGGTGATTCCCGTTTCCTCAGCAACCTCGCGAACCGCAGCGGCTTCAACGGTCTCGCCTGGATTCAGGTGCCCATTGGGAAGCGACCACAGCAGGGCTTCCGAACGGTCCCTGCGGCCGATGAGCGCGCCCCGGGGCGGGTCAGTTGCGAGATCTACGACGAACCCGCCTGCCGATATTTCTGACACGCTCCGCAGTCTGCGCAGGTGGCGAGTCAGTCGGCGGCGGGGCACGCCTCGATGCTATTGCCGATCCGGGCAAGCGCTGGCTAGCGCGGCAGGTTTGGCGTCGCGAAGGGTCAACAGGTCGAGAAGCCGGACACCCAGGGCAGTTCCTGACTCGCCGGTCGCCGTGTACACGACGGCGTCATCGTCGATGCCGCAGACGACGTCCTCGTCCGCATACACCTCCACGCTGTCCGGCAACCCCAGCGGCGCGACAAGCTCTGCGGCGTATCCGGTAACCGAGTTCACCCTGTGCCCGGAGACGGGCGTGACCCGGCGCGAACCTGTCACCTCGCGCAACGCCCCCGGGGAAGGGTGACAGCCAGCATGCACGATGACCGCGGTGAGCACGCCGCCGGCGTCATACATCCGCACCGCTAGGCAGCGGCTCGGTGGCAGGCGCAGCACATCCGGCAACTGGTCAGCGGACGAGATGGCCCGCGGCAAATGAACGATCTCATGCCTGGTGCCAGACTCGACTAGCAGGTGATGCAGGGTCAGCGCATCCATCATTGGTAACGCACCAGCTCTCCCGCCCGCGCGGCCGGTCGTCGGCGGGCGCCTCCCGCGCCCTCTTACATTAACCGGCGAAGGGCTCCAAGGGGTCACCCAGGGGGCTAGCACTCACTAACCCGCGCAAGTTACGGCGCATAACCGCAGTTGCTCCCCCTGCAGGCATTTTTTTGGTCCGCCAGCGGGCTGAGGGCTTCGGCACCGCCTCGGGCCCGCTTCAGGACACCCTCTAAGCTTTTCCCGAACCTCTACCCTCGTATGCCGTGCTGAATGCCATGCCCCTGACCAATTCGCAGCGCAAAGCCGCCGCTGCGCTGCTTCGCAAGGTGGCGCCTGACGCCGCCGACCTTGGCGTGCTGTTCGCCGAGCACGGCCACGAGCTCGCACTGGTCGGCGGCTCGGTGCGCGATGTTTTTCTGGCCAGGCCGTCCGGTGACCTTGACCTCACGACGGACGCGACGCCGGAGCAAGTGATCGAGATCGCTAAGGGCTGGGCCGACAAGGTCTGGCCGGTCGGGATCGAGTTCGGGACCGTCGGGCTGCTCAAACGCGGGCGCACGTTGGAGGTCACCACGTATCGCAGCGAGAGGTACGGCCCCAAGTCACGAAAGCCCGTCGTCGAGTACGGCACCTCGCTCGAGGAGGACCTCGCCCGCCGTGACTTCACCATCAACGCGATGGCCGCGAAGCTGCCCGGCTATGAACTGGTGGACCCCCACGGCGGCCTCGACGACCTGCAGAAGGGTGTGCTGCGCACACCCGGCAGGCCAGAAAGTTCGTTTAGCGACGATCCGCTGCGCATCCTGCGCGCGGCCAGGTTCGCGGCCCAGCTCGGGTTCACCGTGGCGCCTCCGGTCCGCGATGCTATGACCGCGATGGCGCAGCGGCTCACCGTGGCGGTGTCCGTGGAACGGATCCAGCTCGAACTGGCCAAGCTGATGGTCGCGCCAGATCCGCGGACCGGTATCGAGTTGCTGGTGGACACGGGGGTAGCCACGTACATCCTGCCTGAGGTTCCGAAGCTCAAGCTGGAGACCGACGAGCATCACAGGCACAAGGACGTCTATCAGCACTCGCTCACGGTGTTGACCCAGGCAATACAGCTGGAGCAGCGGTACGGGCTGCCGCAGGACCTCGTCGTCCGGCTGGCCGCCCTGTTGCACGACATCGGCAAGCCGAGGACCAGGAGCCTGCTGCCCGACGGCCGGGTGGCCTTTCACCATCACGAAGTCGTGGGCGCGTCGATGGCCCAGGCCAGGCTCCGCGCGCTTCATTTCCCCGGCACGGTCGTGAAGGACGTTGCGCGGCTCATCGAGCTGCATCTGCGATTCCACGGGTTCGGTACCGGCGAGTGGACCGATTCCGCGGTGCGCAGATACGTCAGGGATGCTGGCCCACTGCTCACCCGGTTGCACGTGCTGACCAGGGCGGATTGCACGACAAGGAATAAGGCGCGGGCGGCGAAGCTGGCGCGGGCGTACGACGCCCTCGAGGAGCGGATCGCGCGGCTGGCGGCGGAAGAAGAGATTTCCAAGATCAGGCCAGACCTCGACGGGAATCAGATCATGCGCATCCTCGGGTTGCCACCGGGTCCCGTTGTTGGCGAGGCATATCGCTTCCTGCTCGGCCTGCGGATGGAGCACGGTCCGCTCGGGCGCGACCGTGCCGAGGCCGAACTGCGCCGCTGGGCGCGCGAGCGCGGCTGGCAAGCTCCCAACTGACACAGGCCCGGCCACCGTGCACAACCGGCTCCTGTGTAGAACTGGGTTCCGCGCGCCCGCCCGTGCTCCCCGCGCCCGCCCGTGCTCCCCGCGCCCGCCCGTGCTCCCCGCGCCCGCCCGTGCTCCCCGCGCAGAACTCGCCTCTGCAAGGCCCACCCTCCCATGGGGGCTCTGCCCTACTGATGATCTTGCCAGGTTGTCAAGGCGTGTGGGAGGGGGGAGCCGCAATCTGTGGACAAGTCACTGCCGGGCCGGCGCGGGACGGTGCGGTTGCTGCGCGGGCGGGGCTGGCGTGCGGTTGAGCAGCGCGAAGGTCACCGCGGCGGTCAAGTAGCCGAGCGCAACCATCGTGATGAGCGGGTACGACTTGCCCGTCGCCGGCATGAACGGCGCGCTGGCCGCCGCCCCGAGCACCAGCGCCGCGTTGAACAGCATGTCGTAAAGCGAGAAGACCCGCCCGAGGTAGGCATCGTCCACGTACTCCTGGACCGTCGTGTCGACGCAGATCTTCACTCCCTGGGCGACCACGCCAAGTGCGAATCCAGCAGCGAGGAACGGGACCTGACGGAAGGTCGCGCCGAGCAGACCCTCGCTCACGCCCCCGGCGGCGAGCAGAACGGTAATCCAGGTCGCCTTGGCTAGCCGTACGGTCACGGGCGGCGTGATGAGGGCGGCGGTGAGGTAGCCGAGGGCAGAGGTAATGACCACCAGCGTGAGGTGACTGAGCGCGGAATTGGCATTGCCCGCCGGGTAAAAGTAGTTGCGGTACAGCAGGATCGTCATGACGAACAAGATCCCGTACAGAAACCGGTGGGCGGCGATCGCGCCCAGCGCGTACGCGGCACGGCGGCGCTGCCACACATGCCACGCTCCGGCAGCCAAGCCGTGCGCCACTCCCGCCAGCTCTGTGAGCACTCCGGCGGGCACCGCCTCACCCTCGGCACGAAGCGGGCCGAGCAGGTCGCGGCGCATCGTGGCGGCGACAGCTCCGGCGAACAGATAGCACATGCCGCCGACGAGTAGGGTGGCCGCGGAGCCCCCCCGGCCGCCGCCTGTCGCCAGGTGCACGCCAAGGCCCGCGATACCGCCGACGAAACTGACAATCGTCCCCGATGTGGGTGCGACCGAGTTCGCCATGACCAGTTTGTCGTGTGCGACGACGTGCGGCAGGCCCGCGGACAACGCGGACAGAAAGAACCTGTTGACGCCGAGCACGGCAAGCGCGCCGATATACAGGGGGAGCCCGAGGTTGCCTGTGGCCACCAGGAATGCGCTGAGCGCCACGAGCGCAGCCCGGACCAGCGCAGACCAGACGAGAATCTGGCGGCGTGACCAGCGGTCTATAAATACCCCGGCAAACGGGCCGATCAGCGAATACGGCAGGTACAGGACTGCGAAGGCATCGGCCGCGGCGGCGGGGTTAGGAAACGTCTGCGCGGAAAAGAACGCGTAGGCGGCAAAGCCCGCATTGAAGACGCCATCCCCAGTCTGCGACACCAGCCGGGTTGCGAACAGCCGCCGGAAACCACGCTCGGCGAGAATGGAGCGTAGATCCGCGACGTAGGCCACGCGCTCAGCGTACGGTGACGCACGCGGGCGCCACTAGGCACGGAAGCCGAACTCCAAGAGGGGTGAAGAGTTGAGGTGGGCGGAGCGCAAGTGCTGGGTTCCGCCGGTACTCCCGCCGTCAGTGGCCCATCTCTTATTGCAGCTGTCAGTGGCTCGTCTCGAGCTTGGTTAGCGTTCCACCTCGCCGCGGATGAACTTCTCCACCAGATCACGTGCGACATCGTCGCCATGCTGTTCCGGCGGCGACTTCATGAAATATGAGGACGCCGAGAGCACAGGGCCGCCAATGCCACGGTCCTTGGCGATCTTCGCGGCGCGGATCGCATCGATGATGACCCCTGCAGAGTTTGGCGAGTCCCAGACCTCGAGCTTGTACTCCAAGTTCAGCGGGACGTCGCCGAAGGCCTTGCCCTCCAGCCGAACGTAGGCCATCTTCCGGTCGTCCAGCCACGGAACATAGTCGGACGGGCCGATGTGCACCGCCGCCCGCTCCATCTCATGCGGGATCTGAGACGTGACGGACTGGGTCTTGGAAATCTTCTTGGACTGAAGCCGGCTCCGCTCCAGCATGTTCATGAAGTCCATGTTGCCGCCAAAGTTGAGCTGGTACGTGCGCAGCAACTCGACGCCGCGGTCCTCGAACAGCTTGGCCATCACGCGGTGCGTAATAGTGGCGCCGACCTGCGACTTGATGTCGTCGCCGATGATCGGAACGCTCGCCTCGGCGAACTTCTTCGCCCACTCGGGGTCGGATGCGATGAACACGGGGAGGGCGTTGACAAAGGCCACGCCAGCATCAAGCGCGCACTGCGCGTAGAAGCGGTCAGCCTGCTCCGAGCCCACCGGCAGGTAGGACACGAGCACGTCGGCCTCCGTGGCCTTGAGGATGGCCGTCACGTCGACCGGTTCCTCATCCGACTCCGTGATGATGTCCCTGTAGTACTCGCCCAGGCCGTCCAGTGTCGGACCGCGCTGCACGATGACGCCAGTGGGGGGTACATCACAGATCTTTATGGTGTTGTTCTCGCTGGCGACGATCGCCTCGGACAGATCGTGCCCAACCTTCTTGGCATCAACATCGAAAGCGGCCACGAATTCCAGATCTCGCACGTGGTACGGGCCGAATTGAACATGCATCAGGCCCGGTACCCGGTCGCCTGCGTTGGCGTCCGAGTAGTACTCGACACCCTGGACGAGCGAACTCGCGCAATTTCCCACACCCACGATGGCCACGCGTACCGAACCCATGTGGATTGCTCCTTTTCTGCTTCCGCGCCGACGTGATCGGCGTCCGAGCCGACGGCTCAGTCGCCCCCGCCTGGCGGCATGTTGTTTTCTGCCGGTGTCCCAGCCCGCCGGGGGTGCGGGCTGCTTGCGCTTCGCGGGCCGGAGCCGGGGCCGGGGTGATGCACAGCCGCGCCCGCGTCCAGCTGCCGCTCGGAGGCGATTAGCTCGTTTAGCCACCTGACCTCGCGCTCGACCGACTCAAGCCCGTGCCTGTGCAGCTCGAGCGTGTAACTATCCAGCCGCTCGCGTGTCCTGGCGAGTGCTGCACGTACGTTGTCCAAGCGCTCCTCGAGCCTGGTGCGGCGGCCTTCAAGGATGCGCAACCGCACATCCGCGCGGGTGTCGCCAAAGAAGGCGAAGTGCACGCCGAACCCGTCGTCCTCCCACGCAGCCGGGCCGCCCTGGGCGAGCAGATCCTGAAGCCGCTCCTTGCCTTCCGCGGTGAGCCTGTAGACGATCTTCGAACGCCGCCCGCTCCGGGCCCGGCCCGTTCCCCCCTCGGCTTCGTCTGTCTCCTCTGCTATCAGACCCTCGGCGAGTAGCTGCTTGAGGCATGGATACAGCGAACCGTAGGAGAATGCGCGGAACGTTCCCAGCAGGGCATTGAGCCGCTTGCGCAGCTCGTAACCGTGCATAGGGTTCTTGTGCAGCAGCCCGAGCACGGCAAGCTCAAGTACGCCCTGCCGGTTGCTGGTCACGTTTGGCCACCTCTGCGTTTGGGCGGAACTCAAGGGTGCCACCGGCCGGAAACCCGCACCGCCTGGCTGGGATATCCGGATGGCGGCCGATCGCTTGTCTCGACCCGATGTATCGCGGCGATACATCGGAAGGATACGTCACACCCTTTACCCGCGCAAACACGGAGCAAACAGGGAGCAAACCGCATAGAGCCGGCCAGGTCCGCCGAGGGTACAAAGGAGGCGGCCCAGGGGGACAGGCCGCCGCCCCGGGCGGCCGCCTTCAGGACGGCTCGCGCCGGCCGCCAGCGGCCGGCGCGCCACCACTGGTTCCCTGCGGATCCTCGCTCGGCTTGCGCCGCTTATCCGTCGTACCCTGTCGGGCATGGGGTCACGGCGATCGGTTGTCGATTACGCGCTTGCGCGGCGGGCGACGCTTGCGTCCGTGTTCGCCGGGCATACGACCGTAGCCGACGTTTGCGACGCCCATCCCTATCTGCTGCGAGCAGCGAAGTTCCATGGCGAGCCGACCGACGCTGACTGTCCCATCTGCCGCCGCGCCAAGCTAACCCACGTTACCTACGTCTACGGCGACGAACTCGGCCAGTATGAAGGCCGGGTGAAACAGGGACCTGAACTTGCCGAGATGGCGCGCGAATACGGGGAGTTCCGTGTATACGTCGTCGAGGTCTGCCAGAGTTGTGCATGGAACCACCTGGCGTCGTCCTATGTTCTCGGTACGGGTCAGCCGCGTCGGCGGCGTGGCGGACGGGCCCGTTCGGGAGGCTAAATGGGTCGCGCCGGTGCACATATAGAGCCGGTGCGCAGCTCGACAGGGGCAACGGGAGCCCAGGGTGCACTGCCAGAGCGTGCTCATTGCCAAGGGTGCGCCCTGATCGGTGTACCTGGATAAGGTGCGCAAGGGTGCCGGGCCGCTGAGCGGCCCGGCACACCAGGTGGCTTGCAGCTTCGGTGAGTCCGGCAGGGCTCAGGCCGCTTGCCACCGACGCCAGCTACCCACGGCAGCCAGCTACCCAGCGAGGACGCGTGAGTGCGAGAGACTTCATCCGCGGGGCTCCGGGCCATCGCGGCCAGGAGGGCTCCCCCGGGGACGGACTGCGTCCCGCCGGGCCAGCACCGGCTCGGCCCGAGCGGCCTGGCCGGGTCCCCGGTGGCGAGGCCGGTCGGCGCGAGCGATATGAGAGTGAACGCGTCCGCCGCCAGGGTCATGATCAGTCCGACGGCTCCGATGATCCCTTCGGGATTTACCGGCCCAGCGGCAACAACGCCAGCAGCGCCAACAACGCGAGCTACGGCAACCGCGCCAGCGGCGCCGGACGTAGCAGGCGCGGCAGCCACGCTAACCGCGGCAGCGGCCCCAACGGCCGCTACGGGCAAGCCGACCGGGTCGGCCAAACCGGCCAAACCCTGCAAACCAGCCGGGTCGGCCGGAATGGCGCCACCACAATGCAGCCCGGTATCCCGGTGCGGCCGGGCGCCCCTGTTCCGACTGGCGTCCCAGGAGGCCCCGGTGGCCCCGGTGGCCCCGGTGGCCCAGGGCCACACGGCCCGCGCCACGGCCACGGCGGTGGCGGCCGGTTCGGCCGGGGCCTGCTGCGCGGCCCCTGGACGCTGAAGAAGATCGCCGCGCTCGCCGGGATCGTCTTCGGCATCGGTCTCGCCGCCGTGACCGCCCTGATCGGTGTGGCCTACTCCCAAACGCCCATCCCGACCGCCGTGTCACAGGCCGCGCTGCAGCAGAACTCCGTTGTCTACTTCAACGACAACAAGACCGTGATCGGCAGATTCGGCACCACTGACCGGCAGTTGCTGACGTACAACCAGATGCCAGCGGTGATCAGGAACGCGGTCCTCGCCGCGGAGGACCGGCAGTTCTATCAGGAAGGCGGCGTATCGCCGACCGGAACCGTCCGTGCCGTCTACAACGACCTCACCGGCGGGTCGGTCCAGGGTGGCTCCACGATCACCCAGCAGTTCGTGCGGAACTACTACGCGAACATCGGGACGCAGCAGACAATCTCGAGGAAGCTGAAGGAAATCTTCGTCGCGATGAAGCTGGCCAGGCAAAAGTCAAAGGCCTGGATCCTCACCCAGTACCTGAACACGATCTATCTGGGCAACGGCGCATACGGTGTAGGCGCGGCCGCGCAGCAGTATTTCGGCAAACCGGCCTCGCATTTGAGCGTGGCCCAGGCGGCCGTGATCGCCGCGATCATTCAGTCGCCGAGCTACTATCCGACCCACGCGGGCCGGCAGGCGCTGATCGCGCGCTGGCATTACGTGCTCAACGGCATGGTGACGATGGGCACGTTGTCGCCCCAGAAGGCGGTCGCCGTACGGTTCCCGAAGTTCACAGCCGCGCAGCAGCTTGGTAACGGCTGGAACGGCTACAAGGGTTACATCATGCAGGCGGTCCAGCACGAGCTGCTCGCTACCTACCACTACAAGCCGAACCAGCTGACCGGTGGCGGGCTACGGATCGTCACCACCTTCGACAAAGCCAAGATGGACGCGCTCTACCGTTCCGTGAGGGAAAACGAGCGGCTCATGCGGCAGGGCGGTCGGCCACTGCCCTGGTACGGGCACGTCGGCGCGGTGCTTGAGAAGCCGGGCACCGGCGCGATCGTCGCCATGTACAGCGGACCAGGCTACAACGCCCGGCACTGCGCGAAGATCAAGTGCCAGTTCGACATGGCACTGCAGAACCGCGAGCAGGTCGGGTCCTCGTTCAAGCCCTACGTCCTCTCCGCCGCGCGCGAGCAGGGGATGAACGTCAGAACCAGCGTTCTGGATGGGTACTCGCCGCTCTGCGTGCCATCGGACTATCACCCCATGACCTACGCCGTGCGGGCGCCGTCATCCACCGCACCCTGCCCCAACGCGGCGGGTTCCATGGCGTACAACGTCTCGAATGACCAGGGCGATGGAAGCCTCGGGCCTGTCAACGTCGCGGTGGCGACGGCCGCCTCACTCAACACCGCCTACACCGACCTGCTGCACCGCGTCACCACCCAGAAGGTCATTGACCTGGCCAAGGAGTTCGGGGTCAACGTCGGGAGGTACCCGAACGGCTCGAACCTGCAGCACATGGCCCATCAGGTGGGTATCGCCCTCGGTCAGGCCTCGCTCACCGTGGAAGAGCAGGCGACCATGTTCAACACGCTCGCCTCCAACGGTGAGTACAACTCGCCGCACGTGATTGCGAGGATTATTCAGGGCAGTGTGGTGACGCGGGCCAAGGTGATCCGCCGGGAGGTTTTGACCCCTGACGTGGCATCGGACGTGAACTATGCACTGTCCTTCGACGTGAAGCGGGGCGGTACCGGCACGAACGCGGCAATGCCGGATGGCCGGGAGATCATCGGCAAGACCGGTACCACGAACGCGGCGCAGTCCGCTTTCTTCATCGGCGCGATCCCCCAGTACACGCTGGCCGTCGGCATCTTCTCGAACACACAGGACGGGAAGATCGAGCACCATTCGCTGAACCTTCTCGGCGGTCTGTCCGGCGGCGGCTACGGCGGGGACTGGCCGGCGATGATCTGGCGCACGTACGCGGAGAAGGAGTTCGCCGGGCTGCCCGCTGAGCCTTTCGCGACGCCCTCTTTCGGTGGGGTCAAGTGGAACCTGCTCGGCCCGCTGCTAACTCCGCGCCCCAAGCCACGGCCTACGGTGCAGCCGCGGCCGGCCTGCGGCCCGCTGAACAACTTCTGCAAGCGCCGCGGCCATAAGTCCCCGACCCAGTGCCTGCCCGGCGTGCTATTGCCGGGCTGCCCGACGCCGACGCCGACGCCGACGATGCCAACGCCGAGCCCGCCGCCGTCGTCGCCGTTCCCGGCGTTCCCCGGGGGCGGCGGCACCACGTCCGCGCGAAGCCCGACGCCGCAGGCTCGGACCGGCTAGGCGTGTTCCGCACCTGGTCGGACAGGTGACCGCCGTCGAACGGCATGATGGACCGGCATGATGGACCCGATGCGCAGGTGCCGGGCCCGAGCCCGGCGATGGAGCGGGAGCGGTCGTCCGATGGTGGGTCTGCCGTGAGCGCGCGGGAAAGCGGAGGAGCCGTCGGCATGTCGGGCAACGGCGACCCTGCCGCGAATACGCCAGGCGGCGGACTTGGGAATCCGGGCGGCGGCGCGGCGGAAGCTGTCGGCCGGAAAGGCGTCGTCCTCGGCTGGTGGCCGCTGCTCGCCGCCATCGCGCTGGTCGGCAGCCTGCTCGCGTTTCTTGAGAAGCTGCCGTGCCGGAACGGCGCGTGGAACATCCCAGGTAAGCAGTTCCAGCTCGCTTGCTACACCGACATCTACCCGCTCTTCTTCGGTGAGCGGCTGGCGGACGGCAAGGTGCCCTATACGGGTCACCATGTCGAATACCCCGTTCTGATCGGCGCGGCCATGCAGGCTGCCGCGTCGCTGGTGCACCCCATCAGCGACCCGTTCGCGCGAGGGCAGCACTTCTTTGACGTCACCGTGGCCGGGTTGGCCGTATGTGCCGTGGTGGGCGTTCTGGCGACCGCCTACCTGGCCGGGCCCGCGCGCCGCCGCGACGGTTTGCTCGTCGCGCTCAGCCCAGCACTGATTCTGTCCGCCTTCATCAATTGGGACCTCATCGCGATGGCCCTCGTCGCCGTCGGCATGGCGGCCTGGGCGGCCCGCCGCCCGGCCGTCGCCGGTAGCTTGTTCGGCCTCGCTGTCGCCACAAAGTTCTACCCGCTGGTGTTCTTCGGCCCGCTGCTGTTGCTCTGCCTTCGTGCGGGCCGGATGCGGGCGTTCTGGGTCACGACGGGTTCGGCCGCGCTGGCGTGGCTCACGGTCAACCTGCCCGTCATGCTCGCCGCACCAAGCGGTTGGCGCACGTTCTACAGTTTCAGCCGTACTCGGCCCGCGGACTGGGGAGCGATCTGGTATTTCTTCGAAACGCGGCACTTTCCGTTCATTGGCAACACGGACGTGAACACGCTCAACGTGCTGAGCTTGTCCGCCTTCGCGGTCTGCGCCGTGGCCATCGCCGTCCTCGCGCTCACCGCACCCCGCCGGCCGCGGCTGTCTCAGCTCTTCTTCCTCACGCTGGCGGCGTTCCTGCTCACCAACAAGGTATGGTCGCCGCAATACGTCGTCTGGCTGGTGCCGCTCGCCGTCCTCGCCCGGCCGCGTTTGCCCGCATACGTGGTGTGGCAGCTCGCCGAGATGGCCTACTTCCTGGCGATCTGGTGGTACTTGCTCACCGTGCCTGGGATGGGTGCGGCCAGCGGCTTCCACGGCATTGGCCAGGGCTGGTACTTCACCGCGTTGCTCGCCCGCTTCGCCGCCACCGCGCTGCTGGCCGGCCTCGTCGTCCGGGACATCCTGCGCCCCGGCGCTGACGCCGTGCGCGCTGACGGAACGGACGACCCGGCGGGCGGGGTGCTCGACGCAGCCGCCGACGTGTTCGTGCTGCGCCGCAGCTCGTTCCGGCCGTCGCTGCTGACCGCACGGCCAGACGGGTGGCACGCCAGCGCCAGCCGTTAAGAGTAAATAGCCGCAACGGCTGCCGCTTGGCGAAGCGTCAGCGTGTCTGCGGGGGGTTCCGGGGGGTCGTCCCCCCGGGCTGGCACGGCCGCAACGGCTGCCGCTTGGCGAAGCGTCAGCGTGTCTGCGGGGGGTTCCGGGGGGTCGTATCCTCGCCCGCGTTACCCGAGTTGCTCCCTGAGCCAGCGGATGTCCGCGGCCTGCCCGTCGCCCTCGTCCGGCGTTTCGCAGATGACCGGCGCCCCGGCCGCGCGTACCACCTCGACGAGGAGCTTCGGGTCGATCCTGCCGCGCTCCAGGTTGTCGTGCCTGTCACGCGCCGATCCGAACTCATCCCTGCTGTTGTTGCAGTGCAGGAGATCAATCCGCCCGGTTATGGCAGTGACCCGGTCAACGATGCCCTGCAGGTCCTCGCCGCTCGCATGTGCGTGGCAGGTGTCCAGGCAGAGACCGGCCTTCCCCGCTTCCCCGCCCGCGTCGATCGCGTCCCACAGCCGATCGATGGCCTCGAGCCGTCGCGCCATTGCGTTCTCGCCGCCGGCCGTGTTCTCGATGAGCACGGGTAGCGGGAACTCGGTCCGCTCGAAAACCTTACGCCAGTTGGCGAAACCGTCCGCTGGATCGTCCGCCGCCAGCACGTGCCCGCCGTGCACGATCAGCGCCTTCGCGCCGATCGCGGCTGCTCCGGCAGCGTGCTGTTCGAGGAGCTTGCGGCTCGGGATCCGGATCCGGTTGTTGGTGGTCGCGACGTTGATTCTGTACGGGGCGTGGATGTAGATGTCGACCCCGGCAGCCTCCGCGTTCCGGCGGAACTCGGCCGGATCTGACCCCGGCCCGCCAGGAAACACCGGCGCCTTCCATCCCTGTGGATCGCCGAGGAAGAACTGCACGGCATCCGCACCGCGTTCGGCCGCCGCGGCGAGCGGATCAGGCTGATGGGGGTGAGCTCCAATGCGCAGCATGTCCTGAGCCTAGTGCGCCGTGCGCGACGAGCCAGAAACCCGCGCGGCGTGACGAGCTAGAAGCCGCCGTGCGCGAAGCCGAGACCCATACCGACAAACCCGCCCGTGATCCCCACAACGATGAGCATCCGCTGGGCGCGCGTGGCGGAGATCAATTGCGCGTACAGCCCAACGATGAACGCGGCCCCTCCGATCACCGTGGCCGCGAGGTGCATCCGCACAATAAACCCGAGAGCAAACCCGACGAGCCCGGCAACAAGGGTGAACACAGTGAGAGAGTTCTCGAACGGGTGCGGCTTCCCGTCGGTGTTCAGCGTCGGGCGTGGCAGGTTCGCCGCCGGCCGGATGCGCGTGAGGTCTGGCACAGGAGGCACCTCCACGGACAATGGTGCTCTGATGCTGCTCGCGGGGAAAGAGGTTCAGCACAGGCCATTTGCGTCTTCTACTGGTCTTCCCGGCTCTGTGGAGCCGGAATCCCTCCGGTGGACGTTCGGGTCCGATCACCCGCGCCGCCTTGGTATGCTGACTCGTCGCGCCGAGCCGTTGGCGGTAGACGAGCCGCCGAGCGGCAGGCGCGCTTCCTCCTGTCACGGAGAGACCGTGACCGCCAGTCCAAGGGAGGCTCCAGCCGGTCATGCGCCGATACGAGCTGATGATCATCCTCGACTCCGTGCTCGAGGAGCGGGCGGTTCAGCCATCACTCGACCAGTTCCTCAACGTCGTGAAGACGAGGGGTGGCACCGTGCAAAGGGTCGACGTGTGGGGGCGCCGGCGCCTCGCGTACGAAATCGAGAAGAAATCCGAGGGAATCTACGCGGTCGTCGACCTGATGGCCGAACCCGACACCGTCAGGGAACTCGACCGCCAGCTGAACCTCAACGAGGGTGTGCTGCGCACCAAGGTCATACGGCCCGAGCGGCATTGATCCTGGGACGCGGGGTGCCCGCACCGTCACCACAAGACAAAATCGTCACCACAAGACAAATAAGCAAACAATCCGAACCGATCGGGAGCAGCCCCGATGGCAGCAGGCGACACACAGATCACAATCGCCGGCAACCTCGTCGACGATCCGGAACTCCGCTACACCCCAAACGGCCAGGCGGTGGCGCGTTTCCGCGTCGCGTCCACGCCGCGATTCCGCGACAACACCACCGGCGAGTGGAAGGACGGCGACAGCCTGTTCCTAACCTGCAATGTTTGGCGGCAGGCGGCCGAGAATGTCGCGGAAAGCCTGCAACGCGGCTACCGGGTCATCGTGCAGGGCAGGCTGCGGCAGCGCTCGTATGAGACGCGTGAAGGCGAGAAGCGCACTGTCTACGAAGTCGAGGTTGACGATGTCGGACCGTCGCTGCGTAACGCGTCGGCCAAGGTGACAAAGACCGCTCGGTCCACAGGCGGCTTCGGCGGCCAGGGTGGTCCCGGAGGGCCCGGCGGCTTCGGCGGCTCTGGCGGCTCCGGTGGCGGCTCCGGCTCCGGCCCTGGCCGCGGGCCGGGTGGTTCCGGTGGGGGCGCCGCGGACGATCCATGGGCCACCGCCGGCTCGAATGGGGAGAACCTTTCAGAGGAGCCGCCGTTCTGAGGGCTTCGTCCTGATGGCGCTCATGACGATCCCGCCCCGCGTGAAGGGGGCCAAACCCCGCCGCCCGCGGAAACGACCAGCCCCGTTCCGCGCGGGAAACGACCAGCCCCGCCGCAAGCGGGGCCTAAGGACCAGCCCCGCCCACCGCGGGGAAACAACCAGCCCCGCCCACCGCGGGGAAACGACCATCCCCGCCGCAAGCGGGGCTCTTGTGAGGGAGCACCACGATGGCCAAGGCACCGGTACGCAAACCGAAGAAAAAGGTGTGCCTTTTCTGCCAGGAGAAGATCTCCTACGTCGACTACAAGGACACTGCCTTGCTGCGGAAATTTATCTCCGACCGCGGCAAGATCCGTGCCCGCCGCGTAACGGGCAACTGCACCCAGCATCAGCGGGATGTCGCCTCAGCGATCAAGAACGCCCGTGAGATGGCCCTGCTGCCATACACAAGCACCGCACGCTGAGGAGGTATCTGGCGATGAGCCGCACACCCATGAGACTGATCCTCACCCAGGAAGTGACGGGCCTGGGCGCACCCGGCGATGTCGTTGAGGTCGCCGGTGGTTATGGGCGGAACTACCTGATACCACGCGGGTTCGCGATGCACTGGACGCGGGGCGCGGAGAAGCAGATCAAACTGATCAAGCGCGCCCGGTCGGTACGGGAGATCCGTGGCCTGGACGATGCCAGGCAGGTCGCTGCCCAACTCGGCGGCTTGACCGTGCAGCTGGAGACCAAGGCGGGAGGAACCGGCCGCTTGTTCGGCTCCGTGTCCGCGGCTGACATCGCAGCGGCAGTCAGGTCCGCCGGGGGTCCCGAGCTCGACCGGCGCCGCATCGAGGTGCGCAGCCCAATCAAGACAGTGGGAGCCCATCAGGTTACGGTCCGCTTGCACCCAGACGTGAGCGCGACGCTGGACGTTGAGGTCGTCGGAGTCTGACCGGGGTCCATGCTGGGCTCTCCGGCGGGCTCCGCGCCCGCATCATTGGGCCGGGCGTACAAAAGCGCTCGTGACACCACGTGAAACCCCGCAGGACGTGGCCGCGACACGGAGCGTGAGCCGTTCGGGAGCTGGGTTGGCATTTACTCGCCCAAAGACGGCGCAGGTCACCGGTACGCTGCAACGCCGGTGATTTTCCGCGCGTCAGTCTGCGGCGGGTTCCACGTCCTGCTGCGAGCCTGCGGGCCCGGGTTCCGTGGGCCGGTGCGGGCGGCGCCCGGGAGTGGGTTCCGCGGAGCCGCGCGCATAGCCAGCCGCACGGCGCGCGAGCTCTGGATCCATGTTGCCGATGAGGGTCCAGACGCTCGCGACGCGCCCCGACAGCTCAGCCGATGTAAGGGAGCCGAGGTTCTCCGACGCAAGGTCGGCGATCGCCTGAGCAACGACGGCGAGGGGCTCGGCGGCGTGCGAGGGACGCGATGTGGTGCCGCTGTTCGAACACATGTTCGAATGCTATCGGAGTGGGACGGATCTCACCGGCGAAACGCGACCTTGGCCGCCCGTTGCTCCCTCTGTCCCCTCGCTCCGCCGTTTTCGCCGCTGCTTGTCACCCACCGTATCTGGCGTCCTCTGGGTCATTCGAGCGACCATGCGAGGATGGATTTAGGGCATGATCCCTTATGTCGGAGACATTTCAGTCGATACGGCTGAGAAGCCTCCGAGCCAGCGGATCATGGCCGCTTTCCGCCCGGCAGGGCGCGCCGCGCGGGTGGTGAAGTCTCTGCGCGTTGCCGATCATGGCCAGTTTCGGCCCTCGATCGTGCCATGCTCCTAATTGTGCCGACCTTGCGTCGGGGAACCTCGGCTCGGACCGCCGGTCACCAGGTCACGTCCGGACGGGGCCGGTAACCAGCCAGCGGGATCCTCTGGCCCGCAACGTGAGTGTGCCGAACCTCGCCGCAAGCCAGACAGTGTACGCGAGCCAGAGCGCCACGAGCCCGGCGTGCGACGTCCATACCAGCGCAGCCGCTGGCAGGAAGATCGCCAGGTTGATCAGGCCGGCCGCCGCGAGGTAGCGCTGGTCGCCCGCACCGATCAAGACCCCGTCGAGCACGAAGACCACCCCGGCAGCGGGCTGCTGCAGCGCGACCACGACAAGCACCGCGAGCAACAGGCTATGCACGGGCTGGGTGGCGGCGAAGAGGCCAGGCAGCAGCGGGCGCACGGCGAGGAGCAAGGCCCCGAATACGGCTCCGTAGACCGCCCCCCACCCGACCATGCGCTGCATCGCGGCTCGGGCTCCTTCTGCATCATCCGCGCCTAGATACCTCCCGACGATCACCTGGCCGGCGATGGCGATCGCATCGAGAGCGAACGCGAGAAGTGTCCAGATCCGGGCGGCGATCTGATGCGCAGCGATCGCAACCTCCCCCTGGCGTGCTGCGACGACGGTCGTCACGACCAGCACGGCGTGGAGGGCGAGCGTACGAATGATCAGCGCCGCGCCCGCCGTCGCGCTGGCGCGCAACCCGGCCAGGTCAGGGCGGAGCCTGACCCCTGCTCGCCTGGCGCCATGGCCGACCACGGCGACGTAGACCGCCGCGCCCGCCGTTTGAGCGGTAGCCGTCCCCCAAGCGGAACCCGCGATGCCGAGATGCAGGCCGAGCACGAGCGCGGCATTCAAAGCGATATTCAGCGTGCTGGCGGCGACCGCAGTAGCGAGCGGGGTGCGGGTGTCCCGCAGGCCACGCAGCACGCCGGTGCCCGCGAGCACCAGCAGCATGGACGGCGCGCCGAACAAGCTGATCCGCAGATACGTGACCGCGCCGGCCACCACGTTGGGTGACCCGCCGAAGGCGTGCACAATTGCTGTGGCGAAGGGCCAGCCTAGGGCGAGCACGACGAGGCCGATCCCCGCAGCGAGCCAGAGCCCATCGATTCCCTGGCGGATTGCTGCCGGCTTGTTGCCCGCGCCGAGTTGGCGCGCCACGGCAGCAGTGGTGCTGAAGGCAAGAAAGATCGAGATGGTCACCAAGGTAGTCAGAACCTGGCTGGCGACACCGAGGCTGCCGAGCGCGGCTGTGCCTATGCGGCCGACGATGGCGGAGTCGGCCAGCAGGAATAGTGGCTCGGTGACGAGGGCGCCGAATGCCGGCACCGCAAGCCGGAGGATCTCCCGGTCATGAGGGCTCGACGCAGCAAGTCCCATACGGCTGCGCGTGCTGCGGGCCAGCCGTTTGCTGATGTCAATGGCTTTGGCTGACTCGCGGCGCCACAGCTGTGTGTTGGACTCCCGCTCTCGCGGCCGGGTGTGTGACACGCCTCTTCCTGCAGTGCGCGGGATTCGCAGCCCCGCGTGCCACGAGCGGGACTTGCGGCCCTCCTTCCTGATGTGCGCCGGACCGCCAGGCATCCCGCCGGGGAGGACTACGCGGGACGGCGCACGATGACTGTGAGGTTAGCGGGCGGGATCAGGTTCACAGTACTCGCTGGAGCCGACAGCCAGCGGCGCACGCGGCTCGCATGTGGATAACTTTCAGCTCTTGTGGATAGCAAACTGGCTGCCGGCTTTTTCTCACCCACAGGGCGTGGATAGTGTTCGCACTGGTAGCCGCGCCATCGTCACCGTAGTTTCGCGGGAATTCCCAACCTTGTCCCCAGGCTGCGCACAGGCTTGACGGAGTGTTTGCACAAGTCATCCACAGACCTGTGCACAGCGCGGTTTGGTACACGGCGGCGCTGGCCGAGAAACTGTCAGACCTATCCGCTACATCTGTATCGGCGTGATCAACAGGGGCCATGTCCGTGGCGATCCGTCAGCCGAGCAGTTGACCGTGAATACCGACGTGGGGGAGGCGGTGGAGCGTGTCGTGAGCGTCGCGGAAATCTCGCCCCGTGGCGAGGAGTTTGATCGGACTCCGCCGCACGATGTGTCTGCTGAGCAGTGCGTCCTCGGCGGCATGCTGCTTTCCAAGGACGCGATCTCGGATGTGATCGAGGTTATCCATCCGCAGGATCATTACCGCCCCGCTCATCAGATCATCCACGAGGCCATCCTCGACTTGTATGCGCGCGGGGAGCCTGTCGACGCCATCACCGTCGGCGCCGAACTGACCAAACGGGGCGATCTCAGCCGCGCCGGGGGCGGTCCCTACCTGCACACACTCATCGCGTCGGTGCCAACGGCGGCGAACGCCGCCTACTACGCCCGGATCGTGCGGGAACGAGCGATCCTGCGGCGCCTGATCGAGGTCGGCACGAGAATCGTGCAGCTTGGCTACTCGGGCGACGGCGAGGCGGACGAGCTGGTCGACCGTGCCCAGGCTGAGGTCTACGGCGTCACCGAGCGCAGGGTGAGCGAAGACTACCTCGCCCTTTCTGAGATCATGCCGGGCACACTCGACGAAATCGAGGCGATCGGCAGCCGTGGCGGCGGAATGGTAGGCGTGCCGACCGGCTTCAGCGACCTTGACTCCCTCACAAACGGCTTGCACCCCGGCCAGATGATCGTTATTGCGGCCAGGCCCGCTGTGGGCAAGGCGCTCGCGCTTGACACCCCGCTGCCGACGCCGACGGGGTGGACGACCATGGGCGATGTCCGCGTCGGTGACGATCTCATCGGGGCGGACGGCAAGCCCACCCGTGTCGTCGCCGCTACCGGCGTGATGCGCGGTCGGCCGTGCTACGCGGTGGAATTCAACGACGGTACGGCGATCGTTGCCGACGCAGAACACCAGTGGGTGACGTGGGACCGTGACACGCGAAACGCATATGACTACAGCCGCGAGCCAGGCGATCCTCCTTACCCGACGGATTGGGCAACGTGGGAATCACCTCGGGCTTCCCACGTTACGTACCGCCCCGCGGCGCAGCAGCAGGTGCGCAAGCTGGGTAGATCAGCCCCTCTTACCGCCGGAACGCGCGGGCTTGTGGCCACGGCTGATCCGCGGGAATGGAAGCACCCAGCAGGCGAAGCCCGAGATGAGATAAGGACAGTTCCGCGCACCACGGTCGAGATCGCCGAAACACTGCGCGCCAGTGGTCAGCTGAACCACGGGATTCCGGCTGCGAAACCGCTCGCCGTGCCGCCCGCAGGCTTGCCTATCGATCCCTATGTCCTTGGAAGTCTTCTCGCCCACGGCGGCTTGGCAAAGCCATACGGAGTGGCCACTAGCCTCCGAGATCGGGTCCGACTGGTCGAGGAGCTTCCGGCTGCGGGTCACGACGTGCTTGCCCAGGCAGGCTCGGCGGGCCCCGGTATCGCGGCATCCAAAGAGAAGGCACCTCCAGCTGGCCAGAAAGATGGCAGGTTCATTCCGCAGGCTTACTTGCGTGCCTCCTTCTCTCAGCGGCTCGCGCTTGCGCAGGGTCTTATTGACTCGGGCGGGCACGTGGACCGGCGCGGCGCCTATCGATTTAGCAGTAGGAGCCGTCAGCTCGTCATTGACTTCGCCCAACTTGCTGCGGGCTTGGGCTGTATTCCGCGCGTTTATCGCCGAGGTTACCGAGTCCGTGGCTGGCGGGTCTGCCGAGAGTCCTGGGAGGTCATTGTGCCGGCGGCTCTTCCACTGGCCCGGCTGCCCCGCAAGGCGCTTGTCGCTAGGCATGACTTGTGTCGAGAAAATGCGAGCCGTTACATCGTCGATGTACGCCCGGTTCCATCAGTCCCGGTCCGTTGCGTGCAGGTTGATAGCGCGGACGGTCTCTACCTCGCCAGCCGCGCCTGGATTCCGACACACAACTCGACCCTGGCGCTGGACATCGCGCGGGCCGCGGCGGTCAAGCACGGGCTGACTGCGGTGATCTTCAGTCTGGAGATGGGCCGCAATGAGATCACGATGCGGCTCCTGTCCGCGGAAGCCCGGGTACCGCTGCACACAATGCGGACCGGCCAGATGACCGACGATGACTGGACCAGGCTGGCGCGGCGGATGAGTGAGGTCGCCGAGGCGCCGCTGTTCATCGACGACTCGCCGAACATGTCAATGATGGAGATCCGGGCGAAGTGCCGTCGCCTGAAGCAACGGCAGGACCTGCGCATAGTGATTGTCGATTACCTGCAGCTGATGAGTTCGGCCAAGCGCGTGGAGAACCGGCAGCAAGAGGTGTCGGACATGTCGCGTGCGCTCAAGCTGCTGGCCAAGGAACTCGACGTCCCCGTGGTCGCCATCTCACAGCTCAACCGTGGGCCCGAGCAGCGCACCGACAAGCGCCCCCTGCTCTCCGACCTGCGTGAATCGGGCTGCCTCACGGTCGGCACGCGCATTCTGCGGGCCGACACGGGCGCGGAGGTGTCGCTCGGAGAGCTGCTGACCTCCGGCGAATCTGACATTCCAGTCTGGTCTCTCGACGGGCGGCTGCGCCTGGTGCCGGCGACAATGACCCACGCCTTCCCGAGCGGGGTGAAGGAAGTCTTTCGGATCAGGCTCGCGTCGGGCCGCGAAGTCGAAGCGACGGCGAACCATCCGTTCCTGACATACGACGGCTGGAAGCCGCTCGGCGAGCTGACTCAGGGCTCGCGGCTGGCCGTGCCGCGCCGTACGCCGGCTCCTCTTGTGCCGCACGAATTGCCCGAGCCCGAGATCGTCATGCTTGCGCGTCTCAGCCACGCGAGATTCGTCCCAGCGGGTGTCTTTTCGTTGCCCAAGCGGCAGCTTGCCCTGTTCGTTCGCCACCTATGGGCTATTGACGGTTCTGTGACGGTCGGAAAGTCGGGCGCTGCGCGAGCGCATTACCACACCACGAGCGAGCGCCTGGCGCGAGACCTGCAAATACTGCTGCTACGATTTGACATCAAGTCCCGCCTATGTTCCCTTGGTAATACATATGGTTGTCCCCGGTGGGCCTTGGCTGTGCACGGCACTGACGATCAAGAGCGATTTCTCGGGGTAATCGGCGTATACACTGAACGTACGACGGCTGTAGGAGATGCGCTGGCCGAACTGCGTGCGATGAGAGCCGCCGGTCGCCTCGACACCATTCCGGCAGCCGTCTGGGACCGCGTGCGTCAGGTGATGGATGATCGCGCTGCCGTGCTCTCGAGCCTACCGGCAAGGGTGGGCACTACCGCTGGCGGAGATATGGATCCGCTCATCGATCCGTCACGTAAGCCGCTGCGCCATATCGCGGGAGTGCTCGCAGCTGCCGAGCTTGACATGGTTGCGACCAACGACGTCTATTGGGACAGCATTAGGTCGGTCGAGAGCATTGGCCAACAACCTGTTTATGACGCCACCGTGCGGGGCAATCACAATTTTGTCGCAAATGGGATTAGTGTTCACAATTCCATTGAACAGGATAGTGACGTCGTTATTCTTTTGCATCGCGAGGATGCCTATGAGCGTGAGTCCCCGCGTGCGGGCGAGGCTGATCTCATCGTGGCCAAGCACAGAAACGGGCCGACGGCCACGGTGACCGTCGCCTTTCAGGGGCACTACAGCCGCTTCGTCGATATGGCTCCTGGCTGACGACGTGACCGTACCGAAGGGTTCCAGCCGGGGATCTCAGCAGCCGTCCCTGAGGCGAGTGGGCGGTGGGGGCGCTATGGTCGACGCGTGCGATTTGCGATCTCCATCCCCCAATCGGTGGCCGACGGCGCGTTCGATCCGGTCGGCCTGCACCGCTATTTGACGCGAGCCGAGGTCCTAGGTTTCGAAAGCGCCTGGACGCATGAGCAGGTCGTGGGCACGATACCCCATATGAGCTCCATGGAGATCATGACCTACGCGGCGGCCTGCACGCAGCGGCTCCGGCTTGGTTGTGCGGTCTTCGTCACGCCGCTGCACAACCCGGTCCACCTGGCCAAGAGCCTCGCCACGCTGGACCAGCTCAGCCGAGGGCGCATCGAGGTCGGCGTGGCCACTGGCGGGCGGGTCCGGCCGTTTTCCGCGTTCGGGGTCGATCCAGACGGTCTGGTCGCGCGGTTCACCGAGGGGCTGGCACTTATGAAGGCGCTGTGGACCGAACCCCGTATCACTTTCGATGGGCGATTCTGGCAGTTGGACGGCGGGGCCATGGAGCCCAAACCGTTCCAGAAGCCTCACCCGCCGATTTGGTTCGGGGGCAGCCACCCGAACGCGGTGCGGCGTGCGGTCCGGCATGGCGACGGCTTCTTTGGCGCGGGGTCATCTACCACGGCACAGTTCGCCAATCAGGTGCGGATTCTGCGGGACGCGCTCACCCAGCAGGGCCGGCCTGCTGCCGGTTTCCGGATCGCCAAGCGCGTCTACGTGGCGGTGGACGACGACCCTGAGCGCGCGCGGCAAAGCCTCGCCGCCGCCTTGGACCGTCTCTACGCGTTCCTCGGGATAAAGGTCCCCACGGCCGTCGCGGTCTATGGCCCACCGGACGCTTGCGTGCAGGGATTGCGCGCGGTGGCGCAAGCGGGCGCCGAAATGATCCTGCTCAATCCGCTCTTCGACGACGCCGAGCAGATGGAGCGCCTAGCCGCCGAGGTGGCGCCTCAGCTGTCCTAATGCTGGCGGTGCGAGCGACCGCTGGCACTATTGCGGGTGCCGCAGACGGCTTCGCGAACGAGAATCGGTGCGAGATCATGGGCCTCGTGCGCCCATGGCATTGACGGCGAGACGCGAAGGACGGGCGATGGCCACAGCGCGACGGATTGCCGTGGCGGAGCGGCGGGCGCGGCTCGCCCTGCGGCACCATCTGGCTCCGCAGGCGCGCGCAGCCACCCCGGCCCACGTGGCCAGGGACCTGGTCGGCCTGCACGGAACCGACCCGGCGTCTGTGTTTCTTGCGATCCAGGCCCGCACGCTTGGCTATCCAGCGGCTCACGTGATCGAGCGCGTGATGTACGAGGAGCGCGCCCTTGTCCGGATGCTTGGCATGCGCCGCACCATGTTCGTCGTCGCCACGGAGTTCGCGCCCGTGGTGCAGGCGGCGTGCACGGACGAGATCGCGGTACGGCAGCGATGTCGCTACATTCAACTGCTGACCCAGGGCGGACTACCAGGCGATGCGGGAGCATGGCTCAGCGACGTGGAAGCCTCGACGGCGCGGGCCATCGCCGCTCGAGGCGAGGCAACCGCCGCCGAGCTGGGAGCTGACGAGCCACGGCTTCGCCAGCAGATCATGATGGCCGAGGGTAAGAGCTACGGCGGCCTGCAAAGTGTCGCCACCTGGGTGCTCCTGCTGCTCGCGGCGGACGGGAAGATCGTGCGCGGGCGGCCGCGCGGCTCGTGGACGTCCAGCCAGTACCGGTGGCTGCCGGTCGAAGCGTGGCTGCCTGGCGGCCTGGCCAGGCCGTCGGCCGCGCACGCCCGCGCGGAGTTGCTCCGCCGCTGGCTCGCGGCGTCGGGCCCGGCGACTGCCGACGACCTTAGGTGGTGGACAGGCTGGACGGCCGGTCAGGTGAGCGCCGCCACCAAACAGATCGGAGTCACGCCGGTCGATCTCGATGGTTCGCCCGGCCTCGTACTGCCGGGCGACGAGGATCCCGCACCGGAGGTTGCGCCATGGGCCGCGCTGCTCCCGGCTCTCGACCCGACCGTGATGGGCTGGCGGGCACGCGAGTGGTTCCTCGGCGAGCATGGGTCTGCGCTCACCGATCGGTCGGGCAACATTGGCCCGACGGTGTGGTGGAACGGGCGGGTGGTCGGCGGTTGGGCGCAGCGCCGCGACGGCCGCATCGCGTACCGGCTGCTGGAAGGTGCAGATGCCATGGCCATACGTGCGGTGAACGACGAAGCCGAACGGCTGCGCTGCTGGATCGGCCCTACGCGAGTGACACCACGCTTCCGCACCCCCTTGGAACGGGACCTGTCGACCTGAGCTGGCATAGCGCCTGTTTGTGAACCCCGGTCCGGCTCCCGTGCGTCACGTTAAGGACCATGGATGTCACATTGTGGGGTGCAATGGGGGCAGTCGCAAAATCGAATTCGACCAAAAATGATCTCCACTTGGTGCTGGTTGGCACCGACTCAGAGTGGAGATCGCTCCACCTTGCTTGGTCACATGGCACCTCCCATCGGCCCAGTCCCCCACTACCCGCCGGTAGGCGGTTATTCTGCAACAGCCCCTATCTGGCCTGGGTGGCCCACTGTGGCCCCTCCCGCATGGCCGTCAATGTGTACCCACCCTGATGCCAGCCACGCCGTCCATGATCCGCTACGTCGGAGCCTTTTCAGCTGTCCGCGCTGAAAAGTCTCCGACGTAAGGGATCAAGCTGGCCCGCGGGCCCTTAGCCTTCCGACCTCGCGCAGATGCAGAACGGATGGCCGGCCGGGTCGGTCAGAACATGCAAGCGGTCGCCGCCCGGCTGGAAGGCTGGCTTCGACGCGCCGAGCTCGAGACACCGCGCCTCTGCCTTGTCCAGGTCATCGACGTACAGGTCAAGGTGGTACCGCTTCGGCGAAGCCGGATCTGGCCAGTGCGGCGGCTGGTAGTCCTCGATGCGCCCGAAGCCGATGTCCGTTCCTCCGCTGCTGACCATGGCGTACTCGTCTTGACTATGCGTGATCTCCCAGTCCAGAAGATCGTGGTAGAACTGCGCGAGCGTGCGGGGATCGTCGCAGTCGAGGTTGACCATCGCGAGAGTGGCCGTTGCGGTCATCGCTGTGCTCCGCCTTTCAGTCGTCGGGCCCTTTCGTCATGGGCCCTTGATCACGGTCTCGCGCCTTGTGATCGTTTCCAGTCGACGCCTTGTCGCGTCGGCACCTCCATCCTGGCGCCAAATGCTGACATCTACTGGCAGGTACGGGACCCCGACATCGCACCGCGGCCTGGAGCGAGACCGTCCGCCTGGAGCTCCGGCGCTGGAAGACAAGAATTGTCGGTGGCCGGCGGTACAACGGTGAAAGACCGATCCAGTGCTGAGCAAGGGAGGCACATGGCTGACTTCGACTCTGCCGCTGCGGCCGCCGAGAAGGAACTCGCGGAGTTATCGCAACGGCTAACGGAGCCGGGTGAACGTGAATGCCTGCGCTGTTATCTGTTGCGCATGCTCAACCAGTTCGGCTGCGACAACACCCATCGCTGGACCGAACTCTGGCGGCGTTTGCGTGCGCCGCGCGCACACGCCCTCGTGGCCCGCCTCAAAGACCGAGGCGCGCTGTGCTGTGACTGTGAAGTGATCTTCAATGTGTTTACGGACTACCCGGATACGGGCCACCTCCTGCCTTGTGCGGGTGTATCGCGGGCCGGGTCGACGCAGCCGTGCCAACTAGGACCGCTGAGAAGGAGCGCGTGAGGTGGGATCTCGGTAGGAGCAACGATCGGGCCGACCGCGCCCGATGAGCCGTGCGGGTGGCACAGATGCAGGGCCGGGTCACACCGGTGCGGGACTCCGGGATGTTTCGGGCGGGGGCGGTTACGGGCGAGGACCGTGGAATGCGGGACCGTGGAATGCAGGACCGTGGAATGCCTGGTGCCGACTTGACAACTAAGCGTTACATGAGATGTCCTACCGTCATGCCAGCGAGCGCACAGCGTGACGGCGGCGTGCACCACCAGGTGTACGGCCGTACCGTCACGTCGCCCCCATGCGCTGCACGCTGCGTCTGTCTTTCGTGTTGTCGCTGACGGCCTTCCTGCTGACGACCGTCCTGGGCCCTGGAGCCCTGCGATAAACGAAAGACTGGCAATGAATCCCGACATATCTGCCGCCCCTGAACTGGCTCAGCTTGCCCGCGTGCCCGCATTCGCACCGCCGTTCGGGATAAGCGAGGGCAGTAACCGCCCGGCGACCGCTGGCCGTCTCGCGGGCCTGGTGCGGGCGGCGGCCGCCGATCCCGCACGTTGGTGGCATCTGGTCCGGTTCGACCCGCGGCAGCCGGTTCACCTGCGACTGGACGCCGCACCAGGGTCCGAGCTGTGGCTTGTTACCACACCGCCCGGCTACCGCGGCGCGCCGCGTGATCACCGGCCGGGGTGCGAGGTACTCACGGTGGTCGCGGGCGAACTCTCCGAGCGCACCATCACCGCGGCGGGAGCGGCGGAACTGCCGCTGCGGCCGAATCGAATACGCGTGCATGGCCTCGGGCACCTGCATGAATCCATCAATCCGGGCAGTTGTTACGCGGTCAGCCTGTGCGCGCACAGAGCCGAGGGATGGCAAGAGCAAGCAAGGTACCGGGGCTGACACGCACCGGGCGCAGGCGGCGGATTCGCTGTTTGCACGGCCGTTTCACGACGGGAGCGGTATAAACGGTCCGGAGCCTGCTGTCGGATCGGGAGGACCGTGCGGCGCAATCGCCAGGGGCGCATGTCCCGCCCTCCGGTCGGCCGTCGGCGGGCCGTTACGTTCGCGGACCGCATCTCCGCGAGCGGAACCGCCGCGGCGGTGGCCATTTGCCTGGCGGGCGTGCTGGTCGCCGGGCATGTAGTGCTGCGCGGAATCGTCCGCTCCGCCATGCCGCGACCCCATGGCACGGCGTCGGCGAAGCCCCCGGCCGCGGCGCGGCCGTCGCCGACCCGGCCTGCGCCAGCGCGTGCGCCGGTGGCGACGCTCGTGAGTGACGTGCGGCAGATCATGACCACACAGGAGGGAGCGGCTGCGCGCCGCGCATACGGCACACCCGTCAAGACGCAGCCCATTGTTCGGCTGACCCGAACCGCCCGCAACCGGTCCTGGGCATTTGGGACCACCGTGATCCCAGTGCCCGCCGGAAGCGCTTCCCCGCCATCGACCGCGTTCTTTCTCGCATACGAGCGCGGCGGGCGGTGGGATATCGCCCTGTCTGGGAGCAGGCGATTTGGGCAGATGGTCAAGTCAGCGTCCGGCAAGGTGCTCACGGCGGCGGAGGCATCGGTCCTGGCAAAGTACAGCCCGAGTAAGGTGACGGCGCCTGGTGCGGGCGAAACGTCAGCCGGCATGCGATTGGCTCTGCCCTGGCGTGCCGGTCAGTCGTGGCGGTTTGTCGCCGCGTTCAGCGGCTCGGCTCGCGGACCGGGCGCGGCGTCGATGCTCGCGTTCGCCGCCGGCGATGGGCGGGTCTTGGCGGCTGGCCCTGGTACGCTCTACAGGTTCTGCGGCGGGCGGGGCACGGATGCGCTCATCGAGATCATCCACCCGGACGGCAGTGCCACGGTGTACTACCAGCTGCGGGACGAGACGCGCGCCCGTGATGGAACCTTCATCACCGCAGGCTCATATCTGGGGATGACTGGGACGTCGCTCGCTTGCGGGGGGACCGCGGCGGCTGGCACCGGCAGAGGCAAAGGCAAGGGCGGCGGATTGCGATACGGCGTTGTCGCGTTCGCGGTGATCCGTCCCGGCGGGGAGATGAATGTCGATGGCCTGACGATCGGTGGCTGGACTTTTCATGCGAAGGCGAAGGCGCAATCGGTGTGGGCGGAGCGGAAGGCGGTTCGGGTGAAGCTCGGCGGCTCACTGCGAAATTTCGGCCCCCCCGATCCGGGCGCTCCGACGGCTCCGACCGCTCCAACGGCGAGCCAAGCTCCTGATCCGACTTCAAGCCAAAGCCCCGGTCCATCGCCGAGTTCGTCGCAGGGCAAAGCCGCCTCCACGGATACTCTTCCCGTGCTATCCGGAGTGGGGGAACCGGGACCTGCGGTACCGGTCTCAGGCAGCGGTGCGGGAAGAGTTGCGGTGCGGCGCGGGACGTGATCGGGCCGCGGTGACGCCACGGCGACCTTGCTGCTCTCGAACCTCTGACCTGGGACAACACGTGCTAAGTGACACCTTTATGGCGTTTCGCGTGCGGACGGGAATGTGCGGCGGTAGCATCATTGCCGACCAGGGAACGCTGCCGTATTACGAACGTGTAACAGGGCACCGAGACCCTGGTCCCTGTATCTGGCGTCGTGGCCAAGCATCGGGTCATGTGACCCCCTGCTAAGGGAGTCAACATGTCAGCGAGGACCGGCCAATTGCGGAGTAGGAGGTATACGCAGTCGGCACGGCGCGTGGGTACTGCGCGTCTGATCATCTCGGTTATTATCTGCGTGATCTTCGCTTCGGGGGTCGGCGCCGAAACCACCAAGACCGGTGCCGACATCGCGAGCGGGACGCAGCGCTTCCTGACGTTCTACTCCGGTGTCTTCGCTCTTGTCGCGCTTACCGCAGCGGTCGCCGCTGGGCTGCTCGCGACGGATCGCATCGTCATGTCGCCCGGGAAGCGCATCGTCTCCCAGGCTGCGCACAGGGCAATCGTATTCGTCTCCGTTGCTTTCCTGGCGACGCATATTCTCACGGAGATAATAGCGGCGAAGTCGCACCTGATTGATTCTGTTGTGCCTTTTCTCTCGCCTGGCCGTACGTTCTACCTGGGGCTTGGCACTATCGGTTCCGACTTGATAGTGCTGCTCGCTGCGACCGGCATAGCGCGTCGGCGCTTTGCCGAGAAGATGAGCCCAGTCGCATGGCGGGCCTTGCACGGAACCGCTTACCTGGCGTGGCCGATGTCGATTGTTCATGGCCTCGCTGCGGGGCGCCAGCCAAAACCTTACGTCAGCTGGAGCTACGGCGCCTGCTTGTTCGCGGTTGGCCTCGCGCTCGTCCTGCGCAGTGTCGCGACGGTCAGACCGCAGCACGCGACCTCATATGCGCGGCGGGATGAGGCGTCGTCGGCTGAGGAGCGGACGGCTGCCAGCGCTGCGGCTCAGGCGTACCTTCTGCATCATCAGCAGGCTGCGCTTGCTGCTGGGGCAGGCGCCGGGTTCCCACGGGCCGCATCAGCTTCGGCCATGCAGCCCACCACGCCTGCGGGTGAATTCCCCGCGGCGCCCAAAAGGTACCCATCGACGCCCGCGGGCGGCCTACCTGTCGTTCGCGGCGATCACGCCCACACTCAGGACGGGTTCCCGGGCGGCCCTCTGCCCGCAGTGATGCGGGCCCACATGGCGCCCGACTGGGCGCGCAACGAGCCACCCGCCGAGGATGCACGGATTGGGCACGACCTGGCGTGCATCCCATACCAGATGCAGGCGCTTCATCACGCACCGCCCGGCGAAGATCCGCCTACTAGAACAGCGGCCGGGCAACGATGAAGACATCATTGGCCACCGAGTTGGTCCAGATTGGGACCCCGCGCCTGACCGCCGGGCTCGACACGAAGTCCCGGCTTGATCTGGCTGATCACCTTGAGGTGCATGGGCTGTTCCCCCGGCTCACGCTTAGGCAACTGATCACGATGGTCGAGAAGGTCGAGATCAAGGGCCGTGGCGGCGCTGGCTTCCCCCTGGCCCGGAAGATCAGGGCGGTCGCCGAGTCGGCAAACACGGATGGGTCCCGGACTGTTGTCCTGGTAAATGGGGCGGAGAGCGAGCCTTGCAGCGCGAAGGACGCGCTGCTCCTCGTCCGGGCTCCACATCTTGTGCTCGGTGGCGCTGTCCTAGCTGGGCGCGCGCTCCGCTCCCGCGAGATTGTTGTCGGCGTGGCCAGCGGTTCACCTGGGGCGCGGTCAATTCTCGAGGCCGCCGCAGAGGCCGGCATGAAGAGGCAACTGAGAGTGGTCGAGGTACCTGACCGGTTCATCTCTGGCGAGGGCGGTGCCCTCGTCAACGCGGTCAACGGCAGGCAGCCGTTGCCGCCTGGCCGTAAGACCCGGGCAAGCAGCAGTGGCGTGGACGGCCTACCGACCCTGCTCTCGAACGCCGAGACCTTCGCCCAACTGGCGGTACTCGCGCTGCTCGGCCCGGATGAGTACTGCTCGGCCGGGACCGAGGACGAGCCAGGCACGGTCCTGCTGACGGTACGCGGGTCAGCGAGGAAACCGGCCGTCGTGGAGACGCCGACCGGCGTACCGCTGGGCGCGATTCTCGACATCTGCGAGGCCACCATCGGCGACGGAGTGCTTGTTGGCGGCTATCACGGCATATGGTTGCCACCCGCCAGCGCGGTAAGCGTGCCGGTGTCACGCAACGGCATGGTCGCGGCGGGGGGCACTCTGGGCACTGGCGTCGTTATGCCTCTCGGTGAGGGAACATGCCCGTTGGGTGAAGCCGCCCGCATCGCCAGCTACCTCGCCGGAGAGTCATCAGGACAGTGCGGCCCATGCAAGCTCGGCCTGCCCGGTCTGGCCCGCGCGCTGAAGGCACTTGCGGATGGGTCGGGCGGAATGAACGCCCTGGAGACCGCCCGCCGGTCCGCTGGGGCCGTGCGCGGCAGGGGAGCGTGCAAACATCCGGACGGCGCGTCAGAGTTTGTGCTTTCGGCGCTGAACACATTCACTGACGACGTCGCAGCGCACGTGTTCCATGGCTCATGCGGGCGGCCCGTGCGTGGCGTGCTGTCGCTGAAAGCCGAAAGGGAACGACCTCGGCTCGAGGTCGACTGGACGCGGTGCAAGGGGCACGGACTGTGCGCAGAGCTTGTCCCTGAACTGGTCCATCTTGATCGCAACGGCTATCCGGTATTGCTGGACGCGAGTGTGCCGTTCTGGCTGGAGAAAGATGCGCAGCAGGCGGTTGAGATGTGCCCCTCGCTGGCGCTCCGCGTCACCCAGGCAGAGCCCCGGCCGGCCGCGCCATCTCAACGCCTGCCCGCGGTGCCCGGCGCCCGTTACGGGCGCATCATGCTCGAACTTCCAGCCGGGCGGAACGACTAGGAGCGCGGCAGGGCTCCACCTTGGCCCCCGCGCGGCTGGTGTCCGCCGGGCCCTATCCTCAGGACTCCTGACATGAGTGAAATTCGGTGTGAGGTTGTGAACTCGAAGAGCTTAAGCCGAACTTGCGTGATCTTGATACGCGGTGAGGGCCGCCTGGGCTGGGGAGATGATGCCTTGATCTGGGTCTGGCCGATGATGCTTTCTGGCTACTTGAGGGTGAGGGGCACCGGCGCGCCGAGCAGTTCGAAGGCGCGGCGCTGGAGGGGGGGTGGGGGTGGTGAGTTTCTCGATCCTCTGCCCGGCGAAGGTGATGGTCTGCCGGTCGAGGGTGGACAGGTGCTCGAGCAGGTCGCCGTATTTGCGCACGGGCAGGCCATCGCCGTTGTGCTTGCTGCTGTCTTTTGCTTTTGCCTGGGCTGAGCGCTGGGCGGGGGCGACCGGGTCAGCGGGTGCCGGGGTCGGTGAAGGTGAGCTCGGCGAGGGCCTGGCGCAGGTGCAGGTGAGGTAGCAGGCGAGCATGCAGATCAGCACGTGGCCGCGGACGCGGTTGTCAAGGTAGTGGTAGATGGGCCGCAGGTCCAGGTCGTCGGCCTTGGTGATGCGGAAGTCCCGCTCGACGTATTTGAGGTTCTTGTAAGCGGTGACCGTGCCAGCCGGGTCGAGGATCTCCTCGCTCACGCTGGTGCGGATCACGTAGAAGCCGTCGAGGGCGGCCTCGGCGGCGACCTTCTCCTCGTCGATGCGGTAGGTGAAGCTGGTGCCGGTGATGTCGCGGAGGAAGTGCTGGCCGGCCTTGTGCTTGCCGATGACTTCCCCGACCTTGGTGCCGATCTCGGCCGCTCCGGTCAGGCGGCCCGCGTCCACCGATGTCTTGATCTTGGCTAGGTCTTTGCTGGTCGCGGCGAGCAGGTCCTGGCGCTTGCGAGCCCGGTCGGCGGCGAGCACTGGGTTGTGGCAGCAGATCAGCCGCTCGCCCGGGTAGCCGGGGTGGGTGATCCCGGCGAAGTTCTGGGCATCGAACAGGCTCATCTGCAGCGGCCCGCCGTCGCGAATCGCCGCATACACCTCATCGGTGCTGGCGCCCGCCACCCCCAGGTCGGCGCCCAGGGTCGTGTCGCCCCCGGCCCACCAGCCCACCGTGGATAGCTTCGACTCCGGCCGCACCGCGCGGGACAAGATCAGCGCATAGGCGGTCCCGCGTTCCCGGCAGGCCGGTCGCAGCAGCTTCGGCAGGCCCAGCTTGGCGGCCATCACGTGCGCCGCCGCCACATCCCCGTGCGGCACCGACCGCTCGGTCTCGAACGCCGCGCCGGCCTCGACCAGGGTGGCGCCTTTCAGTGCGGCGTCGACCAGCGCGATGACCTGCCCAGGAAGCTGGGACAGATTCGCCAGGGTCTCGTGCCGGACTTTATTTTTACTGCCTTCGAGCGCCAGAGCCGACAGCGAGCCCAGTAAGCGCGCAGGTCAGCAACGTTCGGACCGGTCGGTGACATTCGCTATGTCAGGAGTCCTGATCCTTGACACCTGACCCGGTCGCACAGGCAGCAGAATAGCTGCTCGCAAACGCCGCTCGTGGAGGGGATGTGAGGCGAGTCGGGCTCCGGTTCGGCGCGCGATTCCCGTAGAAACGAGAAGCCCCTCGGGCACCCCTGCCGGGTAACTGGCAGGCATCCCATGAGGACCTGGGATGACGGGAAGTGCTTCTTGGCCGAGAATCAAGGCTATTTGCATGGCACCTGGGCCTCTCGCGCTTTGGCGAGAGGCCCAATGCCCAAATATGAAGGTTAGGTGGCCTGCTCACGAGCCAGCACGGCTCGCTTGGCGAGGCGGAGCATGTAGGCGCGCAGGGCGTGTCCGGCGCGGCGTCGGCGTTCGTCGGGGGATAACTTCCTGTCTGGGTCAACTTCGTGCTCGACGCGTTTGAGGGAAGGCTTGGCGGGCGGGCCTGGTGCAGGCACTGCGATCGGTTGTACGGCTCCAAGAAATCTCGGCGGCGATTCGCCTATTGACGTCCATCACTGATGGAGGCACTTACCTCCTCGGCGGGCCCCTGGCTGCGTGTTTCGTCATCGGCCAGGTCTAGAGTCTGGTCGTGGTTTCGTCCTTATGGGTCGCTCGTCTCGTCGTCAGTGACGCGACCGCCCGCAAGCTGTCCGCAAAGCACGGGCTCGACTGGCGGGAGGTTCACGACGCGATCGTGTGCGTCTCAGGTTTGCGATACGTCTGGCAGCACCATGCCGAACGCGGGCGCCGCGCCCTTGTGGAGATCGTCATACAAGGTCAGAGATGCGTCGTTGTCCTCTACCCGATCGGTGTGCCATCCGGTGACGTGTTTGCCCTGGGAAGTGCGTACCCCGGCCCGAAGGGGGCATCATGACAAGTGTGAAGGCGGAGGAGGCTGAGCGCTTCTACGAGGAAGACGAGGACCCGGAGGAGGTCTTCGCCGCCTTTGATGCTGGCGAGAAAGGTCGTACAGCGCCACCTGGTGGCAAGCCTCCACCCTCGCAGTGGTTGCACAGGCTCCGACATGAGATCGCCGTCGCGCTGCGCCGGGTGGCGAATGTCATCGAGCCGTCTCAGGTGAGAATCCGCTAAGCGAGCGCGAACAGGACTTCCAGTCGTGGTGGTGGAGTCCGATTGCTAGCGGCTCGACTCATGGGTCCAGGGCTTGGTGTGGGTGCCGTACACTAGCGGGGCACCAGCGCTCGTAGCTCAACGGACAGAGCATCTGACTACGGATCAGAAGGTTGCAGGTTCGAATCCTGTCGAGCGCGCCACCGTTTCCCCAGGTCAGCAACATCACGCGCTCTTGCCCGAAGCGTCATCATCCCCATCTGGCCGCATTTTGGCCGCATCAGCATCCCCGGCAGCCTCGTCAAGGCGGTCCGTGTAGCGGTCCATTTCGCCTGGGTACAGGTGCCCGTATAAATCCAGCGTCGTGGTGATGCTGGCATGACCCATGATCTCCTGCAGCATCTTCGGCGGGTACCCAGCCTGGATCATCAGCGCGGCGGCGGTGTGCCGCAGGTCGTGAATGCGGAACCGGGCGCTAGTTCCGGCCCGGTTGCGGGCGGGCAGGAACGTGGCACGCCGCCAGTTGGGCAGCCGCACGACGCTGCCACTCGGCACGGTGAACATCAGGTCGTCAGGGTGCTTGCCTTCGGCGGCGGCGGCGAGCCCGACGGCGATGAAATACGGAACGGGGACGCTGCGTGACTGATGCGACTTGGGGGTGCCGAGGATGACCCGGCCGCCGACATCGGAGAACGCGCGCCGCACCTCGATCCTGCGCCGGTCGAAGTCAACGTCGCACACTCGCAAGGCTGTCGCCTCGCCCCAGCGCAGCCCGGTGTAGGCGAGAACGAGGATCAGCAGGCGCCAGGGTCCGGCGGCAGTAGCAAGGTCGAGGACCTGGCGGTGAGTGAGGTAGACGTAGTCCCGGCGACGTGGGCGCGGGAGGCCCAGCCCGCGAGCCGGGTTAGAGCGGAGACAGCCACTGCGCACGGCGTGATCCAGGGCGGCCGACATGACGAACACCGACTGACGTACGCCGGAAGCGCCGAGCCCGCCGAGGGTCAGTCGGGCGACCCATTGAGTCAGGCCCGCGAAGGTGACCTTGCCTAGCGGCACGGCACGCCAGGTCGGCAGGATGTACAGACGCAACAAGGATTGATACTGGTGGCGGGTCTTGGGCCTGAGATCAGCCCGCGAGTCCAGCCAGGCCAACGCGTACTCACCAAAGGTGATCCGCCCGAGGGCTGGATCGGTCCAGTCACCTTGCGCCATGAGAGCCCGCTGCTGGGCGAGCCACCGCTCAGCGTCAGCCTTGCGTGCGAACGACTTACTACGTTCGCGGCGATCGGGACCCCGGTACCGCGCACGCCAGGAGTTGCCACGCCGCTCGATCACGGCTGCTCCCTCAGCCAAACGTGGACTTCGTCAGGGATGTACCGCAAGTGTCGACCGACCCGGTGACAGGGCGGGCCACAACCATACCGGCGCCAGCGGTAGAGAGTCGGCACCGGGATGCCGAGATACGAAGACAGGTCTTCCACGCTCCACAGGTGGTTATCGACCGTGGACTTGACGGGCAATGGCTCCTCCAGGTGACTCGAACCAGTGATGGACTCAGGCGGCAGGCACGGCCTGATCGTAGGCACGGGCGTAGTCGGCGGACGCCAGGGCCATTTGAGCGCCGGGAGTTTGGGGTGTGTAGCCGGTTCCGGCGTAGGTCCATGTTTTGAGGATCAGCACCACCGTGTCGTCGAGGGGACGGCCCCACGGGTCGTGTTCACCGTCTGGGTGGCGCTCGCGACGACGGTGGTCGATACGGGCACGGCGGAGCTGGCCGAAGGTAGTGGAGTAGCGGCGGGATTTGGTGAGGAAGTGGCCGCCGTAGCCGAGCATGTGGGCCCACTGGCGGAACCGTGGTTCGGCGGTTGCGTCCCGGGCGCCGAGCTGCCACGCGGTGGCGATCATCTGCTGGTGGTGGGCCGGGCAGCGCAGTGCGGTGATCTCGAGTTTGGAACGGATGCGGGTGCTGGGCAGGCCCGGCACGTCGAGGGTCTTAGTAACGTACTTGGCGATGTAATTCGCGACAGCCTGGCCGCCTAGCGGCTGGCCGGAACCGGTGAAAGGCTCGCGGCGAACGGACCGGGCGTCGGTCTGCCCGCCGAACCGGAGTACGACCCGGCGGCGCGTGCCGGTGTCGGCGGTGAGCCGGACGGCGGCGGCCGCCTGGCCGATGGCGTCGCACAGCAGGGCGGGGGTGAAGAACGGGTCCGGCGGGTCGTAGGCGTCGGCCAGGCCCGCATCGGGTGTGCGGTCCAGGCGGATGATGGCGTGGAAGTGGACGACGCCGCGTGCCTGGTATTCGGCGACCTTGACGTATCGGATGCGCACGGCGGCGTGCAGTTCCTTGCCGGTGATTCCGGCGAGCCGGGCGAGCTGGCGGGGCAGGTAGGTAGTGAACCGGCGCCACAAATCCCCGGCGTGGGCATTGAACAGCACGGCGGCGGTGTAGTCGTAGCAGTCCGAGCACAGCGGACGGCCCAGGCGGGAATCACACTCGGCGTGCCGTGCCGGGCAGGAGATGTCACGGCCGTGCGGGCAGCGCCTGGCGGTGGCGTCACGGCGTGGCCTGGGGGATGCCCTTGCCGCCGGACAAGTCCGCGCGGACGAGCTGACGGGCGTCGCGCTTATACACAACCGAGCAAGCTGGACAAACAGCCTCGCGGCGGTTCCCGCAGGCGACGTGCAACACGCCGCCGGGCTCGGTGGCCGTGGAATAGACCGAAGCGAGTTCGCCGGTGGCCAGATCGATGGCGTCGATGCGGCCGTGCAGCCGGATCGGGTGCGTGCAGGTGCCCGTGGTGGCGAGCTGGCGTTCCCAGACCTTGAAGTCGGCCCATGTAATGGTCTCGTCGGCGGATGCCCCCGCCTCCGGACCGCCGAGCGGGCCGGGGACGAGGGGAACCGTCGCAGCGGTGCCTATGGCTGGCCTCCCCAGCGTTGCTGGGCGGCCTGGCGGGTGACACCAAGCCTGGCGCCGATGTCGGCCCAGGAGTAGCCGAAGCCACGCAGCCCGACCACGGCGTCACGGATGGCGTTCTCGACATCGGTGCCCAAATCGGTCATGAAGGTGAGGGCTTCGATGTCGCCGGTGGCGACGCGGCGGGCGTAGGCCCGCAGGATGCGCCGCGCGAACTTGCCCGCCCGATCGCCGCACAGCTTACGGGCCGCCGCCCCTTGTCAAGCCCCCTGCTCCATCCGCGCGGGAGTGCCGGAAGCCGGTGGTTCAGGCGCGAGAAGCGGCGACACGGTGACCACCAGGGCGGCGGCGTCAGCGGGAAATGACGGGGAACGGCCCGCGCCCGGGGGCGTCGGCAAAGCCGCGCCCTGCCGGGCGGTAGCCCTACGGGCGCGGCGAGCCGACGCCTGGCGGCCGTGCCCGCTTCCCCCGGCCGGTGGTGGCCCCGCCGTTACGCGCCGACCGGTACCAGCCTCGCGCGTCAAGCAGCGGTTGACAGTCGCTGGCCGCGCAACGCGGGTTGGTCGTCGGACTAGGCTGGCCGCATTTTGGCCACACAGCGGCGCTCAGCGTTGCTCACCAGCGCGTATCAACGAACAGCATTCCGGCAGGTCAGCAGGCATATGGGCCGGTAGACAGCGCGGCTGTAACACTCTACGGATCAGAAGGCTGGGGGTTCGAGTCCCTCCGAGCGCGCGCAGGTCAAAGGCCATATTCGAGGCTCTTCGGGGCCTTTGGCTGGCCGCGTACAGCAGCGAAGTACAGCAGCAGACCATGTCAGGACTTCTTCTTGCGCTTGCTGTCGCCGCTGAACAGGTCGCTTAGCCGCTTCAGAGCCGCCCGTGTCGCCTTGTCGGGGACCTCGGTGTAGATCTCCATCGTGATCGATATCTGTGCGTGGCGGAGGATCTGCATCGCCACCCGAGGATGCACGTCAAGCGCGGCCAGCAGCGAGCCGCAGGTGCGGCGCGTGTCGTGCACGCGGATGCGCCGGACACCGGCCTTCGCGCAGCGGGCATCGAAACGCCGGTTAATGCTCCGAGGTTCGATCGCGTGCCCGGTCCTGGTTGTGAACACCAGGTCTGTCTTCGGCCAGTCGCGGGAGCGCATGCCGTCTTGCCGGTCCTTCTGGAGCTGCAGCGCGGCTAGGCAGATGGCTGGAAGAGGAAGCGTGTCCGTGCTGCCGTCGGTCTTGGTGCGGCGCTTGTGAATCAGCTCCCGGCCAACGCGCTGGAGCTGCCATTCCAATGACACCTCGGCGGCGTCCAGATCGACGGTCGGCCAGGTCAGCCCGAGCACTTCCCCTTTCCGCAGGCCTAGTACTCCAGCAGTAGATCGTGATCTTCCGGCGTGTCGGTGCTGGATGTGAGACGGCCACCGTTTGATCATCCCGGTTTGTGACGAAACGCGATGATCTTGCGGTGGCCGCTGGCCACAGCGTAGACCCTGGCCG
>WNGA01000447.1_pt1 | contig 71641 bp, 77 predicted proteins | sample 5400061 | NCBI WGS metagenome assembly WNGA01 (sample SAMN13153366, study PRJNA577476) | soil metagenome | isolation source: 100 cm soil or saprolite under grassland replicate 2 | place: USA:California | collected 2016-06-15
TCTGTCCACAAGGTAGGGTGACGCGCCGTGAAGATCGGCGTCGCCAAGGAGATCAAGGCCGACGAGTACCGCGTTGCGCTTACACCCGCCGGCGCGCGCGAGCTCGTGCAGCGCGGGCACGAGGTCGCGATCGAGACCGGAGCGGGGGAGGGGAGCGCATTCCTCGACTCCGCATACGAGGCGGCGGGCGCGCGCATCGGCAGCGCCGACGACATCTGGTCGGAGTCGGAGCTGCTGCTGAAGGTAAAGGAACCGATCACGCCCGAGTACGCACGGCTGCGCGAAGGCCTCATCCTCTTCACGTACCTCCACATCGCCGCGGACGAACCGCTCACGCGCGCCCTCGTCGACAGCGGCATCGTGGCCGTCGCCTACGAAACGGTCGAGACCGACTCGCACGGCCTGCCGCTGCTCGCGCCGATGAGCGAGATCGCCGGGCGTCTCGCCGCCCAAGCGGGTGCCTACTTCCTGGAGAAACCGCTCGGCGGCCGCGGCCTCTTGCTCGGCGGGGTGCCGGGCGTGGCGCCGGGCCGCGTTGTCGTGATCGGCGGAGGGATGGTCGGCTACAACGCCGCGGTCATCGCGCTCGGTCTCGGCGCCAACGTGACCATCCTCGAGCGCTCACTCGACCGCATGCGGCACCTCGAGGAGGTGCTGTCCGGTCGCGTCAGCCTCGTGATGTCGTCGAGCCTGCAGATCGAGGAGTCCGTGCGGGAGGCGGACGTCGTCATCGGCGCGGTGCTCATTCCCGGCGCCGTCGCGCCGAAGCTGATCACGCGCGACATGGTGCGCGGCATGAAGGAAGGCGCCGTGCTGGCGGACGTCGCGATCGACCAGGGCGGTTGCGCGGAGACCTCACGGCCGACGACGCACAGCGAGCCCGTGTACACGGTCGAAGGCGTCACGCACTACTGCGTGGCGAACATGCCGGGCGCCGTGCCGATCACGTCGACGAAGGCGCTGACGAACGCGACGCTGCCGTACGTCGAGGCGATCGCCGAGTACGGCCTCCCCGAGGCGGTTGCGCGCGACCGCGCGCTCGCGCGCGGCGTGAACGTCCTCGACGGCAAGGTCACATACGAGGCAGTCGCCGACGCACACGGTCTCGACTACCAGCCGTTGGAGGACGTCTGGCCGCTGTCCGCGGTGTGACGCTTTAGGCGGCCTGCTGTCCCGGACGCTTCGTAGGCGAGTACTTCACGACCAGCCACGTCACAGCTGCGGCGAGCGTGATCACGCAGGCGATGAAGAGCAACATTGCGAGCAGTCCGAGGACGGTCAGCACGGCCGACCTAGAATAGCCGTATGCCGAGGGCGTGTGTCATCGTGCTCGACGCCGTTGGTGCGGGCGAGCTGCCGGATGCCGACGAGTACGGCGATACCGGTTCGAACACGCTCGGCAACGTCGCCCGCGCGGTCGGCGGCCTCGACCTCCCGAACCTGGAGGCGCTCGGGCTCGGCAACATCGAGCCGCTCGAGGGCTGCCCGCCGCAGGCCGGCGCGCCTGCGGTCGCCGGACGGCTGATCGAGCGCTCCAAGGGCAAGGACACGACGACCGGGCACTGGGAGCTGATGGGCGTCGTCACGCCGCAGCCGATGCCGACATATCCGCACGGCTTTCCCCACGACGTGATCGACCCGTTCATGCACCGGACCGGACGCGGCGTGCTCGGCAACAAGGCGGCTTCCGGCACGGAGATCATCCAGGAGCTCGGCGAGGAGCACCAGCGCACCGGCAAGTGGATCGTCTACACGTCGGCCGACTCTGTCTTTCAGGTTGCCGCGCACGAGGAGACGATTGCGCTCGAAGAGCTGTACGACGCGTGCCGGATCGCGCGGGAGATCCTCACCGGCAAGCACGCGGTCGGGCGTGTGATCGCGCGGCCGTTCATCGGCAACCCCGGCAACTACGAGCGCACCGCGAATCGGCACGACTTCTCACTCGAGCCGAAGCGCCCGAACTACCTCACGCTCGTGCGCGACGCCGGAATGAAGGTGCACGGCGTCGGCAAGATCGGCGACATCTTCGCGGGTCAGGACATCGACGAGTCGCATCCGACGAAGTCGAACGTCGACGGGATCACGCAGACGGAGAAGCTGCTGCGCGAGCTCGACGACGCTCTGATCTTCACCAACCTCGTCGAGACGGACATGCTCTGGGGTCACCGCAACGACCCGCTCAACTTCCACCGCTGCCTACAGGACTTCGACCGCCGCCTGCCCGATCTGCTCGACGCGCTGCGGCCGCAGGACCTGCTGATCCTGACCTCCGACCACGGCTGCGACCCGACCACGCCGTCGACGGATCACTCCCGCGAGCACGCGCTGCTGCTCGCGTACGTCGAGGGCAAGAACGCCGGCGGACGCATCCACGAAGGCGAGTTCGCGGACGTCGGTGCGACGGTCAACCGCTGGCTCGGCGGCAAGGTGCCCTCACCCCGAATCCCCGGCCAGCCGATCGTCGAGCACTGACACCGAGCGCGTGGTCCACGCAGCCGAGCTGATTCGCCGCAAGCGCGACGGGGAGAAACTCGCCGCGGACCAACTCGCCGAGCTCGTGCTCGCGTACGCCCGCGGCGACGTCCCCGACTATCAGATGGCGGCGTTCTGCATGGCCGTCTTCTTCCGCGGTCTCGACCGAGAGGAGACGTTTGCGCTCACCGACGCGATGATCCGCAGCGGCGAGACGATCGACCTCGGCGCCGCGATCGGGCGCAAGGTGGTCGACAAGCACTCCACGGGCGGGGTCGGCGACAAGACGTCGCTCGCCGTCGGCCCGATCGTCGCCGCGTGCGGCGTTCCGTTCGGGAAGATGAGCGGGCGCGGGCTCGGGCACACCGGTGGGACGCTCGACAAGCTCGAGTCCATCCCGGGCTTCCGCGTCGAGCTGACGACGGAGCAGTTTCTCACGCAGGTGCGTGACGTCGGCCTCGCGATCATCGGGCAGAGCGCCGACCTCGTGCCGGCGGACAAGCTGCTGTACGGGCTGCGTGACGTCACCGCAACCGTCGACAACGTCTCGCTGATCGCAGCGAGCATCATGTCGAAGAAGATCGCGGCAGGGGCCGATGCCATCGTGCTCGACGTGAAGGTCGGCGACGGAGCCTTCATGAAGACGCTCGAGGACGCGCGCGAGCTCGCGCATGCGATGCTCGAGCTCGGCCGGCACGCCGGTCGCGAGGTCGCGTGCGTTCTCACCGACATGGACCAGCCGCTCGGCCACGCGGTCGGGAACGCGCTCGAGATTCGCGAGGCGATCGAGACGCTGCGCGGTGAAGGTCCCGCTGATTTCACCGAGCTCGTCCTTTCGGCCTGCGCGCACCTGCTGGCGTTCTCGGATCTCGGCGTCGACGAGGCGGCCGGGCGGGAGCGCGCCCGTGCCGCCGTCCAGGACGGCTCCGCGCTCGCGATCTACGAGCGCTGGATCGCCGCACAGGGCGGCGACCCCGCCGAGGAGGCGCTTCCGACCGCGCCGGTCGTCCGGGAAGTGACCGCGCCGCGAGACGGCTTCGTCCGCGCCATCGGCGCAATCGACGTCGGCATGGCGGCGCTTCGCCTGGGTGCGGGACGGCGCACGAAGGACGAAGCCATCGACCACGCGGTCGGCGTTCGCTGCCTGAAGAAGCGCGGCGATGCGGTCGCCCCCGGCGAGCCCGTCGCAGAGGTGCACGGACGCGACGAGGCGTCGACCGAGCAGGCCTGCGGCGAGGTTCTCGCCGCCTACACGTTCGGCGACGCCGCGCCCGCGGCAACGCCGATCGTGCTCGGGACGATTAGCTGATGCCGGAGCTGCCCGAAGTCGAGACGATTCGGCTCGCGCTCGAGCCGCACGTCGTCGGCCGACGGTTCGAGCGGGTCGAGATCGGCGACCCGCGGCTCGTGCGTCCCTTCGAGCCGACGGCCGTCGCCGCCGAGCTGGTGGGCGAGCGTGTCGCCGCGCTCGAGCGCCGTGGCAAGTATCTGATTGTTCGGTTCGAATCCGGTCGGGTTCTCCTGATTCACCTCCGTATGACGGGGAGCCTGCGTCACGCCGCTGCCGGGTCGCTGGCGGACGACCCGTACCGACGCGCCGTTGTCAAGTTAGACGACGGATCGGACGTCGCGTATCGCGACGTTCGCCGGTTCGGCACCTGGCACCTGCTCGAGCCTGACGAGGTCGACCCGTATCTGCAACAGCGGCTCGGTCGCGAGCCGCTCGAGCGCGCGTTCACGGCGCGCCGGCTCGCGGAGCGGCTCGAAGGGAGAAAGGCGCCGATCAAGGCCGCCTTGCTCGACCAGCGCACGGTCGCGGGCCTCGGGAACATCTACGTCGACGAAGCGCTCTGGCGCGCGGAGATCCATCCCCTCCGGCCGGCCGCCACGCTCGACGGCGACGAGATCGCCCGGCTCACCAAGGGCATCAGACAGGCCCTGCGTGCGGGGATCGCGAGCCAGGGCGCGAGCCTGCGCGATTACTCGACGCCCGACGGTCGCCGCGGCCGCATGCAGGAGCGGTTCAAGGTCTACGGCCGCGACGGCGAGCCGTGTCTGCGCTGCGGCACGCCGATCGACAAGATCCGCGTCGGCGGGCGCGGGACCTGGTACTGCCCGAACTGCCAGCGTCAGGCGGCGAGCCGTTCCGCGAGGTCACCCTCGCGGTCGAGCCGCCAGAGCTCGGTGTAGCCGCCGATCGGGCGGTCGTCGACCAGGATCTGCGGCACGGTCCAGCCGCCGGTGAGGTCGAAGAGCTTCTGCCTGAACGCGGGGTCGTCGTCGAGCGAGATCTCCTCGTACTCGATCCCGCGCGCGTCGAGCAACGCCTTCGCGCGGACGCAGTACGCACACCAGCGCGTGCTGTAGATCCGGACCCTGGCCATCACCTGTTGAAACGCAGAAATGCCTGCAGAGGTTCCCTCCACCCGCGGCACTAGACTGGCCGACAGACATGGCCGGACGCGGCTACAAGACGGAGGCCGTCGTCCTCCGCTCCTTCCGGCTCGGCGAAGCCGATCGCGTGCTGCACCTGTACACGCTCGCGCGCGGGCGTGTCGGCGCGGTCGCGAAGGGGATTCGAAAGACGAAGTCTCGTTTCGGCGCGCGGCTCGAGCCGCTCTCGCACGTCGAGCTGATGCTGCATGAAGGCTCCGGCGAGCTGCAGACCGTCACCGGTGTCGAGCTCCTGCACTCGCACCACGCTGCGCGCGAGCAGCGCTATCGCCTCGGCGTCGGCCTGGTCGGCGCGGAGGCGATGCTGCGGCTGTTCACGGAGCAGGAGGCAAACCCGCGCGCGTTTCAGGCGCTGACGCGCTTCCTCGAGCTGCTCGACGAGCTCCGCCCTCAGTCGACGCGCCCGGCGCTCGATCCGCTCGTGCTCGCGTTCCAGCTCAAGCTCCTCTGGCTGTCCGGCTACCTGCCGCACCTCACCAGCTGCGCGAACTGCGGTGCGGAGGGGGTGCCCTTGATCGGCTACTCCGCAGCCGCAGGGGGCGCCGTCTGCGGGCAGTGCGGCTCCGGGGCGCTGGCACTGTCGCCCGCCGGCATCGCTGGAATCGAGTCGCTGCTCGCCAGGCCGCTCGCCGAGGCAGGCGCGGTCGGCGTCACCGATCGCTCCGCGCGCGACGCACTCGCCGTGATCACTTCCGCGTACGAATACTTCGGCAACTTCAGGCTGCGCACGCTGCGCAGCGCATGAGCGTCCGCCCGCTAGGCGACGGGCTCGAGCTCGATGACGACCCGAGCCGGGTCGACGTCGACGCTGTCCAGGACTACCTCGCGAACGAGTCCTACTGGGCGAAGGGGCGGCCGCGGGACGTCGTCGAGCGCCTCGTCCGCGAGGCGCAGCGTGTCGTCGGTCTCTACGACGGCGGCCGCCAGGTGGGCTTCGCGCGCGCGTTCACGGACGGCGTCTCGCTCGTCTACCTGGCGGACGTCTATGTGCTACCGGACTACCGCGGCCGCGGGCTCGGCATCGAGCTCGTCCGGGAGATCGTCGAGAACGGCCCGTATGCCGGGCTGCGCTGGATCCTGCACACACGCGACATGCACCGGCTCTACGGCAGGGTCGGCTTCAAGGAGCCGTCCGAGCGCGTAATGGAAAGAAACTAGTCGCCCTTCGGCGGGTGCCAGTCCCGCTCGAGCGCGTCGTCGAGCCAGCCCCGCACGCCCGCGATCGGCAGCCGCTCCTGTGCCAGCGAGTCGCGGTCGCGGACCGTCACGGTGTCGTCCGCAAGCGTCTGCTCGTCGATCGTGAACGCCCACGGCGTGCCGATCTCGTCCTGCCGGCGGTAGCGCCGGCCGATCGCGCCGTTGTCGTCGTACTCGACGCTGTGCCGCTTCCGCAGCTCCTCGTAGAGCGAGCGCGCCTTCGACACCATGCCCTCGTCCTTCGCGATCAGCGGCAGGATCGCCGCCGTCACGGGTGCGACCTGCGGGTGGAAGCGCAGCACGGTGCGCTCGCGCTCGCCGACCACCTCCTCGTCGTAGCCGTCGACGAGCATCGCGACGATGATCCGTTCGAGGCTGACGGCCGGCTCGATCACGTGCGGGACGTAGCGCTCCCCGTCCGGCCCGACGTACTCCAGCTTCGTCGTCGAGAACTCCGTGTGCCGCGTCAGGTCGAAGTCGCCGCGGTTGGCGACGCCTTCGAGCTCGGACCAGCCGATTGGATAGAGGTACTCGATGTCGCTCGTCCCCTGCGAGTAGTGCGAGCGCTCCTCCGGGCCGTGCTCGCGCACACGCAGCCGGCCGCGCCGCAGTCCGTAGCGCAGGTACCAGGCGAGCCGCTCGTCGATCCAGTAGCGGTACCAGCGCTCGGAGTCGGCCGGCGGGACGAAGAACTCCATCTCCATCTGCTCGAACTCGCGCACCCGGAAGAGGAAGTTGCCGGGCGTGATCTCGTTCCGGAACGACTTGCCGATCTGCGCGATGCCGAACGGCGGTCGGCGCCGTGCGAGCTGGAGCACGTTCTTGAAGTTGATGAAGATGCCCTGCGCGGTCTCGGGACGCAGGTACGCCTTCGACCCGGCCTCCTGCACCGGCCCGACCGTCGTCTCGAACATCAGGTTGAACTGCCGCGGCTCGGTCAGGTCGCACTCCTTGAACTCGCCCGGGTGCTTACTCGGCTTGCGGCCGCACTGGGAGTCCTCCAGCTTGTCCGCGCGGAAGCGCAGCTTGCAGGTGCGGCAGTCGACGAGCGGGTCGGTGAAGCCCTCGACGTGACCGGAGGCCTCCCACACGCGCGGGTGCAGGATCACCGCCGAATCGAGCGCCACGATGTCGTCGCGCTCCAGGATCATCGCCTCGAACCAGCGCGCCTTGAGGTTGTTCTTCAGCAGGACGCCGTAGTGGCCGTAGTCGTAGGTCGAGCCGAGGCCGCCGTAGATCTCCGAGGACGGGAAGACGAAGCCGCGCCGCCGGCACAACGAGACGATCTTCTCCATCGAGACTGTTTCCACCGCCATGAGGCGGCACGTTATCGAGCTAGCGGACGACGGCTGCTACGGATCCCGCGGCGACGAGGATCCCCGCGGTAATCGCCACGACCAGCAGTGGCGAGACGGCGGACCCGCCGTGACCGCTGCCGCCGCTCTTCACCGACTCGCTCCCGAGCCGGGCCTGCAGCGCACGCGTGATGTCGCTGTGGGCGGTCGAGTACACCTGCACGTCCTCCGGGAGGTGTGCGAGCGCCTGGCGGTAGCACGACACCGGATAGATCTGGTCGATCCGACCGTCCTGCCAGTCGGCGAGCAGCCGCGACGCGCACGTCTGCGACGCGCCGGCGCCGCCGGCGAGAACGAGTGCCACCAGGCCCGCGGCCATGGCAAACAGCAGGCGAAAGCCCCCCTGGCCCATATCGAAAGGGTGCCCGCCGTCTGTGAATGCAAACACAAGAACGGCTAAGAGCTTCGTAAGAACCGACTAGCCTGACGCCGTGCCGGTTGAGCTGCACATCGTCTCCGACTCGACGGGGGAGACCGCCGCCCGTCTCGTGCAGGCGCTCGAGGCGCAGTTCCCGGAGCAGGAGTTCGAGGAGGTCCGGCATGCGCGCTGCGAGACGGTCACGGATCTCGAGCGCGCCGTTGCGAGCGCGCGCGGCCACGCGGCCGTCGTCGTCTACACGCTCGTCGATCCCGAGCTGCGCGACGCGATGCGGCGTCTATGCAGACGCGCGCGTGTGCATTACTGCGACCTGCTCGGGCATCCGATCGACGCGGTCGCGCGCGTATCGGGCCAGGCCGCCCGCATGACGCCCGGCTCGCGCGCGCCGCTGAACCCCGCGTACTTCCGGCGGATCGAGGCGATGGAGTTCGCGGTCAAGTACGACGACGGTCTCGGCGCCGGGCTGGACGAGGCCGACATCGTCCTGGTCGGCGTCTCGCGCACATCGAAGACGCCGCTCTCGATCTACCTCGGCTACCTCGGCCACAAGGTCGCGAACGTACCGATCGTGAAGGGAATCGCGCCCCCGAAGGAGCTGTTCGAGCTCGATCCGGCGAAGATCGTCGGCCTGACGATCCACGCCGACCGGCTCGCGGAGATCCGCCGCGCCCGCGTGCGCAACCTCGGTGCGAACAACCGCCGCTATGCGGAGCTCGCGGAGATCTACGACGAGCTGGAGGAGGCAGCCGCGGTGCAGCGCCGCCTCGGCTGCCCGGTGATCGACATCTCCGAGCTGTCGATCGAGGAGACGGCACAGCAAATCCTTCGCACCGTCGAGAGCCGCAAGGCCGAGGCGGCGGCACAGCGCACGTGAAGCCCAAGCCGCCCGTGCCCTGGTGGCGCTGGGCAATCTGGTGGGCCGCACTGGGACTCGCCCTCGTCCTCTTCTACGTCCTCCTGACGCCCCTCTGGCTGGGCCTGCGCGGGCTCGCCTGGCTCGCGGAATTGAGGGCTAGGCAAAGAAGATAGAGGGAGCTATACTGCCGCCCTCACGCCCGTCACGGGCGGTTAACCACAATAGGGGGAGGGACTCTCTTGCGCAGGATCACGGCGCTGCTGGCGCTTGTCTTCGGCGTGCTCGCGCTCGGCGCTTCACCGGCCGGCGCGGTCACCGGCAACTTCAGCGACGACACCATTCATCCGTACGTCGCCCTGATCGCCTTCTACGACCAGAACGACGTCTTCACGCACCGCTGCTCCGGCTCACTCCTGACGCCGACCGTCTTCCTCACGGCCGGCCATTGCACGGACGCGACCACCGGCGCGACGCATGCGCGCCTCTGGTTCCAGCAGGACGCCGGGGTCGGCTTCGACCCGGCGACGGGCACGCCGGCGCCGAGCGGCTATCCGATCTCGAGCGACGTCACCTCGAGCCACCTCGACAACTTCGGCTTCAGCGACTCGCTGAGCCTGCCGAACCTCCGCGACGTCGGCATCGTGATCCTCGACAACCCGATCACGGTCGGCGACGAGGGGTACGCGGGCGGCTTCGCGTCGATTGCGTCGGTCGGGTCGCTCGACCGGCTCGCGACGCGGCGCGGCCAGCAGGACGTGACCTTCACGGCGTCCGGCTACGGCCTCTCGCTGTCGAACCCGGTCAAGACCGTCTCGTTCCGAAAGCGACTGATGGCATCCGAGCAGCTGATCAACCTCGGCAGCCATCTGACGGACGGCTTCAACATCCAGACGACCGCCAACCCCGGCAACGGGAAGGGCGGGACCTGCGGCGGCGACTCGGGCGGCCCGCTGCTGTACGACTCGACGAACACGATCGTCGCCGTGAACTCGTTCGGCCTGAACCAGTGGTGCCGCGGCACCGACTTCATGTACCGCGTCGACCAGGCGGAGGTGCAGGCCTGGATCCGCGCGACGGTGGGCGAGGCGCAGTGGAGCCTCATCCACGTTGTCAACCTCTAGGTAGCCCCACCTAGAACGCGAGCGGCCCCACTCCCCCGGGGCCGCTTGCCTTTTCAGCTCAGCAGCCGCGCCTCGAGCGGCGTCTCGCCGTCCGGCGTGACGCGGTAGGCGGTCGCGCCCTCGCGGGACGTCACGACCTCGTGCAGCTCCCTGCCGACGTAGTGGACGCCGACGTCGTCGTCGGCGGCGACGCCCGCGGGGAATCCCTTCGAAACGAGCTCGGTGTACACCGGGCGCCGCCGCTCCTCGCCGTCGTAGTGTGGGCACGCGCTGCCCGGGAGAAAGCCGAGGCAGTTCATCGGGGCCAGCTCTGGGCCGAAGGAGTCGGTGACGCCGTGTTCGAACCAGCAGATCATCCCGGCGCTCCAGCCCGTCAACAGGATTCCCTGCTGCCACGCCTCGCGCAGGATCTCGTCGAACCCTTGCGCGCGCCAGATCGCGATCGCGTTCGCCGTGTTTCCACCCGAGACGAGGATCACGTCCTGGCCCAACACGAGCTCACGTAGATTCGGAGGTGGCCACGGGAAGAACGTCAGGTGCCCCATTGTCCCGCGTTCGCGGAAGCGGTCGTACCAGAGCACGATGGAGGCGGCGCCCTCAAGGCTTGCCGTCGGCACGTAGAGGACGCGGTTGCCGCGCGCGAGCCCGAGCGCATGATCGAGCAGCGTGTCGTCCGGGAGGCCGCCCATCGCCAGGATCTGCGGCTCAGGCATGACGCACGAGTATCAAATGGCAGAGGGGCGGCGAACGCCGCCCCTCTGGTAGAGAGCTGTCAGCCGGTCGTTGCCGACCAGATGTCGGTGTTGCCGAACGTCGCGGGGCACACGGCGAGCGGCCACGGCGCAGGCAGGACGCGCGTGCCGGCCGCAAGAGACGCGGCGCGATAGCTCTGCACAGGTCCACACACCGTTCCGCGGCGACGTCATGTCGGCTCCGCGCCACGGGGCGGTATCCGCTTCGTAGACGACATAGATCCGGTCGCCTGTAGGCGAGATCGCGGGCGCCGCGTAGAGCGGGCGGTCACCAGCGAGCGATACCGTCACCGGGTTGCTCCAGCTGTTTGCGCCGTCGAGCGACCAGCTCAGGAGCGCCTTGTTCGCATTAACGTCCGATCCGCCGTCCGCCCAGGCGGTGACGATCTCATTCGTCGCACCGATTCCGGTCGGGGCGTTGTTCGCAATGTCGACGCTCGGGCCTGCGGACAGGTCAGTGCGGGCGCCGGCGAAGCCGTCGAGGACGCACCGGCCGTAGACCGGGTCGACGAAGAAACACGGGTCGGTGATCTGGCGGACGATCTGAGACCTCGTCCAGCTCTTGCCTCCATCGGACGACTTGAACACCACATGGAAGCTGTGCGTCGGCAGCCCGACAAGCGTCGGGTTCTCGAACATCTCTGCAAACACGTAGGCGACGCCATGGCTGTCGGTTCGGATCGTGCAGCCGCTCAGACCGAACAGATTCGGACCGAGGCCGGGCGTTCCCGCGGGCGTGATCTGCTTCGTGCTCCAGGTATCGCCGCCGTCGGCGGAAACCGACACCGTCAGCGGGACGGGGAAGTTTCCGCCCAGCCCGATGTGCTGGCCGACACTGCGGAACTCGGGATTGCAGACATAGACGCGCCCGAAGAACGGGCTGGAGGCGGCATTGTCTGCCCAGATCTGCTCTTTGTCCTCGAAAGCCGTTTGGCCGGTGTGCGTGTTGACGATGACCGGCGGCTTCCAGCTCGCCTTGTTGAGGACACTCGTCGGCGTCGGGTTGTCGAGGCGCGACACGCCTACGCCAAGGAAGCCGTGGAACTCCGGGTTCGGGAACGCAAATCCCGACGGCCACGCGCCGACGAGATTCGCGTAGTAGACACGCGACCCGTTCGCCCACGAGAAGCTCCCATTGACCGCGATCGGCCCGACCGCAACTGCCGGGTCACCGGAAGCTACGAGCCTGTTCTCGAAGTACCAGGGCAGCGTGTGGATCGGGCCTTCGTGCGCACTACACGTCGCCGTCGGATCGCAGTCCGCGGCCGTCCAGCCGGTATACGGCGGCTGGATCCACGTCTTGCCGCTGTCGAACGAAAAAGCCACGGCCGAAAGACCAACACCGTCGTCCGCAGGGTCCGCGCAGGTGCCGAATTGGACGGTATCGGCCTGTGGGCATCGCGCCCAGTCGACGAAATCGTTCCAACCCGCCACCGCGAAAGTTGGATGGTTCGGATCGATGGCCACCGCCGGCTCGTTTTGATGATTCTGCGGCGTCCTATCCGGCGGACTGCCGACGCTGACGTCGCCCGCAAGAGCCGGAACTGCGACGGACAACGTGCAAGCGACGCTCGCCATGAGCACCGCAACTCGTCGAATCATTGGATCCTCCCCCCGTAGGAAAGACAGGCCGACGATTCTTCCGCCGTACGCAGCCCAGGTCAAGAGCAGGCGTGACCGGGCCGTCACCACTGAGGAATAACGCTGAGTATTGCAGGGCATTTGTGAGACGATCCCCCCCTTGTCCGCCCAGAGATTCGTCTACGACTTCGACGAGCCGTCCGACGGCGGCCGCCAGCTGCTCGGCGGCAAGGGCATCGGGCTCGCCGAGATGACCCAGCTGGGCGTGCCCGTTCCGGCCGGGTTCACGATCACGACCGACGCCTGCCGCGCCTACATGTCGAACGGGAAGACGCTGCCCGACGGGCTCGACGAGGAGATCGAGCAGCACCTCCGCGCGCTCGAGCAGCGGACCGGCAAGCGCTTCGGCGACCCGAACGACCCGTTGCTCGTGTCGGTGCGCTCCGGCGCCGCGGTCTCGATGCCCGGGATGATGGAGACGATCCTCAACCTCGGCCTCAACGACGAGGCTCTGGCCGGGCTCGCGCGCGCGACTGGCAACGAGCGCTTCGCCAACGACTCCTACCGCCGCCTGATCCAGATGTACGGCGAGGTCGTCGAGGGGATCGACGCGCACCGCTTCGAGCAAGCGCTGACCGACCTGAAGAAGGCGCGCGGAGTGTCGCACGACGTCGAGCTGGGCGCCGAGGACCTCGCTGGGCTGGTCGGGACGTACAAGCAGATCTACGAGGACGAGACGGGGCGTGGGTTCCCGCAGGACGCGCGCGAACAGCTCACGCGTGCCGTGCGTGCCGTCTTCGACTCGTGGGACGCGCCGCGCGCGCAGGTCTACCGCCGCACGTACGACATCCCGGACGACCTCGGCACGGCCGTGAACGTCGTGCAGATGGTGTTCGGGAACAAGGGCGACGAGTCCGGCACGGGTGTCGCGTTCACGCGCGACCCGTCGACAGGCGAGCAGGGCCTGTACGGCGAGTTCCTCGCCAACGCTCAGGGCGAGGACGTCGTCGCCGGCATCCGCACGCCCGAACCGCTCGCGCACATGGAGCAGAAGCTCCCGCAGGCGTTCGAGCAGCTGCTCGAGATGATGCGCCGGCTGGAGGAGCACTACCGCGACGTGCAGGACATCGAGTTCACCGTCGAGGACAACGAGCTCTACCTGTTGCAGACGCGCTCCGCGAAACGGACCGCGGCCGCCGCCGTGAAAGCGGCGGTGGACATGGTCGACGAGGAGCTGATCACGCGCGAGGAAGCCGTTGCGCGCATCGACCCGCAGCAGCTCGAGCAGCTCCTGCACCCGATGCTCGATCCGACCGCCGAATGGGAGATCGCCGCGAAGGGACTGAACGCGTCGCCGGGAGCCGCGTGCGGAAAGATCGTGCTGGACGCCGACACGGCGGAGCAGCGCGGCAAGGCGGGGGAGAGGGTGATCCTCGTCCGCTGGGAGACGACGCCGGACGACATCCACGGCCTCATCAACGCGGCGGGCGTCCTGACGGCGCACGGCGGCATGACCTCGCACGCGGCCGTCGTCGCGCGCGGGATGGGCAAGCCGTGCGTCGCCGGCTGCGACGCACTTTCGATCGATTTCGACGCGCGAAAAATCACACTCGGGGGTCAGACCCTCTCGGAAGGGGACGTGCTCACGATCGACGGCGGCACGGGTGCCGTGATCGTCGGAGAGGTGCCGCTCGTTCCGCCGCAGGTCAACGACCACCTCGAGACGGTCCTCGGCTGGGGCGACGAGCACCGCCGCCTCGCCGTGCGCGCGAACGCCGACACGCCGGAGGACGCCGCGAAGGCACGCGAGTTCGGCGCGCAGGGCATCGGGCTCTGCCGGACGGAGCACATGTTCATGGCCGAGGACCGGCTGCCCGTCGTGCGCGAGATGATCCTGGCGGCGAACGAGGAGGGCCGCCGCGCGGCGCTCGACAAGCTGCTGCCGATGCAGCAGGGCGACTTCGAGGCGATCTTCGAGGCGATGGCCGGCCTGCCGGTGACGATCCGGCTGCTCGATCCGCCGCTGCACGAGTTCCTGCCGCCGCTCGAGCAGGCGAAGGACGAGCGGATGCGCCGGCGCATCAAGCAGCTGCAGGAGGCGAACCCGATGCTCGGGACGCGCGGCTGCCGGCTCGGCCTGCAGTGGCCGGAGATCTACGAGATGCAGGTGCGGGCGATCGTCCGCGCTGCGGGTGCCGTCGAGGAACGGACCGGCGAGGCGCCGCTCGTCGAGATCATGCACCCGCTCGTCGCGTTCGAGGAGGAGCTGCGCCGCCTGCGCGAGCTCACGGCTCAGGTGGCCGAGGAGGAGGCGCCCGAGGTCGAGTACCTGTGCGGCACGATGATCGAGCTCCCGCGCGCGTGCATCCGCGCCGACGAGATCGCGCGGCAGGCTGACTTCTTCTCCTTCGGCACCAACGACCTCACGCAGACCGCACTCGGCTTCTCCCGCGACGACGCGGAGGGCAAGTTCCTCACCCACTACCTCGAGGACGGCGTGCTGGAGAAGAACCCCTTCGAGACGCTCGACGTCGGCGGCGTCGGCGACCTGATGCGGATCGCGGTCGAGCGGGGCCGTTCGACCAAGCCCGAGTTGAAGCTCGGCATCTGCGGCGAGCACGGCGGCGAGCCGAAATCGGTCGGGTTCTGCCACGAGCTCGGTCTCGACTACGTCAGCTGCTCTCCGTACCGCGTACCACTGGCGCGGCTCGCGGCGGCGCAGGCTGCCCTGGCGGAGGCGGGTGCCCCGGCGTACGCGACGGCGGGCGGCTGATGCCGAACTACGCACTCCTCGTCGACGGTGAGCGTGTCGAGCGCGTGGACTCCGAGGACGATGTGCGCGCCTGGCTGGTCAAGTACCGCGCCGAGCACGAGGAGGACGATCCGGCGGCGGCACACGTCCAGGTCCTCGAGCGTGGCTCGCTCGCGTGGCTGACCGGCGGCAAGCTCGTCGACCGCGAACGATTCTTCTGACCTGGAATCAAGTCCGCGCGCGCCGGCTCGCGCGCAGCTCGCTGACTGAGCGCTCGTCGGATCTCCTCGACGTCGTCCGGCACGTCGGCGGCATCCATGCGCAGGTCCAGGCGTCGGCCGAGCTGCAGCTGGCCGCGCGCGTCGACGGCATCACCCAACAGGACGTGCGCGACGCGCTCTGGCGCGACCGGACGCTCGTGAAGGCCTGGACGCTGCGTGGGACGCTGCACCTGCATCCAGCCGACGAGCTCGCGCTGTGGCTCACGGCGCGACGCGCGCTCTCCTCGGAGCCGGCCGAGCTCTCTGCGTGGCCCGACCCGAAGGGCGTCGTCCATCCACCGGTCGGCGCGGACGAGCTGGCCGAGCTCCAGGCCGCGGTCTGGGATGCGTTCGACGGTCGGGCCCTGCTCCGCGAGGAGCTCGCGGCCGAAGTCGTGGAGCGCGTCGGCAGGAAGCACGAGGGCCGGCTGCGCTCCGGGTTCGCCTTCTTCACCGACCGGCTCGTCCAGGGCCCACCACAGGGGAACAAGATCACGCTCGCGCGGCCCGACCAGTGGATCGAGGGCTGGCATCCAATGGACGAGCAAGCCGCGTTGCGCGAGGTCCTGCGCCGCTACCTCTGGGCATACGGCCCCGCACGGCCGGCTGACTTTCGCGCCTGGTTCGGCGACGTTGCGTTCGATCTGCTCGACGTCGAAGAAGTCGACGTCGAGGGCCATCGCGCCTTCGTACTCGCGGGCGACACGGAGTTTCCGCAGCCGGAGAAGAGCGTGCGCCTGCTGCCGGAGTACGACGTCTACGTGATGGGCTTCCGCGAGCGCGAGCGGCTCGTGCCGGAGCAGGTGCGCGAGCAGGTCGCCGCGCACGGGCGGGGGCGCTACGAAGGACCGGCCGGCGTCCGCTTCCTGCTCGTCGACGGCGTGACAGCCGGCCTCTGGGAGCGGAAGAAGTCGGCAAAGCGTGTTGAGCTCACCGTCCGCCCCGCGCGGAGATTCAACCGCACCGCGCTGAAGCGCGAGGCCGAGCGCTACGGAGCGTTTCTCGGCGTCGAGCCCGTGCTTACGGTCGAATGACGACCGGCGTTCCGAGCGGCACGACGCGCATCAGGTAGCGCAGGTCGATGTCTTGTGCATGCACGCAGCCGGCGGACACGGCCCGGCCGAAGTCGCTCGGCGAGAGCGTGCCGTGGATGGCGACGCGGTTGCCGCCCCTCCAGCCTGCAGGCAGATGCGGCTGGATTGCGGAGAGCGCGAGGATGCAGCAGCCGTACGCTGCGCTGAAGTTCCCGCCGGCGAGCTTGTCCGTGACCGCGAAGCGTCCGATCGGCGTCGGTGAGTCGAACGCGCCGACGCCCACGCTGACGCGGCGGAGGACGGCCGAGTCGCTCCGAATGGTCAGCGTCCGGGCGGAGAGATCGACGTCGAGCTCGAGGCGCGTTCGCGAGTAGCGCAGGCCGCCCGCGCGCGCGTCCAGCCAGACGACGCGGTTGCCGGCGACGTCCGCCTCGGTCACCGCGAGCCAGCGGCCGCGGCTGCTGCCGACGACGCCGAGCGCACGCGGTGATCCGAAGCGCGTCAAGGCTCCGACCTGCGCGACAACGCGGCCAAACGGCCGGCTGCGCAGCGCGACGACATGGCCGCTCTGAACCCGGACGATCACGTGGACCGGACGCGGCGCCGGCGCCACGACCCAGCCGCCCGGCGGGCGGTCGAGCACGACGCGTGCACCGGCGGCGGCCGGCGAGAGCAGGGTGAGGACGAGACCAGCGGCGAAGAGAACCCGGCGCACAGGTCACGGATCGGCACGCCGTCATGCACCGGTTGTCCCTCGAACGAGGGATGCCCGTGCCACGGCGAGATGGGCCATCCTGCGTGTTGAAGGCATGCCCTCTGCCTGGCACGCAGTTCTCGCGCAGAAGGAACTGACACGGTTGCCGTCGCGGTGGATGACCGTGAGAGTGAGGCAATGGGTCCCAAGCCAGCTACACGTGTTGAGGCGCTCCTCTACGAGCTGAGCGGGGTTGTTCGAGACTGGTTTTTCGACGAGGGGCGAGGAAAGGGAACGAAATCCGGGCTGCCGTGACTCCCGCCTCTACGGCTAGTTAATTCACGGACCGCTCCTAGGGTTCCGGCAACTCCCGCGCAAACGTCCCGCCGCCGACGATCCGCTCGACGTGGTCCGCGACGCGCCCGCGCAGCTCGCGGTCCGACGTAACGACCCACACCGGCGGTGCGAGCTGCCGCACCTCCCACGCGATCCGGTCGTCGGCCGTCTCGTCGCCCTCCCAGACGACGATCACGTCGTGCCCGTGCGCGCGGCCCCACTCGAGGCAGCGCTGCTCGAGCTCGGCGCGGGCGATGTTCGGCCACACCGAACGGCGGACGTTCTCCGCGTCGACGAGCACGGTCGCCACGGCTTGTAGTCTCGCCGCGATGACCGTTGCGACGACGGGGCTGCGGCCGTCCCCGGGAATCGAGGCCGCGCCTCCGGTCACGCCCAACCTCGTCCGGCCGAAGGAGATTCCGGGCGCGCGGAAGGTCGGGCAGAACACACTCGAGACGCTGCTCTTCCGCGGCGTCTCGACGCCGGTCGCGTTTGCGCTGGTCGTGATCCAGAGCCGCTTCCTCGACCCGTCGGGCCGTGGCCGCTTCGTGCTCGTCGTCCTGAGCGTGACGATCCTCGCGCGGCTCTTCGGCCAGCTCGGCGTCGCGGTGACGAGCCTCAGCCGGGAGGAGGAGCTGCGGCCGCTCGTCCGGCGCGGGCTCGCCTGGACGCTCGTGCTCGGGCTCGGCGGGATCGTGCTGATCCTCGCCGCAGGAGCCGTCGTCGACTCGTTCGGCCTGCGGCTCGCCGCGATCGCGGCTCCGGCCCTCGTGCCCAACATCCTCAACGCCTGCCTGTCCGGGGTCCTGCTCGGCTCCGCGCGAATCAGGCTCTGGAATTACATCCAGGTGCTGCCGCCCTTGCTGACGCTCGCCGGGATGCTGGTCGTGGTCGTCGGCTTCGGCGGTGGGGTGGACGCCGCGATCGCGGTCTGGACGGGCGCGTACTTCGTCACCTCCGCCTTCGCGCTTGTCGCCGCACACGACCTCTGGCTGCCGCTCAGAGGCGCGCCGCTGTTCGACCGTGGCGGCCGCGCGATCGTCCGGCTCGGCTGTGGCATGGGCCTCGTCCAGATCGTCAACCTGATCGGCTATCGCGTCGAGCTGTTCGTGCTAGACCGCTTCAAGGGGCTCGCGGCCGTCGGGATCTACTCGATCGGGATGCAGGCCGCGGAGGCGATCTGGCTGATCCCGGCGGCGATCGCGTCGGCGATCACGGCGCCGGTCGTGCACGACACCTCCGCGGGCGCGGCGCGCCTGATCCGCAGCGCCTGCGTGAAGAGCCTGCTCTATACGTCCGCGGTCGCCGTCGCCATCGGCGTCGCCGCGCCGTTCGTGATCCCGCCGCTCTTCGGGGACGACTTCCGCGGAGCAGCGCGGCCGCTCGCGCTGCTGCTGCCGGGCGTGGTCGCGTATGCGCCCGTCACCGTCCTCGTCGTGTACCTGTCGATCCGGAGCGCTCGCCCGCGGCTCAGCCTGATCGTCTCGATCATCGGGCTCGTCGTCACGGCAGGGATGTCAGTCGTCCTCATCCAGCCGTACGGCGTGTCGGGCGCAGCGGTGGCGAGTGCGATCGGCTACGCGGCGGGCGGTCTGACGGCGTGGGTCTTCTTCGTCCGGCTCGCCGCTAGGCGTAGCCCTTGACCTTCCAGTACGCCAGCGCGACCGAGGCGACACCGACGAGCAGGATCGTGGCGAGGCCGACCACGCCCGCCCGTCCGTAGGCGACATGGGCGCGGCCGAAGCGCGAGAGACCGAGCGTTGCGAGTGCGCCGCCGATCAGGCCGCCGATGTGTCCGCCGATCGAGATGTTCGAGATCGAGAAGGTCAGGACGAGGTTGATGACGATCATCCCGAGCGCGCTGCCGCCGAAGACGTAGTCGCGCTGGAACTGCTCCATGATCAGTCCGGCTCCGAGGATCCCGAAGATCGCGCCCGACGCGCCGACTGTCGGCGTCGTCGGATCGAGCAGGAGCGCGCCGGCCGAGCCGGCCAAACCGGAGACGAGGTACAGGGCGATGAACCTCCCTGAACCGATCCGCTCCTCGAGCAGGGAGCCGAACCACCAGAGGGCGACCATGTTCAGGAGGAGATGGATCGGGCCGTAGTGCAGGAACGCAGCCGTGATCAGGCGCCACCAGTCGCCGTGCGCGACGCCGACGAGGTCCGGGAACGGGAGGTGCGCCGGAATCCCGACGAGGCTGTCCCTGACCTTGAGCCCGTTCGCGATCAGGGCGCCGTCCTGGAAGATCGAGCCGTGGTTGGCGTTCACGCCGCTGCCCTGTGCGAGCTCGGCGACGTAGACGGCGACGTTGAGCCCGATCAGCGCGCGCGTGACCTTCGCGCCGACTCCTTCGTAGCCCGCGCGTCGCACGCTTCGCGTGACGCGCTGCACGCCCTGCGGCCGCCCGGAGTGCTCCGGACAGCGGATGCCGACCGGAGCCATCGTCATGCACTCGGTGCAGATCGGACGGCCGCATTCCGAGCACGACAGCCCGGTGACGCGGTCCGGATGGCGGTAACAGGTCCTCTCGACGGCTTCAGCCATGTGCGAAGTAGCGTAGTTGGATGCCGGTGCACGTCGCTTTCACGCCCGACGAAGCGGCTCCTGCCGCCGTCGGTGTCGTCGTCGACGTGCTGCGGGCGACGTCGACGATCGCACAGGCGCTCGCGGCCGGGTACAGGCGCGTGCTCTGTTGCGCCGAGCTCGAGGAAGCGCGCGCGCTGCGCGCGGAGCTCCCGGACTCACTCGTCGGCGGCGAGCGAAAGGCCGTGCGGATCGAGGATTTCGACGTCGGCGCCTCCCCGCGCGAGTTCCTCGAGGCGCGCGCGGAGACGCTGATCCTCTCCACGACGAACGGGACGCGCGCGATCCTCGAGACGGCGCGGCGCTGCGACGAGGTCCTGCTCGGAAGCCTGCTCAATCTCTCGGCCGTCGCCCGCGCTGTGGGCGGCGACGACGTGGTCGTCGTCTGCGCCGGCTTCCAGGGCGGGTTCGCGCTCGACGACGCGTACTGCGCCGGGCGGATCGTGCAGCTGCTGGAGGGGGAGCGCACGGATCCCGCGATCGCCGCCGACCTCACCGCCCGCGCGTTTCCCACGGCGCTCGACGGGTTGAACGCGCGCACGTACGGGCCGCCTGGCCTCGAGGAGGACATCGCGTACTGCGCGCGCGAGGATGCGCTCGACGTCGTTCCCCGTTTCACCGGAATGGTCGGAGCGGCGGCAGAAATAATGCTGAGGTGAAGCGTTCGGTTGTGCTCGTCGCGGTCGCGGCCGCCCTTTGGGCGGCGGCCGCTGCGGCCGGTGCGCAGAGGCCCTGGCTCTGGCAGTGCACGCAGATCCACAACGCAGAGGCGCAGTACCGCTGCTACGTCCGGCTGCTGCGGCAGGACATCGAGGCGTCGGGCGATCCCGCGCGCGAGCTGCCGCGGATCGACCGCCGCGTCGTCGCAGTCGGCGGTCCGCTGGAGGCGGGCTGCCACGTCCTCATGCACCAGGTCGGACGCGAGTACGGCCGCGACCATCACGTCACGCTCGCGACGCTGCAGCGCTACGTCCCGCGCTCGAACGACCCGAACTGCTCCGCCGGGTTCGGGATGGGTCTCGTGATGTACCTCGGGCCGGAGATCCTCCGTTCGGGCGGCGCCGCGGCCGCGAACACGTGCGCGGAGCTACCGACGCGGTACCGCGAGTACACCTGCATCCACGGCCTCGGTCACGCGCTGCTGCGCGCGTATCACGGGGCGATCGGGCAGGCCGTGCGCGCGTGCCGGAGGCTGCAGGCGCGGTTCGCGCCGGATTGCGCGCAGGGCGTCTTCCACGACTACTGGATCTCGCTCCGGGGCGCCGACGGTACGACGCGCCCGCGTGGTGCTGCACTCTCTCCGCGCGTGATCTGCGACGGACGTTTCACGTACGTGCGGCCATGCTGGTACCGCTACTTCCTCGAGCAGCCGTTTGGGCTGCAGATCCGCGACGCGGCCGACCTGCGGCGCGCCTGCCGCGGGCTGGCCGGGATCCAGCGCTTCGGCTGCATCAGCGGCGCGACCCTGACGATCTCGAGCGAGCCGTTCGAGCAGCTCCGCGTCTGCACGCGGCTGCGGGGGAGTGACGCTTCCGCGTGCGTGCGCGGCGTCGCCGACCAGGCACTGGCGGGAGAGCCTGCCCGGCAACTGGCGCTGATCCGGCTGTGCCGGAGTTCGGACTGCTTCGAGTGGTTGGGCCGGACGCTTGCGGTCGTCACGAACGGACGCTTTCGCTGCGCCTCGCTCACGCACGGCCGGCGCGCCTGTCTCGCGGGCGCGGCGCGGATCAGTGCCGCGCTCGTGACCTTCTCGTAGAGCCATTCTGGTCGCCCTGGCAGCCCTTCCCCATACTTCGAGGCATGGCTAGCGCAGCGCGCGCCGAGGATCGACCGCCGCGCCGCGGATGCGCACCTCGAAGTGGAGATGCGGCCCCGTCGCGTCGCCGGACGCACCGACGAGTCCGACGCGTACACCCTCCGCGATCCAGACCCCGACGCGGACGTCGATGCGCGAGAGATGCGCATACATCGAGCGCTCGCCGTGCCCGTGCGCGACGGTGACGAGGAAGCCGTACGTGTCGCGCCAACCGGCCCAGACCACCTCGCCCGAGCGAGCAGAGTAGACGGGAGCCCCCATCGGCGCGGGAAGGTCGATGCCGGAATGCCAGCGATCCCCGCGAGGCCCGAAGTTGTCACCGAGGACGGGAGCCGTCATCGGCCAGGCAAGCGGCAGCGGGATTGTTGGAGCCGGCGAGGTGAGGGCGCTGCGCGTCGCCCGTCCCGCGACCCCGTCCACTTTCAGTCCAGCCCATTCCTGGAAGCGGCGGAGCGCTCCGGCGATGTGCGGTCCGAAAATGCCGTCGAAGTCACCTGAGGGGAAGCCGTGCTCGGCGAGCTGGAACTGCAGCGAAGCGACGTCCCAGCCGGCGTTGCCGAGGCGAAGCTGGCGCTGGCCGAGCCGGTGCTTGGCGAAGCGGCCGAGTGCCCGGCGCGTCTTCGGGCCGACGACGCCGTCGACCGCGATCCGGGCGCGTGCCTGCAGCTTCCGGATCGCCTTCTGCGTGGCCGGGCCGGTGATCCCGTCGATCGGGCCCTGATAGAGCCCGCGCGCGTGCAGGCCGACCTGAAGGGCGGCAACGCCCGGATCGGCCGCCGAGGCCTGGGGGATCAGGACGAGGGCGGCGAGGACGGTGGGCAGCGCGAGGAACGCCCTGATGCGCATGGGACGTCGCTTTTCGCCGTGGCGTCTGGGATCCCTTGACGCCGAACGTGTGTTCGTGTAGAACGTACGTTCCCATGATCGCCTGCATCCTCATCCCCGGCTTCGAATTGAGGGCAGCCCTGCGCAAGCAGCCGGCTCTCGCGCTGCGCCCTGCCGCCCTCTCGCCCGTCGCCGGCACCGAGCCCTTGCTCGGCCCCGTGACGGCCGCGGCGGAGCGCCTGGGGGTGCGTCCGGGCATGCGGCTGGGAGAGGGGCTGGCCACCTGCCCGGAACTCGTCCTCGTCGAGCAGGATCCCGCCGCCGCCGAGCAGGCCTGGGAGGAGATCCTGCGCTCGCTCGAGGACTCCGGCTTCGCGGTCGACCCCGCCGGAGTGGGATGCGTGTACTTCGAGACGCGCGGGGTGGAGAGGTTGTACGGCGGGCTCGAGCCTGCGCTCCATCGCGCGCTCGCCGCCGTCGGAACTGCCTGGGACCCACGCGCGGGCGCAGCGCAGCGCCGGTTCGCGGCCCTCGCCGCGGCGAATGTCGCGCGCCCCGGGCAGATCTTGGTCGTCTCCGACGAGCGGTTGCGCGATTTCCTCGCGCCGCTGCCGCTGGAGCTCGTGCCGATGGAGCCGCGCCGCCGCGCGGAGCTGCACGAGCTGGGGGTGAAGCGGGTCGGACAGCTTGCTGGGCTCCCGGGCGCAGCCGTGGCCGAACGTTTGGGGCCGGACGGCCGGCGCGCCTGGGGCCTGGCGAGAGGCGGCAAGCCCGTGCGCGTGCGCGGGCGCCGACCTCCGGCCGAGATCGTGGAGGCGCTCGAGTTCCCGGAGGCGGTTGGGAACGAGCTGACGTTGCGGCGCGCGTTCGGCGCGCTGCTCGAGACGCTGCTCGCGCGGCCCGAGCGCGGCGACCGCTTCGTGCGGAAGCTCGCACTCTCCGCGCGGCTCGTGGGCGGCGGCTCGTGGCGCCGGTCGGTGACGCTGCGCGATGCGACGACGGAGCTGCCGCGGCTGAAGGCGGCGCTTGGCCCGAAGCTCGCGGAGCTGCCGGCGCCGGTGCTCGAGCTCCGGCTCGAGCTCGTCGAGCTGACCGAGCACGACGGCCAGCAGCTCGAGCTGCTGCCGGCCGCGGGCGGGGAGCTCGACACGCGCCTGCGTGAAGGCCTGCGCCAGGTGCGCGCCAGCACCGGCTCGGGGTCGGTCAATCAGGTGGTGGAGGTTGCGCCGTGGTCACGCATTCCGGAAGCCCGGGCGCTGTTCGTGCCGCGGGACGACTGAACCAGCCGCGACCGGCAGTCGTCGAAGCGCGCGTCGACGGCACGCCGGTGCGTGTGAACCGCCAACCGGTCGCGCTCCTGCGTGAGGAGTGGCGCGTCGTCGATCGCTGGTGGACGGAAGAGCCGGTCGCGCGACGCTACTTCGAGGTCGTACTGCAGTCAGGGGAGAACGCCGTTGTCTTTCGCGACGAAGAGCGCTCTTGTTGGTTCACGCAAAGAGGCGCGTGAACCAACAAGTGGTACGGCGCGAAGGACGGGCACAGCCCGTCCTTCGCGCGGACGTTTGGGCGGCGGGCGACGGTTGTCGATAGTGCGGACGGGCGATTGCTTCGCGATCGCCCGGCGCATCAGTCCGCCTCCCGCTAAGCCGACTTCGCCTGGCTTAGCGTCCGGCCTTGGCGGTGGTGCAAGGTCGCGGCGTTCAGCTCACGCGTCGCAAGAAGTCGTGGAAGCCGACGCTCGGCGCGTGGATGTTGAGCAGACGTGCGTGCTGTCCGTCGCGGTTGCCGAACGTGTGCGTCACGCCGAGCGGCGCCGCGACGAACGAGCCGGCGGGGAGGCGGTGCCACTCGTCCTCGACGAGGAAGTCGGCCTCGCCCTCGAGGACGTAGAACGAATCGATGTGGTCGTCGTGAGAGTGAGGGTCGGGCCCCTCGAAGCCAGCTTGGAGCTCGAACTCGATCAGCGCGAGTTCCTCGCGGCCGACTTTGATCGTCGCGACGCGGCTGTTCGCCTCGAGTCGTTCGCCTTCGCGCCCTCGCAGGAAGACGGCCTCCGTCGGCGGCTTGCCGCTGCCGGGCTCTGCGTCGACGCTGTCGAAGCCGCCCTTCTCGCCGCGGTTGCGCGCGCGCAGATGGTCGGCGAAGCTGCCGTCGGGCGTGTGGAAGTTCAGGAAGACCGAACGCGACGTCGTGCGAAAGCCGTGCACGACTTCCGGCGGAGCGGAGGCAAACGCGCCCGGCTCGAGCAGCTTCTCCTCGTCGTGGACGAGAACGGCCATGCCGCCCTCCAGCACGTAGAACGAGTCGGCGTGCAGGCGGTGGAAGTGCGGCTCGGCGCCGTCGCGCGCGTCGGGAAAGTGCGACTCGGTGATACAGAGCTGCTCGAAGGTCGCCTTCAGCACGATCCGCCCGCCGAAGAGCGGCTCGCCCTCGCCGGGTCTGAGCAGCACGCCTGCCATCGCGGACGAGTATGCCCGTAGAGCTCCAGCCGGAGTTTCCCCATCGAACCCGGAAGAAGGAACGCTTCCCGCTCGCAGGCAGCCGCTCGCAGCGCGACCCCGCAGCGCGTGCGCAGCGCGAACGTGCAGAGAAAGTTCCCTATGTTGAGCTGCACGCGCACTCGTCGTACTCGTTCCTCGACGGCGCGTCGCTGCCGGAGGAGCTTGCAGTGCAGGCGGCGGAGCTTGGCTACCCCGCGCTCGCGCTGACCGATCACGACGGCGTCTACGGCTCGCTCGAGTTCGCACACGCGGCCAAGTACTTCGGCGTCCGTCCGATCACCGGTGCGGAGCTGACGCTCGCCGACCGCTCGCACGTGACGGTGCTCGTCGAGACGCAGCAGGGCTACGCCAATCTCTGCCGCCTGATCACCGCCGCGCATGCGCATACCCGCCCGCCCGGGAAAGAGTCGCAGCCGCCCGCGGATCCTGCGCTCGACCAGGCTCTGCTCGAAGAGCTGAACGAGGGCCTCGTCTGCCTTTCCGGCTGTGCACGAAACGGGCTTGCCGTCCGCAACCCGAACGCCGCAGCCCGCCTCGCGCGCGCGTTCGGGCGCGACCGCTTCTTCGTCGAGCTGCAGCGTCCGTACGAACGCGGCGATGCCCGCCGCAACACCGCTCTGCGCCACCTCGCCGAGTCGCTCGGCGTGCCGACGCTCGTGACGGGTGACGTACACGCGCATCACCCGCGCCGCGCTCCGTTGCAAGACGTCCTCGTTGCAGTCCGCCACCGCAGCTCGCTCGACGGCTGCGAGGCGGAGCGGCGCGGCAACCACGAGTGCGTCCTGCTCTCTCCGGCGGAGATCGTCGAGCGCTTTCCCGAGGACCGCGCCGCGGTCGCGCGCACGGTCGAGCTCGCCGACCGGCTCCGGTTCGACCTCACCGAGGAGCTCGGCTACCGCTATCCGGACTTCTCCGACAGTCCCGAGCCGGCGATCGTCCAGCTCGCGCAGGTCTGCAGGCGCGCGTTCGAGGACCGCTACCCGCAGGGCCATCGGCTCCGGCGCGAAGCCCGGGCCCGCCTCGACGAGGAGCTGAAGCTGATCGACGAGCTCGGGCTCGCCGGCTTCTTCTTGCTCCACTGGGACGTGCTCGAGCTCGCACGCGAATGCGCGCTCGAGGTCCGCGGGCGCAACTCGCCGCGGCACGTGCTCCCGCCCGGACGGGGCCGCGGCTCGTCCGTCGGGTCGCTTGTCTGCTACCTGACCGGGCTCTCGCACGTCGATCCGGTCGGCGCGGAGCTCTCCATCGGCCGCTTTCTCAACCGCGAGCTCGATGCCGTACCGGACATCGACCTGGACTTCCCGCGCGACATCCGCGAGAAGCTGATCGTCGCTGTCACCGAACGTTACGGCCGTGAGCACGCGGCGCTCGTCGCCTCGTTCGCGACGTATCGCTCACGCGGGGCGATCCGCGACGTCGGCAAGGCGCTCGGCCTGCCCTATGCGGAGCTCGAGCGGATCGCCCGCGTTTCCGAGGGCTGGAACGCGAAGCGCGTCGCCGAGGAGCTGGAGCTGCTGCCGGACGCCGACCGCAAGCTGCTCTCGCCGCGCTGGCGCGCGTTCGCCGAGCTCTGTCACGAGATCGCCGGCCTGCCGCGGCACATCTCGCAGCATCCGGGCGGCATGGTGATCTCGTCGCGCCCGCTCGTCGAGCTCGTGCCCGTACAGCCCGCGGCGATGGCAGGACGGCAGATGTGCCAATGGGACAAGGACTCCTGTGCGGACGCCGGCTTTCTCAAGATCGACCTGCTCGGCCTCGGGATGCTCTCCGCCGTCGAGGACTGCGTCGAGCAGATCGCCCAACTGCGCGGGCAGCCGATCGACCTCTCGCGCATCCCGCTCGACGACCAGGCGGTGTACGACGACATCCAGCGCGCGGACACGGTCGGCGACTTCCAGATCGAGAGCCGGGCGCAGATGCAGAGCCTGTTGCGCACGCTGCCGGAGAACCTCGACGACCTGACCGTGCAGGTTGCGCTCGTCCGGCCGGGACCGATCCAGGGCAAGGCCGTCCATCCGTACATCGAGCATCGCCAGCGGCTGCGCGAGGATCCGACCTTCGTCCCGCCCGTCGACCATCCGCTGCTCGCCGACTGTCTTCGCTCGACGCTGGGCGTCGTCGTCTTCCAGGACCAGGTGCTCGAGGTTGCGATCGCCCTCGCCGGCTTCAGCGTGGGGGAGGCGGAAGGGCTCCGCCGCGCGATGAGCCGAAAACGCTCACACGACGCTCTCGAGGCCTACCGTGGCCGCTTCGTTGCGGGGGCGCTGAGCAAAGGCGTCGACGCCGGGACGGCGGACATGGTCTACGACAAGCTCGTCGGCTTCTCCGGCTTCGGCTTCCCGAAGTCGCACGCCGCGGCGTTCGGCCTGCTTGCGTATCAGTCCGCGTGGCTCCGCCATCACTATCCGGCGGAGTTCCTCTGCGCGCTGCTCAACGCGCAGCCGATGGGCTTCTATCCACCTGCGACCCTCGTCCGCGACGGCCAGCGTCGCGGTGTCGAGACGCGTCCTCCCGACGTCAACGTGAGCGCCGCGAAGTGCACGGTCGAGGAGGGCACCGTCCGCATCGGCATCGACTACGTCAACGGGATCGGCGAGGACGACGCGAAGGCGGTCGTCGAGGAACGCGACCGGAGCGGGCCGTTCGGGAGCGTCCGCGACCTGGCCCAGCGGACGCAGCTTTCCGAGCACGGGCTCGAGACGCTGATCGTCTCCGGCGCCTGCGACTGCTTCGTGAGCCCCCGCCGTCAGTTGCTCTGGCAGCTCGGCCTCGTCCCACGCTCGCAAACCGTCCCCGGCTCCGGCGGCGAGGAGAAGCAGCTGGCCCTGCCGCTCGAGCCGACCGCGACGACGCCCGTCCTCCCCGAGCCGACGGTGTGGGAGCGGATGCTCGCCGACTACCGCACGATGAGCCTCTCGGTCGGCGTCCATCCGCTGGAGCTGTTGCGCGCGCACCTTCCGGCGGGAGTGCTGTCCTCCCGTGAGCTCGACTCGACGCCGAATCGCGCGCAGGTGGCGGTGGCCGGAATGGCAGTCGCCCGGCAGCGCCCGGCGACCGCCAACGGGGTCGTCTTCATGCTGATCGAGGACGAGTTCGGCGCGGTGAACCTGATCGTGCCGCCGACGGTCTACGACCGGCACCGTGCGATCGTGCGCGGCGAGCCGCTCATCCTTGCCCGCGGTCGCTTCGAGCGCATCGAGCGGAACCAGAACGTGCTCGTACGCTCGCTCGAGACGCTCAGCCCGCTGGCGCGGCAGGTCTCACAGGAGACCGAGGTGGGCGCCAGTCTTCCCGGCGCCCACCACTTCGGCCATCGCTAGTTAGAAGCCGCTGACGTTGAGGATTCCTTCCTTGAAGGAATCCGGGTCGCCCGAGATCGGGCTGCCCTGCGCGGCCGACACGAGCGCCGAGCGCACCTGCGCCGGCGTCGCGCCTGGATGCGCGGCGATGTAGAGCGCCGCGGCGCCCGTCACATGCGGCGTCGCCATGCTCGTGCCGCTGATCGTGTTGTAGCCACTGCCCAGCCAGGTCGAATAGATGCACACCCCCGGAGCGGCAATGTCCACCGGTGCGCCGTAGTTGCTGAACGTCGCGAAGTAATCGTCGCGTTCGCTCGGCCGGCAGGACGGCGCGCCGCCCGTGCCGCCGACTGCTCCGTCCGAATCCGACAGCGCCGATACGGTGATCACTTCGGCGTATGCAGCGGGCAAGAAGTTGGTCGAGTCCGCGGCACTGTTGCCGGCGGCGACGGCGTACGTGACGCCCGCGTTCACGGAGTTGCAGATCGCCGTGTGCAGCGCATCGGAGTTCCCGTTCGTGCAATCCGCGTTCGACGGCGTGGCGGTGCCTGAACCGCCGAGGCTCATGTTCGCGACCTTGATCGTCGCGGCATTGGCTGTGACCCAGTCGATGCCGCAGATCACCTGCGACCACCTGCCCGAGCCCTGGCTGTTCAGCACCTTCACCGCGTAGAGCGACGCGCCGGGTGCGACGCCGACCACTCCAGCACCGTTCTCGCGGGCCGCGATCGTCCCGGAGACGTGCGTTCCGTGTCCGTTGTCGTCTGCCGGCGGACGGTTTCTGCGGATGCAGTTCGTCCCGGCGTTGACGGGCGCCAGGTCGGGATGGTCAAGCTGGATGCCCGTGTCGATCACCGCGACGCCGACGCCGCTACCGTCGTTTGCAAGCGTCTGAGTGGCGCCGTCCGCCGAGGCGCCGATGCGTCTGATGCCGGTCGGTGCCTGCTGGGCGAGCGCATCTACCGTCCCGTCCTCGGAGACGAAGGACACGTTCTCGTCCGCGCGAAGCGCCGCGACCCTGTCGTTCGGAATCACGGCTGAATAGCCGTGCAGCGCGAAGTTGTACACGTGATCGACGGCAGCCCCGTATTTGTTGGCATGAAGATTGGCCACGGCGTCGGAATCGACCGCGTCCTTCAGGACGACGATGTACCGACTCGTCCCGTTCCCGTTCCCGTTCCCGTTCTCTGCCGAAGCAGCCAGCGGCAACAGCGAGGCGACCAGCACGAATGCTGCCGCCAAAACGGCAGTGCGTCTACGCATGCGACCCCTCCAAAGGAGATTGACGGACAGCAGCATCGTAGAGCGAAGTGACGATGGATACAAGGCGTCGACCTCGATAATCCGGCCGTGGAACGTCGCGACGGCTACGCGCCGATTCGGGACTACGGCGTGATCGGTGACGGCCGCACGTGCGCGCTCGTCGCCCGCGACGGGGCGATCGACTGGCTCTGCCTGCCGAACATCGACTCCCCGTCGGTGTTCGGGCGGCTGCTCGATGCGGACGAGGGAGGGGCGTTCGAGCTCGCGCCGTCGGAGGGCTTCGAATCTGAGCAGCAGTACGTGGGCGGTACGAACGTGCTGCAGACGACGTTCCGCACGAGCGGTGGCGCCGTGCGCGTCACCGACTTGCTGGCCTTGACCGACGTCGCCACGATGGCGCCGATGCGCGAGCTGGTGCGCAAGGTCGAGGGCCTCGAAGGCCGCGTCGAGCTGCGTTGGCAGGTCGCGCCGCGGTTCGTGTACGGGGCGCACGAGGCGGAGCTCGGTCGCCGCTCGGGCCGGCCGTTCTTCTGCTCGCACAAGGACGGCGTCGCGGTCAACACGTGGGGGGTCGGCGAGGTCGAGTTCCGCGAGCGCGCGGTGGGCGGCAGCTTTACGCTCGAAGCGGGCGAGTCGGCGGTGCTCAGCCTGGCTGCCGCCTACAAGGAGCCCGCCGTTCTGCCGGGCCGGGACGACACGGAGCGTCGGCTCGAGCGCACGGTGCGTTTCTGGAAGGAGTGGAGCGGGCGCGCCAGGTACGACGGCCGCTGGCGCGAGCAGGTGCTGCGCAGCGCGCTCGTCCTCAAGCTGCTCGTGTTCGCTCCGTCCGGCGCGATCGTCGCGGCGCCGACGACGTCGCTGCCCGAGTGGTACGGGGGCGGCCGCAACTGGGACTACCGCTACGCGTGGGTGCGCGATGCGAGCTGGACGCTCGACGCCCTCCTTCGGCTCGGGTATCGCGACGAGGCGACGTCGTTCTTCTGGTGGATCATGCATGCGTCGCGGATCACGCAGCCGCGTCTCCAGATCCTCTACCGCGTGGACGGCAGCATGCAGGCGCGCGAAGAGACACTCGCCGGCTTCGACGGCTACCGCGGCTCCAAGCCGGTGCGCGTCGGCAACGGCGCCGCCGACCAGGTCCAGCTCGACGTGTACGGCTCGCTGTTCGACGCGGCGCTGATGTACGTCGAGGCCGGCTGCGAGATCGATCGCACCACCGGTAAGGAGCTCGGCCGCATTGCCGACTACGTCGCGGACCGCTGGCGCGACCGGGATTCGGGCATCTGGGAGGTGCGCAGCGACCCGACGCACTTCACGCAGTCGAAGGCGCTCTGCTGGGTCGCGCTTGACCGGGCGTGCACTCTCGCCGAGCGCGGTGTGTTACCCGACCGGTGCGAGCGTTGGCGAGGCGAAAGCGACGCGATCCGCGCGTTCGTCGAGGAGGAGGGTTGGGATGAACAGCGGCGCAGCTACGTGCGCGCTCCCGATCAACGCGAGCTCGACGGCAGCCTGCTGACCATGGCGCTGCTCGAATACCCACCGAAGTCGAGTGAGCGCATGAAGCTCCTCGTGGACGCAGTCCGGCGCGACCTCGCAGATGGGCCGCTCGTCTACCGCTACCGCGGCGGCGACGGCGTCGAAGGCCGCGAAGGGGCGTTCCTCACCTGCTCGTTCTGGCTCGCCGACGCCCTCGCGCATGCCGGTCGTGTCGACGAGGCGGTCGAGCTGATGGACGAGCTCGTCGCGCTCGGGAACCACGTCGGTCTGTTCCCGGAGGAGATGGACCCGGCGACGCACGACTATCTCGGCAACTATCCGCAGGCGTTGACCCACCTCGCGCTGGTGAACGCCGCCGTCTCGATCGAGGACGCCGCCGCGTGACGTTCTGGGGAACGATCGCGGGCGGCTTCGTCGGAACGGTGGTGCTGACGACCAGCCTGCGCCTTGCGCAGCAGACCGGGGTGACGCGGATGGACCTCCCGCTCTTGCTGGGGACGGTCTTCACCCCGAACCGCAGCCGGGCGAGCGTCATCGGCTACGCGGTGCACTTCTTGAACGGTCTGCTGTTCGCGCTCCTCTACTACGCGGTGTTCCGCGCCGTCGGACACGCCGGTTGGCTGTTCGGGCTCGGGCTCGGGTTCGTGCACGGAATCTTCGCGGGCGGCGCGCTCGTCGCCATCCTCTTACCGGCCGTGCATCCGCGCATGGGGACGCCGTGGTCGGACGCGGAAGAGACGCCGCTGCTCGAGCCTCCCGGCTTCCTCCTCACGAACTACGGCGAGCGTACGGCGATCGGCAACCTCCTCGCACACCTCGCATACGGCGCGATCGTCGGCGGCTTCGCCGGCCATCTGACGCACTGGTTCTAGCGGTCTTCGATCTCGAGCGCGAAGCGGCGGAACCGCTTCAGGACCGCACGGTTGAATGCGGCGGTGTACTCCTCCGCGGCTTCTTCCTCGTCGAGCGTCGCAGCGAAGTTGTCGCGCAGATCCGCGAGCAGCTCGGTCCCCGTTTCGACGAGATCGACGTAGTCGCCGTACCGCTCCTCGGCCTCGTCGCGCTCAGCCCGGTTGTACGACTGCTCCGCGGCGAGGCAGTCCTCGATCAGGCCGCGGTGTTCGCGCTCGAACAGGTCGAGCTGGCGGGAGATCAGGTCGGCGAACCGTGCCCGCCCCAGCCTCATCGGAGCTGTTGGTAGAGCGCGAGGTGTGCGGCGGCTGCGTCCTCCCAGGTGAGCGCGGCGCGAGCGCGGCGCGCGCCCTCGCGTGCGGCGTCGAGGGCGCCGGGTGAGTCGAGCAGGTCGCGAATGGCAGCGGCGAACGCGTCGACGTCACCGGGCGGAACGACCCGGCCGGCACCGAACTGCCGCACCGGCTCGGCGATGCCGCCGACGTCGTAGGCAACCGCCGGGACGCCCGCTCCCAGAGCCTGCAGCAGCGCGCCGCTCTGGTCGAGCTCGGGCCGGTACGGAAAGAGCGCGACCGTCGCCTCGCCGAGTGCACGTTCGAGCTCGTGGCGCGGGAGGTAGCCGAGCCGCCACTCCGCGATCTCACCCGCCTGCGCCCGGTAGCCGTTGACCGGTTCGAGCGGATCGCCGGCTACGAGAAGACGCACGTCCTCGAGCTTCTTCGCGGCGTCGATCGCGTCCCCGAGGCCCTTGTACGGACGAATCGTTCCGAGACAGAGGAGCGTTCGTCCGTCGTCGTTGCGCGGCGGGTCGCTGGGGAAGACGGGATGCGGGATGACGGTCGCATCGACGTCGAGGCTCGCGAGCGTGTCGCGACCGTGGTCGCTGTGCACGACGACGCGGTCGAAGCGCGCGAGCAGTGCGCGCCAGAGGTCGAGCTTGCGCGCCGTCCGACGCGGCAGCAGGTCGTGCGCCGTGAAGACCGTCGGCACGCGGGGACGCAGCAGCAGCCGGTCGAGCTCGGGCGCTGCAAGCCATTGCAGGTGCAGGACGTCGGGTCGCCGGCGGAGGAGCGCCGCGGTGCCGGGGACGTGCTCGGCGACCTTCAGCGGCACGCGCAACCGCGAGCGGCGAAAGAGGCGCGACGACAAGGGGTAGAAGGGTTCGCTGCGGCGGTAGCCGTCCGGTTGCGGCACGTCACCGAAACGGAAACGCGACGTCACGAGCTCGACGTCGGCGCCGGCACGGGCGAGCGCGGCTGCGAGCTCGTGGTCGTACGCGGGCGTGAAGGCCGGCGGATCGGCGAGCACGACGCGCATGGGCAGTACAGTAGAGCGCCTGCTCGTCCGGACCTGGAACCTCTTCCACGGCAACACGAGGCCCCCGGGCCGGCGAGCGTTCCTCGAGGAGATGGTGCGCCTGGCGGCAGCTGATCGTCCGGGCGTGCTCTGCCTGCAGGAGCTGCCCGTGTGGGCGCTCGCCCACCTTGCCGACTGGAGCGGGATGACTGCGGTTGCCGACGTCGCGAAGCGGCAGTGGCTCGGGGCTGAGCTGGGACGGATCGTGACGGAGCTCCACCACGGACTGTTGCGGTCCGCGTTCACGGGCCAGGCAAACGCCGTGCTCGTGGACACCGAGCTGACGGTGCTCGACCACCGGCGCGTCGTGCTGAACCCGTATCGGTTTCGGCGGGCGCAGGCGCGCCGGCTCGGACCGATGCGCACGGCGCGCTTCGCGTGGGCAAAGGAGCGACGTGTGTGCCAGGCAATCAGGGTTCGGCGCGGAGAGCGCACGTTCGTCGTCGGGAACCTGCACGCGACGAGCTACTCGCCGGATCGGCGGCTCGCCGACGCGGAGCTCCTCCGAGCGGCGGTGTTCGTCGACGGGATGGCGCGGCCCGGCGAACCGGTTCTGCTGTGTGGCGACTTCAATCTCAGCGTCCGTTCGTCCCGTACGCTCGCCGAGCTGATGTCGAGCGAATGGGGCTTCTCCGGTGCGACCGCGACCGGCATCGATCACGTTCTCGTCCGTGGCGCGGAGGCGGGCGAGTCGCTTGTGTGGCCGCTCGAGCGTCGCCTGTATGGCGGTCGGACACTCTCCGACCACGCTCCCGTTGAGGTCGACGTCGAGTGACGTACGAGCAGGCGAGAGCGCAGTTCCCGGTGCTGGAGCGCTTCGCCCATCTCAACGCGGGCTCGCTCGGCCCGCTCGCTCGCGCGACGCTCGCTGCGATGGAGGAGCGGGCGCGGTACGACCAGGAGCAGGGTCGCGCCGGCCGCGTGTGGTTCGAGAGCATGCTCGCGCTGCGAGCTCGCGTCCGTGAACGGCTTGCTTCTCTTGTCGGTAAGGCTGCGGAGCAGGTCGCGCTGACGAGCTCGACGACGGACGGGTGCAACATCGTCGTCGCAGGCCTCGGCCTGGCCCCCGGAGACGAGGTCGTGACGACGGACTCGGAGCACCCCGGCCTGCTGCTGCCGCTGCACGTCTCCGGCGCCCGCGTCCGCGTGGCCGAGGTTGCGGGGCGGCCCACGGCCGAGGCGCTTGACCGGATTGCCGCGTGCGTCGGGCCGCGGACGCGCGTGCTCGCGTTGTCGCACGTCCTCTGGACGACGGGCCAAGTCATGCCCGTGCACGAGTTGCGCCGGCAGACCGGCTTGCCGGTGCTGGTCGACGGCGCGCAGTCCGTGGGGGCGATCCCGCTCGAGGTGGGAGAGCTCGACTTCTACACCGTGTCTGCCCAGAAATGGCTGTGCGGGCCGGAGCCGCTCGGCGCGCTGTACGTGCGCGATCCGGAAGCGCTGCGGATCGCGTTTCCGTCGTACTTCGCGCAGTCGTCGATCGAGCGGGACGGCGCGTTCGTGCCGAAGGAGGGAGCGGCGCGCTTCGACTCCGGCTGGCTCGCGCCGCCGATGCTCGCCGGGCTGGAGGCGGCGCTCGACTCGGCGCCCGACTGGCGGTTCGAACGTGCTCGTGCAGTAACCGCGTATTGCCGCGAGAGCCTCGCCGCGCGGTGCGACCTCATCGGCGAGCCGGACCAGGGAACGCTCGTCTCGTTCGTGCCCGAAGGAGAGCCGGCCGCGACCGCCGCGAAGCTCTACGACCACGACGTGATCGTTCGCGACCTCCCCGGCACAGGATGGCTGCGCGCATCGTGCGGCTGGTGGAACAACGAGGACGACATCGACCGCCTGGTCGCCGCCCTCAGCTCCTAACCGTCAGCCGTCACCGTTTCGGCACCGAGTGCGCACAGACAAGTGACACTTCGCGCCGTAGGCTGTCGGTGGGCGGGAGTGGTGGGTCCCGAGTACGCGCGTGTACCTGTTACTGCTGCTGTTCCGGCAACTGGGCGTAAAGGTCGACGACCGTGCCGTCGGGATCCGCAACCTGCGCGTAACGCTGGCCCCAGAACGCGTCCCACGGTTCCTTGTGGGTGCGCCCGCCGGCGGCGAGCAGCTCGGCGTAGACGCCGTCGACCTCCTCGGGGGACTCGCAGCGAAAGGCGCCCGCGTGAGCATGGCCTCCGGTTGGACGCTGCCAGTCGGAGTCGAACGAGCGCATGACGTCCTCGGTGTCCAGCATGAAGCGCATGCCGCCGGAGAGCTGCGCTTCCACGTGGCCTTCGTTCTCCTCGCCCTCGGGAAACTCCAGGCCGAGCTTGCGGTAGAAGTCGAGCGAGCGCGGCATGTCGCTCACGACGATCCCGAACGCGTCGAGCTGCGGGCTCAAGAGGCCTCCGCCGTCTCCGCGGAGCGCAGGCCGAGCTCACCCGCGATCGGCTGCAGCGCGGCCACGACGTTGCGGATGTGCTCGTCCAGGTCGAGGCCGAGCCCTTCGGCGCCCGCGTACACCTCGTCGCGGTGCACGCCCGCCGCGAACGACGGCTGCTTCAGCTTCTTCTTGACCGACTTCGGCTCCAGCCCTTCGAGGCCGGTCGGGCGGACCAAACCGACCGCATGCACGAACCCGGACAGCTCGTCGCAGGCGAACAGCGTCTTCTTCAACAACGTGTCGCGCGGCATCGCCAGGTGCTCGGCGTGGGAGAGCACGGCCTCGATCACCTCTTCGGGATAGCCCTCCTCGCGCAGGATCGGCGCGCCGTCCTGCGGATGCTGGTCGAGCGTGGGGTGGATCTCGTAGTCGAAGTCGTGCAGCAACCCGACGACGCGCCACAGCTCCTCGTCCTCGCCGAAGTGGCGCGCGTACCAGCCGAGGCAGGCCTCGACGCCGAGCGCGTGGCGCAGGAGAGCCTCGGTCTGAGTGTGCTTCGTGAGGGTCTCCCGGGCGCGTTCGCGTGTGACTTCCACGGCGTGGGTAGGCTACCGCGATGTCCCAGACGGCCGTCATCGGACGTGCGGCCGAATCGTTCGTGATCGAGGGTGGCCGGGCCCTCCACGGACGGATTCAGGCAGCGGGAAACAAGAACGGCGCGCTGCCGATCCTCGCCGCGTCTCTGCTGACGAGCGAGCCCGTCGTGCTGCGGAACGTGCCGCGCATCGCGGACGTCGAGACGATGCTCGAACTCCTCAACGACGTCGGCGCGGAGGCCGACTGGGCGGGTCCGAACGAGGTGCACGTCCACGCCGCGGACGTCATGAAGCAGGAGCTCGACGAAGAGCTCTGCAGCCGGATGCGCGCGTCGTTCCTGCTCGCCGGGCCGCTGCTGGCGAGGCTGGGCGCGGTCAGCGCGCCGCCACCCGGCGGCGACGTGATCGGCCGGCGCCGGCTCGACCCGCACATCCACGCCTTCGCGGAGCTCGGCGCGCACGTCGACATCGGCCGTCGCTACGAGATTCGCGGCGGCGCTCTGCACGGCAAGCACATCTTCCTGGACGAGGCGAGCGTGATGGCAACAGAGAACGCGGTGATGGTGGCCGCGCTGACGCCGGGCGAGACGGTGATCGGCAACGCCGCCTGCGAGCCGCACGTGCAGGACCTCTGCCGCTTTCTCGGTTCGCTCGGCGCGCGGATCCAGGGCATCGAGTCGAACGTGCTGCGCGTCGAGGGCGTGCAGTCGCTCGCGGGGGGCGAATGGGAGATCGGTCCCGACCACATCGAAGCCGGGAGCTTCATCGGGCTGGCCGCGATCACCGGCAGCGACGTCACGATCGACGCGGTCAAGCAGGCCGACCTCGTCTCGATCCTGCATGCGTTCGAGAAGCTCGGGGTGCAGGTCGAACAGGGGGCGGACTTCGTCCGCGTCCCGCCGCGCCAGGAGCTCGTCGTCCAGGACGACCTCGGCGGCCACGTACCGAAGATCGAGGACGGTCCCTGGCCGGCGTTCCCATCGGACCTCACCTCGGTCGCGCTAACGCTCGCGACTCAGGCGGACGGGACGATCCTGATGTTCGAGAAGATGTTCGAGAACCGCCTGTTCTTCACGGACAAGCTCGTCAGCATGGGCGCGCGGATTATTCTCTGCGACCCGCACCGGGCGGTCGTGACCGGCCCGTCGAAGCTGCGGGGCCAGCGCATGGAGAGCCCGGACATCCGCGCGGGCATGGCCATGCTGCTGGCGAGCCTGTGCGCCGAGGGCCCGTCGACAATCGGCGCCGTCTACCAGATCGACAAGGGCTACGAGCGGATCGACGAGCGACTGCGCGCCCTTGGTGCGCAGATCGAACGGGTCGAGAGCTAGTCTCACGGCGATGGCGGCGACCGGGCAGGGGCGCGCAAGCGCGCGCGTGAACGTCACGGGACGCGGCGAGACGAACGTCGCGACCGGCGTCCCGGTCCTCGACCACCTCTTGACGCTGCTCGCGGTCTACGCCTCGTTCGATCTCGCGCTCGAGGTGGAGCCCGGCGATCCCGAGGTCGAGATCACCGCGGCGGCGCGCTCGCTGGGCGAGTCGCTCTCCGACCCGCTCCGCGCTCCCGGCGTTCGTGGCCACGGCTCCGCGGTTCTGCCGGTCGAGGAGGCGCTGGCGCACGTGACGCTCGAGGCCTCCGGCCGGCCGCTGCTCGTCTCCAAGGTCGACCTGTCGCAGGCGCGCATCGCCGGTCTGGCCGGCGACCTCGCCGCCCGCTTCCTCGACGAGTTCACGCAGACTGCGGGATTGACGCTCCACGTCAGGCTCGTCGAGGGCAGCGACAGCCAGCACGTGCTCGAAGCGATCTTCAAAGCCCTCGGGGTCGCGCTCGCGCAGGCGCTCAGGCCGCGCAGAAGGGAGAACGAGTGAAAGAGGTCATCCGCACCGAGAATGCGCCGGCGCCGTTCCAGGGTGCGCCGTACTCGCAGGCGATCAAGGCCGCGGGGCTCGTCTTCGTGGCCGGCCAGGTCTCGCTGAAACCGGAACACGGCGAGATCGTCGGGGACACAATCCAGGAGCAGACAGAGCAGGCGCTCGCCAACCTGCGCGCGATCCTCGAGGCCGCCGGGAGCGGGCTCGACCGGCTGGTGAAGACGACGGTCTTCCTCCAGAGCCTCGACGACTTCTCGGGCATGAACGAGGTGTACAAGCAGCACGTGGGCGACCAGCCGCCCGCCCGCTCGACCGTCGAGGTGGCCAAGCTGCCGTCGGGCGCCCTCGTCGAGATCGAGGCAATCGCGCTGGCGTAGCGGATGGACCGGACAATCGAGGACTTCGTGCGCGGCCTCGCGCTCGACGCGTACCTCGTAGGCGGCGCCGTCCGGGACGAGCTGCTCGGCCTCGAGTCGAAAGACGCCGACTTTGTCGTGCCCGGCGTCGACTACGACGGCCTCCGGCGGGCGCTCGAGCCGCACGGCCGGGTGGAGGATCTCGAGGTGGCCGGCAGCCGGGTCGGCGCGCGGCTCTACCCGCGCGACCAGAAGGTCCGAGCTGCCGCACCTGCGGGAATCGAGTTCGCACCCCCGCGCGCCGAGCGCAGCACCGGTCCGGGCCGCCACGACTTCGAGATCGTCGCCGACCCGGGTCTCTCCATCGAGGACGACATGGCGCGCCGCGACTTCACCGTCAACGCGATCGCACGACGTCTCGAAACAGGCGACCTCGTCGATCCGTTCGGCGGTGCCAAGGACCTGAAGGCCGGCGTGTTGCGCACCGTCAGCCCGCAGAGCTTCGCCGAGGATCCGCTCCGGCTCGTCCGCGGCCTTCGACTCGTCTCCCAACTGGGTCTGACCCCGGACGAGCCGACACTGCACCAAATGTGTGACGAGGCCGACAGCATCCGCCTCGTCTCCGGCGAGCGCCTGGGCGGCGGTCTGCGCGCCGACGGAATGGGAGAGCTGTCGAAGCTGCTGCTCGGGACACAGCCGGCGCGTGCGCTCAGGCTCGCGCGCGACACGGGCGTCCTCACCGCTCTGCTACCCGAGCTCGAGCAGACGATCGGCTTCGAGCAGGACAGCGACCGCCAGCACTTGTCGCTGGACGAGCACACGTTCGAAGTCGTGCAGGCCGCAGCGCAGGCGGGTGCGAGCCTCCCCGTGCGGCTGGCGGCGCTCTTTCACGATGCGGGCAAGCCGGGTGCGAACGGCGACCACGCGGAGCGCGGCGCACGCCTCACGGCCGCCGCGCTCGCGCGCCTGCGCTACCCGTCGCGGCTGCAGTCGTACGTCACCCGTCTCGTCCGCGCCCACGCCTTCCCCCTCGAAGACGTCGACGAGCGATTCGCGCGGCGGTTCCTGCGCGAACACGGCGACCAGCTGGCGTTCGACCTCGTTGCGCACAAGCAGGCCGATCTGGGCGGCAAGCAGGCGCCACAGCGCGAGCACGAAGCGGCCGCGCGCCTGCGGACGCTGCTCGAGCAACAGCGCGACCAGCCGCACCGGCTCCGGGACCTCGCCGTCGACGGCGGCGACTTGCTCGAGCTCGGCTACCGGGAGGGCCCGGAGCTCGGGCGAGCCCTCGATTCGCTGCTCGATGCTGTCGTCGACGATCCGGCTCTGAACACGCGAGAGCAGCTGCTGGAGCTCGCAAGGGCAGGTGCAGGGTGAGCCTGCCGTTGCTGTCGTGGGACGCACCCGGCCCGTACGAGGTCGGGTTTTCCACCCGCCGCGGAGGCGTCAGCAGTGGGTTCTACGAGTCCCTGAACCTCGGACTGCTCACCGACGACGACCCCGAGAACGTGGAAGAGAACCGGCGACGCCTGTGCGCCGCCGTCGGGGCCGATCCCGAGCGGCTCGCGATGAATCGCCAGGTGCACGCCGCCACCGTGAACCGCGCGGCCGCGGGCGAGCGCGGCAAGGAAGGGGACGGCCTGTGGACCGACGAGCAAGGCGTGCCGATGCTGAAGGTGACTGCCGACTGCCTCCCGGTGGCCCTGGCACGCCAGAACGGCGAGCCGGCTCTGGCGCTGCTGCACGCGGGACGCCTCGGCCTCCTCGAGGGCATCCTCGAGGCGGGTGTCGCAACCTTGGGCGGAAAGCTCGCCGCCGCCGTCGGGCCGGGGATCGGGCCGTGCTGCTACGAGGTCGGCGACGAGATCGCAGACGCGTATCGCGCACGCTTCGGTACCGCGGCGGTACGCGGACGCAACCTCGACCTCTGGACCGTGACGGAGCAGATCCTCCGCGCCGCCGGCGTCACGTCGGTCGAGCGCCTCGACGTCTGCACCTCGTGCAACGCGGAGTTCTTCTCGCATCGCCGTGACGGTGGCGTCACGGGTCGGCAAGGAGTGATCGGCTACGTCGCCTGACCGCGTCCGCGCCAGCTACGAGCGCATCCGCGGCGAGGTCGGCGAAGGTGTCACGATCGTCGCGGCCACCAAGTACGTGTCGGTCGCGGACATGGCTACGCTGGCGGAAGCCGGAATCGAGGTCGTCGGCGAGAACCGCGCCCAAGATCTCGAGCGCAAGCACGCCGAGTACGGCGACGCGTTCCGCTGGCACTTCATCGGCCACCTGCAGTCGAACAAGGCCAAGCTGGTCAACCGCGTCTGCGAGCTCGTCCACTCGCTCGATTCCGAGTCGGCGGCGCGCAGGCTGACGGTGCCTGCGCTCGTCGAGGTCAACCTCTCCGGGGAAGAGTCCAAGTCAGGAGTCGAGCCCGACGACCTGCGGCGCTTCCTCGAGCTCTATCCGGACGCGCGCGGCCTGATGACGATGCCCCCGGAGACGTTGGACCCGGAAGGGTCGCGCCCCTACTTCCAGATGCTCCGGCGCTTGGCCGAGCAGCACGGCTTGCGCGAGCTGTCGATGGGCACGAGCCAGGACTACCTCGTCGCTGTCGAGGAGGGCGCGACGCTCGTGCGCGTCGGCTCGGTTCTGTACGGCTAGCCGGCGCTGCGCAGGCGTGCCAGCCTGCGCTCGAGGCGGCGAACGCAGATGTCGGTCGAGATGAGGTTGAACGGAGCGAGGAGGAAAAGGCCGACGCCCAAGAACGGACCTTTCGTCAGGCCGATGAGAACAGCGACGACCGCGAGCCCGGTCGTGGCCAGGGCCGCGCGGAGCGGGAAGCGGCGAGGCCGCTCGACGACAGCGGCACGACCGTCCCACGACAGGGCGAAGAGGAGCTCGTGCAGTCCACGCTCCGGACGCACCTTGATCCAGAGTCGTCGCGCGTCGATCGGAACGCGCACGGCGAATCCATGTTCAGTCCCGGGCGCGTAGTCGACCGCTCCGGCGCGCCGGAGGCGTGACCGCCCGATCTGCGCGAACATCCTCAAAGGACCCCACCGCCCATCTGTTCCGGCGCAACGGAGACGCCAGGGGCGCCGGTCGGAATTCCGCAGGGTGACAGCGACCGTCCTTTCCCCGGACGGTTCGACGAGCCCGATCGCGCGGATCTTTATTCCTTCGGCCTCGGCCGGCTCGACGACGATTGGTTGCAGCCGGGAGCTGAGGCGCCCGCCGTCGAAGCCGAGGTCGGCGATGCGCCAGCGCCCGTCGTAAACCGCGTAGACCAGGAGCTGGTGGTCTTCGTGGAGTCGTCTGCCCATGATCTCGACCGTCGCCTCAGCCGCGTCGAATTGGACGATCCTCATCGACGTGATCCGCCAGACGGTGGGGAGCCCTAGGTCCTGCGCGACGTGTTTGTAGATCTCGTCGAACTCGTTGAGCTCGGGCCGGACGCGGTCCCGAGAGATTCCGCCGCCGAGGAAGGCCTGAACGGTCGTCAGGAGCTGCGTCCGAGACGGCGGGGCCATGCGTCGCTGATCGACTCTCGTCGGCCCGCACGAAAGCCCCAGATCGGGGTACACCGCCGATCCGCCGCGTAACATTCCCTGCGAAATGGGCTTCGCAGACGTCTGGAACAAGACCCTCGTCTACTTCGGCATCGCCGAGGAGGAGGACTGGGACGAGGACGGCTACGTCACGGACGAGGACCTCCAGCGCAGCTATGCGGAACGCCCGAACGTGCGGCGCCTGGCGCCGCGCCGGCGCGACCGCGAGTTCGACGACTGGACCGACCCCGAGCCCAGCTCCGACCGCACCACGGTGCTCCGGCCGCGCGTCGCCGCCGTGCCGGGGCCGGCCTCGGTGCGCGTCCATCTCGTCGTGCCGCGCAGCTTCAACGACGCGCAGCAGATCGCGGACAAGTTCAAGGAATCGATCCCCGTCATCCTCAACCTGCAGAGCACCGACCAGGACCTCTCCAAGCGCCTGATCGACTTCGCCAGCGGGCTGACGTACGCGCTCGACGGCGGCATGCAACGCGTCGCCGACAAGGTCTTCCTGCTGACGCCGCGAAACGTCGAGGTCTCCGCCGAGGAGCGCGCGCGGCTGCTCGAGCGCGGCGGCTTCTTCAATCAGGCCTGAGGCGCCGACTTGCGGCGCCGATCTCAGGTCGGCGGGCTTAGCCCGCCGACCGTCTGAAATGACCGGTCGACCCGATCGAACACCAATAGCCAAGACCTCGAACCGAGGAGAAAGGCACCGACACGCAACCAGCCCTAAGCGAGGAGTACGGCCCGCAGGGCCGAACTGAGGCGCATGGGCGGAGGCGCCATGCTCGGCTTGCTCTACGACGCGATCGACAGGGTCGAGAGCTTCATCTGGGCGTTCGTCTACGTCTACTGGCTGCTGATCCTCGCCTACATCATCACGTCGTGGGTCCGGCTGCCTTACACGGTCTGGCTGAACCGGATCCAACGCTTCCTGTACGACGTCTGCGATCCCTATCTGCGGCTCTGGCGGCGCATCCTGCCGACGTTCGGTCCGTTGGACCTCTCGCCCGTCATCGGTGTGCTGGCCCTGTGGATCCTCGTCCGAGTCCTGACCGACATCCTCGACCGATTCCACTGAAGGGAGACGATGCGATGACGCTCACGCCGGTCGAAATCAGACATCTCAAACCGTCGCGGACGCTGGTGCGCGGCTACGACCGCGACACGATCGACAGGCTGCTCGAAGAGATCGTCGGCAGCTTCGAGGACGTCTGGCGCGAGCGCGCCGACCTCGCCGACAAGGTCGAACAGCTCGAGAACGACCTCGTCCGCTACCGCGAGATCGAAGGGCTCCTACGGACGACGCTCGTGTCGGCCGAGAAGGCGGCAGTCACGCTCAAGGAGCAGGCTCGCAAGGAGGCCGAGCTGATCATCGAGGAGGCCAGGTCCGAGGCCCGCTCGATCACGCGGTCCGCGCGTAGCGACCACGACCGCCTGCTCGGAGAGGTGCGCCGCATGCGTTCCCTGCTGCGCTCTGCGCTCGCCTTGGTTGACGATGAGGTGCCGGAGGAAAAGGCAGCCTGAAGCTAGACTCCCCTGCATGGAGGCGGTTTCTACGCGTCTGCGCCTGCGTGTCGCCCCGGGCGCGTCGCACACCGGTGTCGTCGGGCGGCACGGCGAGGCCTGGAAGGTGCGCGTCTCCGCGCCGGCGGAAGGCGGCCGCGCGAACGACGCCGTCGTGGGGCTGCTTGCTGACACGCTCGCCGTCCCGCGCGGTGACGTGAAGCTCGTCTCGGGCCACGGGGCACGGGACAAGGTCGTCGAGCTGGCCGGGATCGAGCCGGAGCAGATCGAGCGACGCCTCTCGGCAGCCGCAGGAAAAGGCCGGCGCGCGTGACCGCAATCGACACGAGCCGCTTCCGTGAGCTCCTGGTCGACGAGCGTCAGCGCGTCACCGCGGCGATCCAGAATCTGCACGACGACCATCCCGGCTCGATGACAGACGAAACGGGCGAGGACGCCGTCTTCGACAACCACCTCGCCGACACCGCCACTGAGACCTACGACCGCGAGCTCGACTACACGCTCGAGGAGAACTCCGAGCACGTCCTCGCCGACATCGACGCGGCGCTGAAGCGGATCGAGGACGGGACGTACGGCGTCTGCACGAGCTGCGGCAACCAGATCCCGGAGGAGCGCCTCGAGGCGCGCCCGTCGGCGACGCTGTGCATCGGCTGCCAGCGCGAGCGGGAGCGTCGTTGACAGAACGTACGCCGTCGCGGGCGGCTGACGTCCGCGTCGGCTCGACGACCGACGGTTTGACCCCGATCTCCGCCGCGGTGCGGCCGTTCGGCGCAACCTGGCACCAGTGGTTGAGCCTAGCCGCCGTCGGGCTCGCCGCCCTCGGCGCTGACCAGTTGACGAAGGCGATCGTGACGAACCGGCTCGACCTGAACGACGAGGTGCACATCGTCGGGCCGTTCTCGATCCATCACGTCACCAACTCGGGCATCGCCTTCGGGTTGTTCGCCAGCGCGACGTCGATCGTGATCCTGCTGACGGCGCTTGCCGTCGCGTGGATGCTCTACTTCTTCGCGCGCTCGGGCTCGCGACACCCGGTGCTGCCGGTTGCGCTCGGCCTCGTGATCGGGGGCAGCCTGTCGAACCTGATCGACCGCGTCCGGCTGGGACACGTGACGGACTTTCTCGACCTGACCTATTGGCCCGCGTTCAACCTGGCCGACAGCTTCATCGTCATCGGCGTCGCCGCGTTACTACTCGCGCTCGTTGCTTCAGACCGTAAGTGGTCTGCCCAGGGAGCTTCGCTAGGACGGCCGCACGGGCAGAGCCCGCGCGGCCTCTAAGCGACGTTGCAAGCAACGTCGCGGGCTCGCGCTCGTGGCCGCCGACCGCAACGCCGCACGACCGCCGCGCGTGCGTGAAGCAACGCGTTCCTGACGCGGCTGCCGGCGAGCGGCTCGACCGCTTCCTCGCCTCGCTGCCGGAGATCGGCTCGCGCGGCCTCGCGGAGCGCGTGCTCGCCGCGGGCGTACTGGTGGACGGGCAGCGCGAAGCGAAGAGTCATCGGCTGAGCGGGGGCGAGGAGGTCGAGTTCGAGCCGCCGGAGCGCGCTGCGCCCGGCCTCGCCGCCGAGGAGATGGAGCTGCGGATCGCGTACGAGGACGAGCACCTCGTCGTCGTCGACAAGCCCGCCGGACTGGTCGTCCATCCGGCTCCCGGCCATGCGACCGGCACGCTGGTGCACGGCCTGCTCGCGCACGACGTCGCGGGCGGGGACGCCGACCGGCCGGGCATCGTCCACCGGCTCGACCGCGACACGTCCGGGCTGATGGTCGTCGCCCGCTCGGAGGAGGCACATCGCCGGCTGCAGGAGCTCGTCCGGAAGCGAGAGCTCGAGCGTCATTACCGCGCGCTCGTCGTCGGCCGGCCGCGCTCGCGCAGCGGCCGGATCGAGGCGCCGATCGGGCGCGACCGCCGCGATCCGCTGCGTCGCTCCCTCGACTCGGACGCGCCCCGCGAGGCCGTCACGCACTTCGAGGTGGTCGAGCTCTTCCCGCGGCACACGCTTCTCGACGTGAAGCTCGAGACAGGGCGGACGCACCAGATCCGCGTCCACCTCGCGGCGATCGACCTGCCGGTCGCCGGCGACCCGATGTACGGGCGCCCGCACGAGCTCGGTCTCGAACGGCAGTTCCTCCACGCCGCACGTCTTGCCTTCAGGCATCCCTTCACCGGAGAGCACGTCGAAGTCGAGTCTCCACTGCCGGAAGACCTGCAAACGGCCGCTAGAATGGCTGCCGCTTCGTAACCCGACCCGGTGGACTCACCTGGTTGGCGGTGCCGGCTCTCGACGGATGCCGGTTCCAGCCAGGCCCGCCGGCAGTACCAGACAACAACCAGAAAGGGGACTCATCCCGATGTCCGTCGTCTCTATGCGCGAGCTCTTGGAGGCCGGAGTTCATTTCGGTCACCAGACGCGACGCTGGAACCCAAAGATGCGCCGCTTCATCTTCACGGAGCGGGGCGGCATCTACATCATCGATTTGCAGCAGACGCTGCAGCTGCTCGAGGAGGCGCACGCCTTCGCCCGCAACGTCGCCGAGCGCGGTGGCTCGGTGCTCTTCGTCGGCACGAAGAAGCAGAGCCAGACGGCCGTCGAGGAGCAGGCGAAGCGCGTCGGCATGCCGTACGTCAACCACCGCTGGCTCGGCGGGCTGCTGACGAACTGGCGCACGATCTCCGACCGCATCGACCGCCTGCACGAGCTGCGCCGCCTGAAGGAGGAGGGCCAGCTCGAGCTGCTCCCGGCCAAGGAGCGCATTTCCATGCTCGGCGAGCTGGAGAAGCTGGACGAGAACCTCGGTGGCGTGGCCGACATGAAGCGCCAGCCGGACGCCATCTTCATCATCGACCTGCGCAAGGAGCAGCTGGCCGTGCGCGAGGCACGCCGGCTCGGCCTCCCGGTCATCGCCGTCGTCGACACGAACTCCGATCCCGACGAGGCCGACTACGTCATCCCCGGCAACGACGACGCGATCCGCTCCTGCGATCTGATCGTCCGCGTGGTCGCCGACGGCATCGCCGCGGGGCAGCAGAAGGCGACGCCCGCAGACTTCACGCCGCCCGCCGCCACGAACGGCGCGCCCGCGCCCGCGGCGGAGGAGGAGACGGTGCCGGAGGGCGACTACGAACAAGTGTCGCCGGGCGAGGAGCCCGTCGCGGAGGAGGCGAAGGCCGATGGCTGAGATCTCCGCCGCCCTTGTCAAGGAACTGCGTGACCAGACCGGCGCGCCGATGATGGACTGCAAGCGCGCGCTGCAGGAGACGAACGGCGACATGGAGGCCGCGATCCGCGTCCTGCGCGAGAAGGGCATCGCCGGAGCGGCCAAGCGCGCGGAGCGCGAGACGCCGGAGGGGAAGGTCGGCTACCGCCTAGCGGAGGATGCCGGGCGCGGGACGATGGTCGCCGTCGGCTGCGAGACCGAGCCCGTCTCCAACAACGACGAGTTCCTCGCCTTCGCGAAGAGGGTGCTCGAGGTCGTCGAGGCGAACGGGCCCGGCGCGCAGGACGAGCTCGAGGAGGAGCGCGCGCAGCTCGCCGGGAAGCTCGGCGAGAACATCGTCGTGGCCGGCGCTGCCCGCTTCGAGGCCGTCGACGGCGCGAAAATCGCCGCCTATGCGCATCCCCCGCGCAACAAGATCGGCGTGCTGCTGCAGGTGCGCGGCGGCTCCGACGACCTCGCGCGCAAGGTCGCGATGCACATCGCCGCCATGAAGCCGAGCTGGATCGGCCGCGACGACGTCCCGGACGAGACGGTTGCGCAGGAGCGCGAGATCTACTCGAGCACCGACGAGGTGCAGTCGAAGCCGGAGCAGGCCCGCGACAAGATCGTCGAGGGGATGCTGAACAAGCGTTTCTTCGGCGCGAACGTCCTGCTCGACCAGGAGTGGATCCACGACTCCGGCAAGAAGGTCGACGACGCGCTCCGCGAGGAGGGCGCCGAGGTGCTGGAGTTCGAGCGCTTCGAGCTCAGCGCCGGATGACCGTGCAGCCCGAGGAAGCCGTCACCGCGACGGCTGAGCTACGCCCAGTCTTCCGGCGCGTCCTGCTGAAGCTCTCCGGCGAGTCGCTGATGGGCGACCGCGAATACGGCATGGACCGGGAGACGATCGACGCCGTCGCCGAGGAGATCGTCGAGGTGCAGACGTCGGGCGTCGAGACGGCGCTCGTCGTCGGCGCGGGGAACATCTACCGCGGCATGGCCGCGGCCGCGGAAGGGATGGACCGGGCCACCGCGGACTACGCGGGCATGCTTGCCACGGTGCTGAACTCGCTCGCGCTGCAGGATGCGCTGGAGGACCGCGGCGCCTACACGCGGATTCTCTCCGCCCTCGAGCTGAAGGAGGTCGCCGAGCCGTACATCCGGCGGCGTGCGATCCGACATCTCGAGAAGGGCCGCATCGTCATCTTCGCAGCCGGCACGGGCAACCCGTTCTTCACGACGGACACCGCCGCCGCTCTCCGTGCGCTCGAGGTAAACGCCGACGCGATCCTGATGGCGAAGCACGGCACAGCCGGCGTCTACGACGACGATCCGCGTGTCGATCCGGACGCGCAGTTTCTGCCCGAGCTGACGCACCGCGAGGCAATCGAGCGCGGCCTCAAGGTGATGGACACGACGGCGCTCTCGCTCTGCATGGACAACAATCTCCCGATCTACGTGTTCGCGCTCGCGGACGGGAACATCCGGCGCGTGGTCGCGGGCGAGCGCGTCGGGACGATCATCTCGACGCCTGCGGAGGAGGGGAGCTGATGGCGACCGTCGACGAGCTGATCCAGGACGCGCAGAAGCGCATGGACGCGAGCGTCGAGCACACGCGCACAGAGTTCAACACGGTGCGCACGGGCCGCGCGTCGGCGGCGCTGCTCGACCGGATCCAGATCGACTACTACGAACAGCAGACGCCGCTGAAGCAGCTCGCCACCATCAACGTTCCCGAGCCGCGCATGCTCACGATCCAGCCGTTCGACCCGAGCTCGATCAAGGCGATCGAGAAGGCGATCCTGGAATCCGATCTCGGGCTGACGCCGTCGAACGACGGCAAGCTGATTCGTCTGCCGATGCCGCAGCCGACCGAGGAGCGGCGCAAAGAGCTCGTCAAGGTCGTGCGCAAGATCGCGGAGGAAGGGAAGGTCGCGGTGCGAAACGTGCGCCGAGACGCGGTGCACCACCTCAAGGAGCTGAAGGACGTGGGCACGGACGACGAGCGGCGGGCGGAGGAGAACGTGCAGAAGCTGACGGACGACCACACGAAGACGATCGACGACCTCTTGCACCACAAAGAGTCCGAGATCATGGAAGTCTAAGCCGCGAAAAATGCTGCGCATTTTCGCGGGTGAGGTCTAGTACCTTCGCTTCGCTCGGTAGAAGGGAAGAAAAGGCAAAGAGCGTGAGCCTGCTGACAAAGATCCGAACGCTGCGGCACGTGCGTCCCGCGCGCGAGCCGGAGCTTCCGGACGTAGCCCGCGCGGTCGCCATCATCATGGACGGGAACGCGCGCTGGGCCCGCAAGCGCGGACTGCCGATCGCGGCCGGCCATCGCGCGGGCACGAAGGCGTTGCGGAGGACGGTCGAGGCGGCGATCGACCTTGGCGTCGACTCGCTGGCCGTCTACGCGTTCTCGACGGAGAACTGGAGCCGGCCGCCCGAGGAGGTCGAGCTCCTGATGGAGATCTTCACCGAGACGATCGAGCGCGAGCTGCCCGACCTCGTGCGGCAGGGCGTCCGGACGCGTTTCATCGGCCGCGGCGACCGCGCCCCGGCCGAGCTCCGCGAGCGGATGGCCGCGCTCGAGCGTGAGACGGAGGGCAACCGCCGGCTCAATTTATGGATCGCCTTCGACTACGGCGGCCGGGCGGAGATCGTCGACGCCGCCAACCGCGCCGTGGCCGCCGGCCGCGAGGTGGACGAGGAGACGTTCGCGTCATACCTCAACGCCCCCGAGATGCCCGACCCCGACCTGCTCATCCGCACGTCCGGCGAGCTGAGGATCTCGAACTTCCTCCTGTGGCAACTCGCCTACGCCGAGCTCGTCTTCGTCGACACGCTCTGGCCCGACTTCGGCGAGGAGCAGCTCCGCGCCGCCCTCGACGACTACGCCAGCCGCAGGCGCCGCTTCGGCGGACGCTAGTGACCCCGCTCGTCTCGCGCGTCGTGGTCGCGGCGATCGGCCTGCCGGTCGTGCTCGCGCTCGTCTATGCCGGCGGCTGGTGGCTGTTCGCGCTCGCCGCCGTCGCCGCGGTGCTCGCGCTGCACGAGTACGCGCTCATGACGCGCTCGCTGCGGCCCGTGATCCTGGCCGCGTACGCGGGCGCCCTGCTCGCCCTCCTGGGAGCGCAGCTGGGCGGGCTCGAGTGGACGGTCGCCGGCTTCCTCTCGACGCTACTGCTCGCGTTCATCCTGCACTGGGTCGGGCAGACGCGGCAGTCGGCGACGGTCGCGATCGCATCGACGGTGCTCGGTGCGGGCTGGATCGGACTCTGCCTCGCGCACCTGCTGCTGCTCCGCGACATCCCCAAGGACGGCCGGCTGGCGACGTTCGCGGTCCTACTCGCCGTCTGGGCGGGCGACATCGGCGCCTTCTTCGCCGGGCGGATGATCGGCCGCCACAAGCTGGCGCCTGCGCTCTCTCCGGGGAAGACCTGGGAGGGCTTCGTCTTCGGGACGATCGCGACGGTCTTCGTCACGTTCGTGGCGCTGTACAAGCAGGAGTACATCTCGATCCCGCGCTCGATCTTCCTCGGTCTTGTGATCGCCGTCGCCGGCCCGCTCGGCGACCTGTTCGAATCGGGCATCAAGCGCGACATGCAGGTGAAGGACTCGGGGCGGCTGCTGGCAGGGCACGGCGGCGTGCTCGACCGGCTCGACGCCCCGCTGTTCGCCTTCGTCGCGGCGTACTACCTCTTGCGCGCGTTCGACGCCGTGTAGAGCATCCGCGCGATCAGGCGGTGGCCCGCCGCGTTCGGATGAACGTGGTCGGGCGCGAGCAGGTTCGGGGTGAAGGCGTCGTACACGTCGGCGCAGCGAGCGTCGTGACGCCGCGCAACCGCACAGATCGTCCGTGCGTAGGCGGCGACGACGTGTGGATCGCCACCTCCGTCGTCGTAGAGGTTCGCCACCCGCACGTCCGGCGCGTGGACGAGGGCGAGGATCCTGTCGAGGTTGCTGCGTAACAGTGCGTCCGATCCACCCGGCCGGATCCACGGTGTGTCGTTGTGGCCGATCATCACCAGCACCGTGTCGGCCTGGACGCCCTGCCGCCGGCGGAGCAGCGCGAGCAGCTCGGAGCTGTTCGCGCCCGGCACGGCCAGGTTCAGGACGCTGACCGGCCGCTTCAGCGCGCGCGCGTACAGCGTGACGAAGCCGGCCGTACAGCGGCACTCGCGCGGTCGCGCGGCGGGGATCGAGTCGCCGAGCGCCACGAGCGTCAGTTGCCGCCGCGCGGCGGCGTCGAGACGCTGCCGCATGCGCATCGAGCACGCCGCATCGGTGTGGTAGCCGCCGTCGACGAAGTCGGACTGCCGACAGGGAATCGAACGCGCGTCGCGGAGGTCCAGCCACCGGTAGCCGTAGCGGCGGAACAGCTTCGGCATCAGTGACGCGAACTCTCGCCAGCGCGGCCCGATCACGGGATTGGAGTTGAAGAAGCGCAAGTAGCGCGCGCCGTCCGGCGGCGTGAACCCGACGACGCGCCAGCCGCGCGCACGCGCGAGCGCGAGCACCTGTTCGAGCGTGCGCAGGCGCTTCCGGGAAAGCTCGTCCCAGCCGGCGTAGATCCCGGTCCGAAGCTTCGTCAGGTCGGTCGTGAAGGGGTCGACCGCAGGGTGGTACGTCTTCGGGTCCAGCTCGAAGCTCCAGACGCGCGAGCCGTCGAGCCGCCACGCGAGCGCCGGGCGCGAACGGCCGATCACACACGACGAGCCGACGTGCTCCCGGCGCCAGCGATGCAAGAAGACGTAAGCCGAGCGCCGGATCGTGCGGATGCTCTCCTCGAGGGCCGACCGACTGAGGACGTAGCGCGCTCGCTTCTCGAAGCCGGGGGTGACGTCGAAGCCGCTGAAGTTCGCATTCAGCCAGAACGCCTCGACGCCGAGGTACATCGTCAGCGGGCGAGCCGGAAGCGCACGGAGCTCGTCGAGGACGATCTCCGGGGAGATGACCGGCATCCCGAGGTTGGCGAACGTCCGCTCGCCTGGCCAGGAGCCGATCTTCAACACCCTGCTCGAGCCGGTCACGAAGGTACGGGTCGGGCGTGAACGGAAGACGTCGAGCTTGAACGGCAGGTACTCGCCGCCGATCACCTCGTGCGAAACGAGGCACGGCGGCCGTGAGGCGCGTGCCTCCCGGACGGCGCTCGGCTTCCAGAATTCCCCGAAGGGGTCAACCCACCAGTTCAAGGCGGCGGTGGCGCCGAGCAGCACGGCTGCGGTTCCGAGGAAGACGAGTAGCCGCGCCATCAGAAGCGGAAGTAGATGAACGGGTGGCTCGTGTAGATCGACGCGACCGCCACGGCGAGCACGGCGCCGACCGTGGCGACGCGCGCGAACCCGAAGCTCTTCACGTCCCACGTCCACTCCTCGGGCGCGAGCGCCGTGTAGGCGCAGGCGGCGGCGATCAGCAGCGCGAGACGTCCGGGGAACTGGCCGAAGCCGTTGAGGAGCACCATCGCACCGACGGTGTCGCCGATCGCTCCCGCCGAGTGCAGGCGGAAGAAGACCCAGCCGAACATGACGACCACGAACGTGATCGCGACCGCGACAGCGGCCGGTACGCGCAACCCGAGCTTGCGCAGGTGGTGGGTCGAGAGCAGAAGCAATCCCTGGTACAGGCCCCAGACGACGAAGTTGAGGGACGCCCCGTGCCAGAGGCCGCCGAGCCCCATCGTCGCCATCAGGTTGGCGTCGCGGCGGCGCTCGCCTTTGCGATTCCCACCCAGAGGGATGTAGAGGTAGTCACGGAGCCAGCTCGAGAGCGTCACGTGCCAGCGCCGCCAGAACTCGATCGGGCTCGAGGCGCGGTACGGCCGGTTGAAGTTCCACGGCAGCTCGATCCCGAAGATGCGGGCGAGGCCGAGCGCCATATCGGAATAGGCGCTGAAGTCGAAGTAGATCTGGAAGCCGAAGCCGACAATCGCGGCCCACGCCTCGAACGCGTGCAACGACGACGGATCGTCGAGGTAGCGGTTCACCCAGCTCGCGAAGCCGTCCGCGACGAGCGTCTTCTTCGCGAGGCCGAGCGCGAAGAGCAGCAGCCCGGCGCGGACGCGGTCGACGTCGAACGGGTGCTTGCGCAGCAGCTGCGGCTGCAGGATCCCGTACCTGACGATCGGCCCCGCGATCAGGTGCGGGAAGAACGAGATGAAGAAGAGGTACCGGAGCGGATCCCGTTCGGCCGGCAGCTTGCCGCGGTAGACGTCGGCGGCGTAGGAGATCCCTTCGAACGTGTAGAAGCTGATCCCGATCGGCAGCACGATCCCGTTCAGGAACGCGTGCAGTCCCGGGAAGCCCTGCGCGGTGATCACGCCGACGAAGCTCGTCAGGTTCCCGCCGACGAACGCGGCGTACTTGAAGGCACCGAGCAGTGCGAGCAGGAGTGCGGCGGTGAGGCCGAGCGCCAGCTTGCGGCGGCCGCGCGTCGACGCCTCCTCGACGAGCTGCCCGCCGACGAAGCCCACGAGCGTCGAGGCCGCCATCAGGAGCGCGAACCACCACTGGGCGTAGGCGTAGAAGGCGTAGCTCGCGACCACGATCAGCGCGAGACGCGCGCGGTGCGCCGGCACGGCGAAGTACGTGACGACGACGAGCGGCAGGAAGACGAAGAGGAAGACGAAGCTGTTGAAGAGCACGCGCTAGAGCTGCTTCGCGTAGCGCACGATCGGCCCGGTCATCCCGTAGAACTCCGCCTCCTTCTCGGCGGCGTCCGTGGCCCAGCCGGCGATTTCGTAGAAGCGCCGCGCGCGCGGATTGTCCTTCCAGACCCACAGGATCGCGCTCGTGTGCCCGAGCTCGCGTAGCCGCGCCTCGCCGGCCTCCATCAGCGCGCGGCCGGCGCCGGTGCCCCAGTGATCGGGCCGGACGTAGATGGCGTAGAGCTCGCCATCAGCGTCCTCGTCGTCATAGGCGGGGCCAACGTTGACGAAGCCGATGACCTCCCCGCCGACTTCGGCGACGATCGGCGGGAAGCGCCGCCAGAACTCGGTCCGCTCGGCCAGCGGGATCGCCGCGAGCTGCTCCGGCGTGAAGAGATGGCTGTACGCCTCCTGCCACGAGGCGATCTGGACGCCGGCGACGGCCTCGGCATCCTCGGGTGTGGCGGGGCGGATCACCCGCGCGAACCTACACTTGAACCGTGAAACGAATCGCGCTTCTCGGCGCTACGGGCTCGATCGGGCGCCAGGCGCTCGAGATCATCGAGGCTCATCCCGAGCTGCGGCTCTGTGCGGCCGCCTCGGGCTCCCAGGCGGTCGACGGCCTGGCCCCGCTGACCCAGGTCGGCGGCGACCTCACCGAGCTCCTGGAGCGCGCCGAGCCCGACCTCGTCCTCAACGCCGTCGTGGGCTTCGCCGGGCTCCCGGCGACGCTCTGGGCGCTCGAGCGTGGCGTCGACCTCGCCCTCGCCAACAAGGAGAGCCTCGTCGCCGGCGGCGACCTGGCGCTCGAGGCGCAGCGGCGGGGCGGAGGCCGGCTGCTTCCGGTCGACAGCGAGCACTCGGCCGCCTTCCAGTGCTTCGAGGGCCGCGCACCCGAGCAGGTGCACTCGCTGGTGCTGACTGCGTCGGGAGGCCCGTTCCGCGGGCGAGCCCGCGACGAGCTGACGGACGTCACGCCGGAGGAAGCGCTTGCGCATCCCACGTGGAACATGGGGCCGAAGATCACGGTCGACTCCGCCACCCTCGCGAACAAGGGGCTCGAGCTGATCGAGGCGCACTTCCTCTTCGGCCTGCGTTACGAGCAGATCGAAGTGGCCGTGCATCCGAGCTCGATCGTGCATGCGCTCGTGCGTTTCCGCGACGGCGCCGCGCTCGCGCACCTCGGGTATCCGGACATGCGCGTGCCGATCTCGTTCGCGCTCACGTACCCGGAGCGCAGCGCCACATCGCTCCCGCCGCTTGACCTTCAGTCGGGCGTGACGCTGGAGTTCCACGCGCCGGATCTGGAGACGTTCCCGCTGCTCGCGCTCGCGCGGCGCGCCGGCGAGCAGGGAGGAACTCATCCCTGCGTGTTCAACGCGGCCAACGAAGTGGCCGTAGCCGCGTTCCTCGCAGGCAAGCTTCCGTTCCTCGCCATCGCCGAGGTCGTCGCCGAGGCGCTTGCAGCAGTTGACGGCGCGCCGGCACGCGACCTCGATGACCTGATCACCGCCGACGCCGAAGCGCGTCGCCATGCGGAAGAAGCGTTGAAGGTCGCATGAACATCACCATTGCGATCCTCGGGCTCGCCGTGCTGATCCTCCTGCACGAGGCCGGCCACTTCTTCGTTGCGCGCGCGGTCGGCATGAGCCCCCGCCGGTTCTACCTCGGCTTCCCGCCGGCGCTCTTCAAGGTACGGCGCAACGACATCGAGTACGGCATCGGCGCGATCCCGCTCGGCGGCTACGTGAAGATTCCCGGGATGCACCGCCCGGCGCCGTCCGACGTGGACGTGCAGCTGGGCCCGGCGTTGAAGGAGGACCCACGCCTCTTTCCCAAGGTCGCGCGCATGCAGCGGGCCTTGGAGGCGGACGATCTCGCCGAGGCACGCGACCGGCTGCCGGAGCTCGAGCGCGCGGTTGCCGAAGCCGAGCTCACGCCCGCCGCCGCACGGACCGCGGAACGCTGCCTGACCGAGCTCCGCGACGGCCTCGGCCCCGACGCCTACTGGCGTCAGGCAACCTGGAAGCGGATCGCCGTGATCTTCGCGGGCCCTGGCGCAAACATCTTGATCGCGCTCGCGCTGCCGGTGGTCGCGTACCTGATCGGTGCACCCGGCGACACGAACACGACCGTCAAGCATGTCGACGACAACACGCCTGCGCAGATGGTGGGCCTGCGCTCCGGGGACACGATCGTGGAGATCGACAACCGGCCGACACCGAACTTCGACTCCGTCTCAGCGGCGATCCGCGGCTCGAAGGGCAAGGCGATCACGCTCACGATCCTCCGGGAGGGAGAGGCGCGGATGCTCGGTCCGGTCCGGACGAAGAAGATCGGCGACAAATACGCGCTCGGCTTCGAACCGGGCTGGGACAACCGTGAGTACGGCATCGGCGGCGCGGTCGGGCACAGCCTTGGCGACAACTGGCGTGCGACAAAGGCGACGATCACCTTCCTGCCCCGCCTCGTCACGGACTCGGGGCGTAAGGAAGTGTCCAGCCCGATCGGCATCAGCGACGTGTCCAGCCGCGCGGTGGCTCTGAGCTTCCCGCTCTACCTGCAGATCCTCGGCCTGATCAGCCTCTCCCTGGCGATCCTCAACCTGCTGCCCCTGTTACCGCTCGACGGCGGCCACATCCTCTTCTCGGTGATCGAGGGCCTGCGCCGGCGGGCCGTCGGGAGGGAGGTCTACGAGCGTGTTTCCGCCGTCGGAATCGCCCTTTTCCTGGTGCTGATGTTCATCGGGCTCTCGAACGACATCAGCCGGCTGGGAGGCGGCTAGACTCGGGCTCGGATGGCTTCCGAGCGGCAGATCAGCGTCGGTGGCGTGAAGATCGGCGGCGGTGCGCCCGTCGTCGTCCAGTCGATGACGCTCACGAAGACGCACGACGTCGAGGCGACGACGGCGCAGATCGCGGCGCTGGCGTCGGCGGGCTGCGAGATCGTGCGTGTGGCGGTGCCGAAGACGGAGGACGCGGAGGCGCTGAGCCGGATCGTGCGTTTCTCGCCGATCCCCGTCATCGCCGACATCCACTTCAACGCGAGCCTCGCGCTGAAGGCGATCGACCAGGGTGTCGCCGCGGTGCGGATCAACCCCGGGAACATCGGCGGCTCGGACAAGGTCGCCCAGGTCGTGCGCGCCGCACAGGCCGCGGGCATCCCGATGCGGATCGGCGCCAACTCCGGCTCGCTCCCGAAGCATCTCGGGGAGCTGGCGCAACGCGACCAGGCGGAGGCGCTCGTCGAAGCGGCGCTGGAGGAGGTGCGGCTGCTGGAGAGCCTCGATTTCCGCGACTTCAAGATCTCCGTGAAGTCGAGCCACGTCCCGACCATGATCCGCGCCTACCGGATGCTGTCGGCGAAGGTGCCGTATCCCTTGCACCTCGGCGTGACCGAGGCTGGGACGCCGTACGCTGGCTCGATCAAGAGCGCCGTCGGGATGGGCGCGCTGCTCGTCGACGGCATCGGCGACACGATGCGCGTCTCGCTCACGGCCGACCCGGTCGAGGAGGTGCGCGTCGCGTGGGAGATCCTCAAGTCGCTCGGCCTGCGCGAGCGCGGGCCGGTCATGATCGCGTGCCCGTCGTGCGGCCGCGACAACGTCGGCGTGCAGACGCTGGCAGAGAAGGTGGAGGAGCGCCTGCACGCGTATCCCCAGCACTTCGAGGTCGCCGTGCTCGGCTGCGCAGTAAACGGGCCGGGGGAGGCCGGCGACGCGGACTTCGGCATCGCCGGCGGCCGGGACACGGGGTTTGTCTACGCGCACGGGCGCGTGCTGAAGAAGGTGTCGTCCGACATCCTGATCGACGAGCTGTTCCACGAGATCGACAAATGGATCGCGGACGGCATGAAGCGCCCGAAGCGGTTGAAGATGGCAAAGCCCGCCGCCCTGGCCATGGCGGAGGCTTCGCTCATACCGTTGGCGGGTCCAAGTGATGTGGGTTAACGGCCGCGCGGATGAACCGCGCGGCCTTCTGAACGGCATCGCAAGCGATGCCTCGGCGATGGCTGAAGCCTCGCTGATCCCGCTCTCCGAATAGTCTGCCCGGACAACGTGATCGTCCGGGCTTCACAGCTGTTCCTGCCGACCCTGCGCGATGCGCCGGCCGACGCCGAGGCGGCGAGTCACAAGCTGCTCGTGCGGGGCGGGTTCATCCGGCAGGTCGGCGCCGGCCTCTGGACGTTCCTGCCGCTCGGCTGGCGGGTGCACCAGAAGGTGGTGCAGATCATCCGCGAGGAGATCAACGCCATCGGCGGGCAGGAGATGCTCGAGCCGGTGCTGACGCCGGCGGAGCTGTGGGAGACGAGTGGCCGTGTCGGAATCCCGATTGTGTTCAAGCTCAAGGACCGCTACGGGCGCGACTTCGTGCTGCCGTTTTCGCACGAGGAGACGATGACCTTCCACGCGCGCGAGCTGCAGTCGTACAAGCAGCTGCCGCAGCTCTGGTACCACTTCTCGACGAAGGAGCGCGACGAGCCGCGGCCGCGCGGCGGGCTGTTGCGCGTGCGCGAGTTCATCATGAAGGACTCATACTCGTTCGACCGCGACGAGGCCGGGCTCGACAGGAGCTTCGACGCGCACAAGGCCGCGTACGAGCGCATCTGGGAGCGGTGCGGGCTCGAGGCGCACTACGTCGTTGCCGAGTCGGGAATCATGGGCGGCCGCGAGTCGTCGGGCTTCATGGCGCCGGCGGAGTCCGGCGAGAACACCCTCGTCAGCTGCGAGAACGGCGACTACTACGCGGACTACGACGCCGCGCGCGGGATTCCGCGTGCGCCGAAGTTCCCCGAGCCGCTCGATCAGCCTGACGAGGTAGAGACGCCCGGCGTCGGGACGATCGAGGCCTTGGCCGAGCTCCTCGGCATCGACCCGGCGGCCACGTCGAAGGCGATGCCCGTGATGGTCGGCGAGCGTCCGGTGCTGGCGCTCATCCGCGGTGACGACCGCCTGAACGAGGAGAAGCTCGTCACGGAGCTCGGCGAGGCCTACCGGCCGATGACCGACGAAGAGATCAGGACGGTCTTCGGCGCCGGCGGCGGCTCGCTCGGGCCGGTCGCGGTGACGGTCGACATCGTCGCCGACGAGGCGCTGCGCGAGGGGCAGTTCGTTGCGGGCGCGAACCGCGACGGCTGGCACTTGCGCGGCGTCGAAGCGGGGCGCGACTACAAACCGCACTTCGCGGACATCCGCCAGGCGAATGCCGGGGACGCGTGTCCCGTCTGCGGCGGCAAGCTCGCCGAGCAGACAGCCATCGAGCTCGGGCACATCTTCAAGCTCGGCACGTTCTACTCGCTGCGGTTCGGAGCGACGTTCCTCGACGAGGACGGCGAGGAGAAGCCGCTCGTGATGGGCAGCTACGGCATCGGGCCTGCGCGCACGATGGCGGCGATCGTGGAGCAGCATCACGACGAGCGCGGCATCGCGTGGCCGCGGTCGGTCGCGCCGTACGACGTCCACATCGTCGCGCTGCCGGGGACGGAGTCCCATGCCGAGCAGGCCGCGACCGCGCTGGATGAGGCGGGCTTCGACGTGCTACTCGACGACCGCGACGCGCGCGCGGGCGAGAAGTTCGCGGACGCCGATCTGATCGGCTGCCCCTTCCGCGTGACCGTCGGGCGAAAAGCGGCGGAAGACGGTACGGTGGACCTGCGGGAGCGCGCGAGAGGGGAGGACGATGCGGTGAAGGTGAGCGAGCTCGTCTCGGCAGTGCGCGGGAAGATGAGCTGATGGCACGGAAGCGGCGCTTCAGCGACGACGCGTTCGGCCCGACCGTCGAGCGGCTCATGGGTGAGGCCGGCGTGACGTACCGCTCGCTCGCGGAGAAGACAAGGCTCTCCGCGGGCTACCTGAACCACCTCGTACACGGCAATCGTCCCGTCCCCTCGGACGACGTGATGGAGACGCTCGCGCGCGCACTCGGCGTGGAGGCGGAGCACTTCCGCGAGTACCGCCTGCGCGTGATCACCGACCGCCTCGAGCGGATGCCGGATCTGATCGACAAGCTCTACAGGCGGTACAGCTAGGAGGCGGTACCATGGGGCCGCCACGGGGCGTGGCGCAGCCTGGTTAGCGCGCTAGTCTGGGGGACTAGAGGTCCCGAGTTCAAATCTCGGCGCCCCGATCGGAGAACCCGCTGCAAAAGGCGGGTTTTTCGTTTCCTGTCGGGGGACGCCCTGAACCGTGGTCAGGCTCGGCGCTTCGACGACCGCATGCTCGGGCGTGATTAGCGTTCGCGCTGCCCGGTCAGAAAGAGAAGGATGCACCAGGAGCTCTACCGGCGACGCCTTGGCCTCGGCTACAACGTCATCCGAGGTTCACGCCTGCTGGCTCTCCGGAGGCGCGATAGCGAGCGACGAGATCACCGCCGCATCCGCATCGCCTTCGGCGGCCGCAGCCTGATCCTCAGGTAGCCCCCGCACCCAGCCGCGCCACGCGCCGATTAGCCCGCGGTTAGAGCGGTGCGCGAAGCTCGGACGACTCGTGATCCGGGCAAAGGAGGAAACGTGACCGGAAAGGTCATTGGTATTGCGGTGGTCCTACTTGCACTCGGCGCCGGTATCGCCGTCGCCGCAACCCAGACAGCGGCCTCGGACGGGACCAACGTCTGTGTGAACGACACGAACGGGCTCATGCGTGCCGCCGAGTCCTGCCGCGATGGTGAGCATGCCCTCGTGATCGGTGGCGGGGGCGGAACTGTGCGCGTAACCCAGAACGGCTCGTTCACCGTTCCGTGGGGAGGGACAGGCTCCGGCAAGGTTCTCCCGCTGACGGGCGTGACGATCTCGGGCCAGTGCGACGTCTTTTCTACGCCGTTCGGCGGTGACGGCGCGAACGCCCGCGTGCTTGTCCAGGCACCGACAGGAAAGACGATGGATTTCTACCCCGGTGACTTCAACGCCAGCCCGACCGGCGTCTCGTCGATCCTGCTGCCTCCGGCTGCGTCCTTCCTGCCGGGAATGGGGAAACACGCCGGGACGCAGTACGCCGTCCTGACGGCGAACGCTGCGACCGCGACGCTCACCATCGGCGGGTACGTCGATCCCGATTCGAGGACCTGCACCTATCTGTGGCAGACGGTCGAGGCGCCGAACTAGCCGTGACGGGGTCAGGTCTCTCAAAGACCTGACCCTGCTTACTCGCTGAGCTCGCTCAGCTCTGCAGCCGCTTCGTCGGCTTCGCGTCGGCGCTCCTGGGCGGTCGCGTCGGCTTCAGCTGCAGCCTTCTGCGCGCGCTCGGCGTCGCGCTCGGCTGTTTCCGCGCGGGAGGACAGGTCGCGCACGCGCTTCTCCAGCTGCTTGCGGTGACGCTCGGCCTCACGCTTCTGCCGCCGGCGTTCGGCCAGGTCGTCGCCGCTCGTCCGCGTGGCACCCCGACCGCGGCGTCCTTTCGGCACCTCGAGCCCCGCGAACGCGTCGAAGCCGGAAACTTCGACGTCGCCGCTCAATCGACCCTCGCGCAACGCTTCCCGGCCGGGGTCCGCCACGGCCGCAGAACGGAGAATCGACGACACACGCTCGAGCGTCTGGCCGCTCGCCGCCCTGTCGGCATCGCGCAGGATCTTCTCCGCGCGCCTGATCAGATCGCGAATGACGTCGCGCTCCTCCGACTGCGCGGCACGCAGTTCGTCCGCCGCACGCTCACCGCCGAGCGCGCGCTCCTGAGCGCTGCGCAACCGGGCGGCCACGTTCAGCAGCGCGCGCACCGCCTCCGGCTCGCGCCGCGCCAGCTGGTTGACAGCCCAGGCGGCGACGGTCGGCTTCGCCAGCGTGCGCACCGCCTCGGCCGTCTCCGCGTCGCCTTCCTGCTTCAGCCGCCGCGCCAGCTCGTTGCGCGCGGAGGTGAACTCGTCCAGCGGGAGCGTGAACAGCCGGTCGATCTCCTCCAACGTTTTCCCTCCCGGGCGAGCGGCAATGACGACCAGCATGCCACGCCCGATCTGGTCAGGCTCGATCTCGTTCGGCCTCGTCAACGTCCCCGTGCGGCTGTACAGCGCGATCCAGGAGCACAAGCTCCAGTTCCATTTCGTGCACGAAAAGGACTCGAGCCCGATCGGCTACCAGAAGATCTGCAAGAAGGAGAACAAGCCGGTCCCGGATGACGAGATCGTCAAGGCGTTCGAGTTCCAGAAGGGCGAGTACGTCTTCATGGAGGAAGGGGACTTCGCCGCTGCCAAGGTCGAGGGCTACAAGACGATCGACATCGTCGACTTCGTCCCGTACGAGGACATCGACCCGATCTTCTTCGCCAAGACGTACTTCCTCGGACCCGACCGGGGCGCCGAGAAGGTGTACTCGCTGCTCGTCAAGGCGATGGAGGACTCCCAGCTCGCCGGCATCGCCAAGTTCGTCATGCGCGACAAGCAGCATCTCGGCGCGCTCCGCATCCGCGACGGCGTCGTCACCCTCGAGCAGCTCTACTTCGTCGACGAGATCCGGCCGCTCGACGAGATCAAGGCGTCGAAGGCGCGCGTCTCGCGCGACGAGCTGCAGATGGCGGAGCGGCTGATCGAGTCGTGGACGACCGAGTGGAAGCCCGAGAAGTACCAGGACACGTACCGCGACGAGCTCTGCTCGATCATCAAGGCGAAGCGGAAGGGCAAGGAAGTGCACGCCGCGCCGGAGCTCGAAGAGGAGGAGCCGACCGACCTCATGACGGCGCTGCGCGAGAGCATCGAGCGCAGCCGCGGCGGCGCGAGGGGGCGGCGCAACGGCAGCCTCGGCGACCTCTCCAAGCAGGAGCTCGATAAGCGTGCGAAGGCGGCCGGGATCGAAGGCCGCTCGAAGATGACCAAGGCCGAGCTCGTACGCGCGCTACAGCGCGCCGCCTAGCTCTGCACCGCCGACGGGCGGTTACGCCAGGAGGAAATCGCGGACTCTGTCGATCGCGGTTACGACCGCGCCGCTGAAGAGCCCGAACGAGAAGAGCACGGCCGGCGTGATGATGGCGAGGACGACGACGTACTCGGACATCGTCTGACCTTCCTCGCGACGCCAGCGGGCACCCCTGTGGCCGAAGAGGGACATACCCTCAAATCGGCCCGTTTCGGACGACCCGACATGCCTCGTCCTGGTGATCCCAGGGGGGTCGAAGAAGTCCGACGAAGGTGTCATGCTGTGGCCGTTGCGGCTCCCCCTCCTGGCCCTCGCTCTCCTCTTCAGCCTGCCCGCGATTGCCCTCGCGGGCCCGCCCGAGAGTGCCATCTTCTTCTACCCCTGGTACTCGAACATGCGCCACGACGGCGGCTATACGCACTGGACCCAGGGCGGGCACCAGCCGCCGTTCGACCTCGCCTCCCAGTTCTACCCTGCCCGGGGGCCCTACTCGAGCGCCGATCCGCGCGTGCTCCGCTCCCAGATGCGGGACATCGCCGCGGCCGGGATCGACGAGGTCGTCAGCTCGTGGTGGGGACAGGGCTCGCCGGAGGACGATCGCCTGCCGGCCATCATGCGAGCCGCCAGGCGCCTCCACCTCCGCGTTGGCGCGCAGCTCGAGCCGTACCCCGGAAGGACGGTCTCGTCGATAGGCGCCGATCTCGCCTACCTGCGCAGCCTCGGAATCCGCGACGTCTACATCTACCGCTCGAACGACTTCGCGGCAGAGGACTGGTGGCCCGTGACGAGCCAGCCGAATGGGATGCGCCTCTTCGCGCAGACGAGCCGGGTTGGGTTCGCCGCGCGGGCGGGCTTCGCCGGCTTCTACACGTACGACATCCTGATCTATGACGGCGCCAAGTTCGGCCGCCTCTGCGAGCAGGCGCGCTCCGCGGGGATCCTCTGCGGGCCCTCCGTCGGCCCCGGCTACGCGGCGGCGGCTGCCACGGGCGACACGCGCGTGAAGCCGCGCCTCGACGGCTCGACCTACGACTCCATGTGGCGCGCCGCCGAGGCCGCCGGCGCGGATCTCGTCACGATCACGAGCTACAACGAGTGGGGGGAAGGGACGCAGATCGAGCCGGCCGGCCACGGCGGGCGCTACGAGAGCTACGACGGCGCGTACGGTCTCCACGGCCGCGCGGCGGAGCGTGCGTACATCACGCGCACGCGCTACTGGACGTCGCTGACGGGCCGCTAGTCCCGGTACGGATCCTCGATATCGTCGCCTGCCATCGCGACGCCGAGTGGCTGCAGGCGGTGCGTGACGCGGATCGAGCCTTCGTGCGCCGCGAGGACGTCCTCGAGCCGCTTGTAGACGCCGGGAGCCTCGTCCGCGCCGCCCCCGCGCAGCTCGATCCCTCGCTGTTGGAGCTCACCCTTCGCGGCGTCCCAGTCGATCACGCCCGGTGAGATCGTCGTGGCGACCCGGCGACCCGTTCGCTTGTCGCGCACCCAGCGGCGCTTGCCCGCTGCCTGGCGGCGGCTGAGGACGCGGCCCGCGCCGTGCACGGTGCTGTACAGCGCCTCCTTCGCCTCCTGCCCATCGACGCCCTCGAGGATGACCGAGACATCGCCCATCGAGCCGCCGACGAAGCCACGCTGTCCGGGAAAGGCGGGCGTGCAGCCTTTGCGCACCACCCAGTAGTCGTTCCCGAAGTGGGACTCCCGCCAAGCGTGATTGTGATGGTTGTGGACTTCGTCCGTCGCCTGCGTTCCAAGGATTTGCAGCACCCGGTCGACGACGACGTCACGGCCGGCGTAGGCGTACTCGCCAGCAAGCATCATCGCCCCTACGTACGCCTGACCGAGATCCGTTCGGGTGTCGAACAGCACGGGCGGCGAGTCCATCGGGCCTTCCTTCGCCCGGTCCTCGAACCGCAGCCCTTGGGCGAGCGCGAAGAATCCCGTCGCAGTCTTGTGGCCGAAGCCGCGCGAGCCGAAATGCACGCCGACCCAAAGGAGGCCGTCTTCGTCTTCGAGCAGATCGACGTAGTGATTGCCGCCGCCGACCGTGCCGAGCTGCTCGCGTGCGAGCTTTGCCAGCTTCCGCTGCGGTGCGAACTCCGCTTGCGCGATCTTTTCGAGGACGGGATGCTCGACCCGCCAGCCGCTGGTGCGGCCGACCCCGAACGAGATCTGCCGCGCGATCTCGTCCATCGCGTGCGGGACGTCGACATCTTCGGCCCGCAACGTTGTTCGTGCTGCTTTGTTGCCGCAGCCGATGTCGAAGCCCACGCCACTCGGGGAGATCAGGCGTTCGTATGCCACGGCGCCACCGATCGGCTGGCTGTACCCAACATGGGAATCAGCACAGAGGACCGCGTAAGCTCCTTGGTGCGCGCAGCGCTCAAGCTGTTCAATCGCTCGCGGATCGGGCTTCCCGAAGACTCGTAAATTTGTCATCGGTCAGATAGTGGCGCAGACGATGGCAAGTCGGGCAACGCACCTCGCACTTCGCGATTTCTTCTTCAATTGTCTTATAGGACGCGTAAGTCGTGCCCTTGACCTTCGCGAGGTTGACCTTCTTGACACCGCGAACGTGGTCGAACTCCATGATCTCGGGAGGGAAACGCCGGTGACAGTCGGCACACGGACAGCTCTTCGCCGCTGCGAACATTGCCTTAATACGCTCACGGCGCCGCTTTGCAGCAGCGCGGTTACTCGCACGTCGCTTCTCGGCGTATTGAGGATCCTCCCGCATGCGCCGTTCGTGATACGCCTGTGATACGGGACGAGCTCATCACGTCGCTTTTCCCAGTACTCCGGATCGTATCGCCTCACGCCCAAAGTCTCGCAAACCGTTCGGATGGGCTGTCGTCCAGTTGGACAACGACAGATCAGACATGTCTCAAGCGTCCGCGATAAGCACGTCGGCGCTACAACCCGCGACCAAACCTTCGAACACATCGTCGACGCCGCGTAGTGAGGCGTGGCCAAGGTCGACCTCGATCTCGTCCCACTGCTCGAGCCCCAGCGACCCAGCGCCCTCGTCGGCGCCGAAGCAGAGCAGGCTCGCTGTGGAGATGACGTTACGCCGGCCGCTCTGCCGGCGCGCGATCCCCTCGAGCTCGCGCAGTTCCTCCAGCGGATCGATGCGCACGTTCGAATCGGAGCCGATGCACATGCCGATGCTGCGCTTGCAGACGCGCTCCACCGGCAGAAAGCCGTCGCCGAGGTTCGCCTCCGTCGTCGGGCACACGCAGATGCGCGCACCCGCGTGTCCGATCAGGTCGAGCTCGGCGCCGTCGGCGTGCGTCGCGTGGACGATCGTCGTGCGCTCGCCGAGGCAACCGGTCCGGTCGAGCAGCTCGATCGGGCGGATGCCGTGCTCGGCGAGGCACTCCTCGATCTCGCGCGGCTGCTCGTCCGCGTGCACGTGCAACGGCAGCTTCTCCGCCTCCGCGTAGCGGCCGATCTCCTCGAGCCAGTCCGCGGGACACGCACGGACGGAGTGGGGGGCGAGCCCGACGGCGATGCCCCGGCCGCGTAAGTCTTCCACCTGGCGGAGGTACTCCGGCACCGACTCCTGCCGGAAGCGCGGCAGGCCGCCACGGCCGTATGCGGCCAGGAGCACCACGATCTGCACACCCGCCTCTTCCGCAGCCTCTACGGCCGCGAGCGCCTCGTCGAAGCCGAGGTAGTGGAACTCGCCGACCGCCGTGTAGCCGGCCCCACGCAGCTCCCGGTAGACCTCGACGTACTCACGCCGGACGAGCTCAGGCGTCTGCCGCTCCGCAACGGCCAGCATCGCCTCCCGCCAGCCCCAGAAGTCGCCGTTCCCGCCGTGTCCCCGCAGAGCACGCTGGAACGCATGGCAGTGGGCGTCGACGAATCCGGGCAGGGTGAGGGTCTCGGCCACGGGCGTATCCTTTCCACACCGATGGCCACCCGCGCCGTTTCCGTGCCCCTGGAGCAACTGCCGAACGCGCTGACGATCGCGCGGCTGATCCTGATCCCCGTCTTCGTGGCGCTGATGCTCGGCGCCGAGGGCGGTCACAGCTGGCCCGCCGGCATCGTCTTCGGCGTCGCCGGTGTCACCGACCAGATCGACGGCTTCCTCGCCCGCCGCTGGCGCGTGGAGTCGGATTTCGGGCGTGTCTGGGACCCGCTCGCCGACCGGCTGATGATCGACGCGGCGGTCATCCTGCTCTTCGTCGCCGACCACATGCCCTGGGCCGGGCTCGTGGTGATTCTCGGACGCGACCTGCTGCTGCTGGCGGGCTACAAGGCGGTCGCACCCGAGGGCTACGAGCTGAAAGTCAACCTGGTCGGCAAGACCGCCACGTGGCTGCTGTACGCCGGCATCGGCTTCCTGCTCGTCACCCACCGCTCCACTGACTGGCCGTACTGGATCTTCTGGACGGGGCTCGTCCTCGCCGTTCTGGCCGGACTGGTGTACGGGCGAGCCGCCTGGAGAGAACGCAGGCGATGAAGGCCGTCGTCATGGCCGGCGGCGAGGGCACGCGCCTGCGTCCGCTGACGTCGAACCAGCCGAAACCGATGGTGTCGATCGTCGGCAAGCCGTGCATGGAGCACATCCTCGAGCTGCTGCGCGAGCACGACATGACGGACGTGATCGTCACGGTCGCGTTCCTGCCGCAGGCGATCCGCAGCTACTTCGGCGAGGGCGACACGCTCGGAATGAGCATCGGCTACTCCGTGGAGGAGTCGCCGCTCGGCACCGCGGGCTCGGTGCGGCTCGCTGCGAAGCAGCTCGACGAGACGTTCCTCGTCATCTCCGGCGACGCGCTGTGCGACGTCGACCTGAGCAAGCTCGTCGAGTTCCACAAGGAGCGCGGCGCGGCCGTGACGATCGGCCTCAAGGCGGTCGACAACCCGCTCGAGTTCGGGATCGTCGTCACCGACGAGGAGGGACGCATCGAGCGCTTCCTCGAGAAGCCGTCCTGGGGTCAGGTCTTCTCCGACACGATCAACACGGGCATCTACGTGCTCGAGCCGGAGGTGCTGAAGCACGTGCCGACGGATCGGCCGTACGACTTCTCGAAGGAGCTCTTCCCGTACCTGCTCGAGATGGGCCGCCCGCTCTACGGCTACGTCATGGACGGCTACTGGCAGGACATCGGCAATCTCGACCAGTACCGCCAGGCGAACTTCGACGCGCTCGAGGAGAAGGTGCGCCTGAACGTCCCCGGCATCCGGATCCGCGGCAACATCTGGCTCGGCGAGGGCGTCGAGCTCGCGGATCTCGACCAGGTCGAGGGGCCGGCGCTGATCGGCAACTACTGCCGGATCGCGCCGGGCGCGAGCGTCGGCGAGTACTCCGTGCTCTCGAACACGGTCACGCTGCGCGAGCGTACGCGTACGACGCGCTCGGTGATCGACGCGTCGACGCACATCGGACGCAGCTCGCTGATCGAGGGGGCGATCCTCGGCCGGTCGTGCGACATCCGCGCGCACGTGCGCATTCACGAAGGCGTGGCAGTCGGAGACGAGGTCACGATCGGGTCTGAGACGGTGATCATGCCGGGCGTCCGGATCTACCCCTACAAGGAGGTCGAGTCCGGATCGCACATCCACGAGAGCGTGATCTGGGAGTCGCGCGCCTCGACGCGCCTCTTCGGCCGCGATGGCGTCGCCGGGCTTGTCAACGTCGACCTGACCCCGGAGGTGGCCGTGCGGATCGCTGCGGCGCTCGGCACGGCGCTCAAGCGCGACGCCCGCGTTGTCGCCAGCCGCGAGTCGGCGACCGCGTGCCGGATGATCAAGCGGGCGATGATCAGCGGCTTCACCTCGGCCGGGCTCGAAGTTGCCGACCTGCGTGTGCTCCCCGCCGCGGTCGCGCGGCACCTGCTCAAGAGCGAGGGCTACGAGGTCGGCTTCCACGTCGGCACGGGCCAGGCTGACCCGGAGGTCGTCCAGATCCGCTTCTTCGAGCAGCCGGGCAGTCCGCTCTCGCCGGCGCTGCAGAAGGAGATCGAGAAGAACTTCACGCGCGGCGAGCTTCGCCGCGTGGGTTTCACCGACATCGGGACGATCACCTACCCGGCGCGCGTGCGCGAGACGTACGCACAGGACCTGCTGGCCGGTCTCGACCGCGACGCGATTCGCACGCGCGGCTTCCGCTTGGTCGTCGACTACGGCTTCTCGGCCGCGTCGTTCGTGCTGCCGCAGCTGCTCGGCCCGCTCGGCGTTGAGGCGGTGTCGGCGCACGGGTTCACGACCGAGCGCAGCGATCCGGGCTCGGCGCTACTGCGTGAGGCGATGGGCCAGGTGAAGCAGCTCGTGCCCGCCGTGCGCGCCGACCTCGGCGTCGTCTTCGACCGGGCGGCGGAGCGGATGTATCTCGTCGACGAGCAGGGTCGCGAGATTCCCGTCGAGCAGACACTCCTGCTCTTCCTACGCCTGATCGGCTCGAACGGCCGCCGGGGCAAGCTCGCGTTTCCGATCACAGTCACGAGCCAGGTCGACCGGCTCCTGGAGGGGAGCGGGCTGGAGGTCGTGCGAACACCGGCCTCGCTCGCCGACCTGACGAAGGCGGCGGCGGAGGAGGGGGTCATCTTCGCCGGCGCGGTCGGCGGCGGCTACGTCTTCCCGGAGTTCCTGGCGGCGTACGACGCGATCGCCAGCCTCTGCAAATTGCTGGAGCTCCTGGCGCCGGTGCGGCGGCCGCTCTCCGAGCTCGTCGCCGACCTGCCCGCCCCGACGCTCGTCCACCGGCAGCTGCCGTGCCCGTGGGCGCTCAAGGGCGTCGTGATGCGCATCCTGACCGAGCGCCTGCGCGACCGCGAGCTCGACCTGATGGACGGGATCAAGGTCTTCGACAAGCGCGGCTGGGCCCAGGTGTTGCCAGACCCGGACGAGCCGCTCGTCCACATCTACGCGGAGGGGCGCACGGACGAAGATTCGAAGGCGCTCGAGGCCGAGTACCGCCACCTGGTCGAAGAGATCATGGAGACCGAGTCCGCAGCAGCCGTCTAAAGTCTCAAGTTCAGGTTGACCCTTTGCCCGGCCGCTGCTTTACTGCGGTCGGACCCTCGACCCGAAAGGCGGCCCGTTGGAACCTCTGCCCGATCTCGGCACGCTGTCCGACGACGATCTCAAGAAGCTGATCGACGATCTGACCCAGGAGGAGAACGAGATCTCCTACCAGCGACGGTTGCTGCACGGGAAGATCGACATCCTCCGCGCGGAGCTCGTCGCCCGCCTCCAGAAGACCGGGGGACAGAGCGTCCTCGACCAGGTCGACGTCGACCACCTGACGGAGATCCTGACCTCGAAGGCCGCACCTCCGGCTTGAGTCACACGCTACGCGTCCAAGTTACGCGCGAGGCCACAGAAAGCCAGTCGATCCAGATGTCCCACGACAGCATTTCCAACTCATGAGCCACGTCTACTGTCAGGAGTGCGGCTTCCAGAACCCTGAAGCCGCGAACTACTGCGCACGCTGCGGAGCGCTGCTCGTGAGGGACGAGGGCGGCGCCGAGGCCACGCAGGCGTTCACCGCCGACGATGGCGACGACGGGCCGGCGGCAGCGCTCGAAGATCTCGGTGTCAAAGGGCCCGCGCTCGTCGTGCGCGCCGGCGGCGGCAGAGCGGGGGAGATGTTCCAGCTCGACGGCGAGACGACGATCGGCCGCTCACCCGACTGCGGGATCTTCCTGGACGACGTCACCGTGTCGCGCAAGCACGCCGTGCTCGCCGAGCGCGACGGCGCGTTCTTCATCGAAGACCAGGGCAGCCTCAACGGCACGTTCGTCAACCGCAAGCGGGTCGAGTCCGCGCAGCTCGAGGACGGTGACGAGCTGCAGATCGGCAAGTACCGCCTCACCTTCTTCGCTCGCTGATGGCAGCCGCGTCGAAAGCTCGGCTGCTCACGATCGGAACCGTGTCCGGGATGCTGAAAGGCGAGTTCCCGGACATCTCGATCTCGAAGATCCGCTACCTCGAGGACCAGGGATTGCTCGCGCCGCGCCGCACGCAGGGCGGCTACCGGCTCTTCAGCGAGGAGGATGTCGAGCGGCTGGAGACGATCCTGCGGCTGCAGCGGGACGAGTTCCTCCCCTTGCGTGTGATCCGGCAAGAGCTGGCCTCGCCGGCGGCGCGCGATCGCAAGCGACGGCGGGGTCTGGCGACGGAGGAGCCCGAGCTCGACCTGGAGGAGCTGTGCGAGCGGGGCGGGATCGACGTGCGCCTGGCGCGCGAGCTGGAGGACTTCGGACTGCTGACGCCGCGCACGGAAGCGGGACAGAAGCGCTACTCCGAGCTCGAGGCCGACATCGCGCTCGCCTGCGGGCGGCTGGCGCAGTATGGGATCGCTCCGCGGCACCTGCGGGCATTTCGAACCGCGGCCGACCGCGAAGCGGGCTTGATCGAGCAGGTCGTCGGGCCGGCTCTGCGGGCGCGGAGCCCCGAGCGGCGCCGCGCGGGCATGGAGGATCTCGAGGCGCTCAGTGGGCTCGCCGCCGAGCTCTCGCAGCTCCTCTCCTGGCGCGCGCTGCGCCGGCTTGCGTCAACATAATCGGGTGAATCTCGCCGAAAAGGTCCGCGAGGTCCCCGACTGGCCGCAACCGGGCGTCGGCTTCAAGGACGTCACGCCGCTGCTCGCCGACCCGGATGCGCTCGCGTACACGATCGAGCAGCTCGCGGAGTGGGGGAGCGCGAAGAAGCCCGATCTCGTCCTCGGCGCCGAAGCGCGCGGCTTCATCCTCGGGGCCGCGATCGCCCGGCAGATCGGCTGCGGCTTCGTCCCGGCGCGCCGGCCGGGGAAGCTTCCCCCGGAGACGATCAGCGCGACCTACGCGCTCGAGTACGGACAGAACGCGCTCGAGCTCCATCCGAACATGATCCCGAAGGGAGCGCGCGTCCTGATTCACGACGACGTCCTCGCCACCGGCGGGACGGTAGAGGCGATCGGCGAGCAGCTTGTCGAGCGACTCGGCGGCGAAGTCGTCGGCTGCTGCTTCATCATCGAGCTCACGTTCCTCAACGGGCGCGAGCGCCTTTCCAAGTACGACCTGCACGCTCTGATCGAGTACTGACCGGGCGCTCGCGCCCGCTGAGGAGAGGTACACCGCTTCGCGGGGAACGCGCGCGGGCACGGCCCGCGCGCTTCTAGGTCGTTTGGCGGCTGTTCTCTTCCGTGCGGCGCGGCCATGCTTTGCGTGGCCGCGCCGCATCAGTCCGCCTGCGCGTAAGCCGGCTTCGCCTGGCTTACGCTTCGGCCTTTGTCGCGTCGTGCTACTTAGGTTTACCGTCCGGTTGGCCGATTAAGAAGGTCCACCATGTACGACGCGTTGACGGGACGGTTTACATTCCCGTGCCCCGCACGGGGTCAGACGCGTGTGACCTTGTCGGCCTTCCGCCAGCTCGAGCGCCTTCCGGGCGCCGCCCATCCCGCCGTGTTCCAGGTG
>WNGA01000299.1_pt1 | contig 71628 bp, 68 predicted proteins | sample 5400061 | NCBI WGS metagenome assembly WNGA01 (sample SAMN13153366, study PRJNA577476) | soil metagenome | isolation source: 100 cm soil or saprolite under grassland replicate 2 | place: USA:California | collected 2016-06-15
TGTTTGGCACCTCGATGTCGGCTCATCACATCCTGGGGCTGTAGCCGGTCCCAAGGGTATGGCTGTTCGCCATTTAAAGTGGTACGTGAGCTGGGTTCAAAACGTCGTGAGACAGTTTGGTCCCTATCTGCCGTGGGCGCTGGAGATTTGACGGGGGCTGCTCCTAGTACGAGAGGACCGGAGTGGACGCACCGCTGGTGTACCGGTTGTGACGCCAGTCGCATTGCCGGGTAGCTATGTGCGGAAGCGATAACCGCTGAAAGCATCTAAGCGGGAAACGTGCCTGAAGATGAGATCTCCCGGAGGCTTGACCTCCCTGAAGGGTCGTGGCAGACCACCACGTTGATAGGCTGGGTGTGGAAGGGCAGTAATGCCTTGAGCTAACCAGTACTAATGGCCCGTGCGGCTTGACCCCATAACCGTGCGCACTCGACACACCTGCGCGTAACGGTTCGTTTGCGAACGATCCAATCCCGCTTGACTGCTTCCCTTCGCGAGCCAGCGCGCTCGCGAACCCCTCAACGCCTGACGACCATAGCCCGCCGGAACCACTCCTTCCCATCCCGAACAGGACCGTGAAACGGCGGCACGCCGATGATAGTGTGGATTACCCATGCGAAAGTAGGTCATCGTCAGGCACCCCTCACCAAAGCAAAAGCCCCGGCCATCCGCGCCGGGGCTTTTTGCTTTGAGGCGGCCTGCTTCCCAATATCAATGCTTGTTCACCGCGCAATGGGCAGTGAAGCGGCCAGTCCCCTTGCCTGCACAATGCAACACGGTTGCGAAGAGCTCATCGGCAAGGATCGCGTTCAGGCGCGTCGTCGGATGTTCGACGTCCCAGAATGCGTACTTGTCGGGCTCGGCGCACTCCACACCAAACGGATTGGGGTAGACGAACCCGGAATAGCAGGGCGCGGTCACGTTGTTCAATCCGAAGTCGCCTGGGTGCGAGACGATCTCGGTGAGAAACGAGAACGTGTCGAACACAGTGATGTTCGGACCGCTGATCGTCGCCAAATGCGTGACCAAAGCCGCATTGAACTGTTGCGAGAGACCTTGTGCGATGTGCGCGACCGTGAGCCCGAACGCCGTCACGCTCGGCACGAGCCCGAGATTCGGCGTCAGCGGAACGAGGATCGTCCGCGCACCTGCGGATCGGAACGCGAGGACGACGTCGACGACGCCCTGTACCGCCTTCGCGATCGTCGGGGTGGGATCGTCACCGTGGACGAGAAGAGCAGTCAACGCGTCGCTGAGGTCGTTCGAGCCCGCAAACACGATGTAGAGCCCCGTCGGATCGGCATGCCCGTTCCTCGCATGCTCGACGAACGCCTCGCGCTGCAAGTTGAGGCTCCAAGGGTACGCACCGGCCGGGTACCCGACGTTCGGCACTCCCGGAACGCCGGGCGGAAACTCGACGCGGTTGTAATCGGTACGCGAACCGCCGAACGCGAAGTTGGTGCCTCCGAGCTCGGAGGGCTGAACGGAAACGCCGAGCTTCTGCGCGAGCAGGCCGACGTAGTTCTCACCGTTCGAGAAGCGACCCATGTAGTAGTGATCGGAGGCCGGGATCGGCGGAAGTCCGAGCGCGGGACCGAGATCGGTTGTCGCGAAAAGCAGGTTGCCTTGATCGGACAGGCTGTCGCCCAGTACGTACACCTGCTTGATCGGCAACGTCGTCGTCGGTGCCGCAATCACGGACCCGACGACGAACACGAGCAGCGCTGCGAGCCGAAGCATCATTGCAACCATGGAAGATCTCCCTCGGTGAGCGTGGCGAACCGCGCGCGGTTCGCGCGCATTGCCAGGCTGCTTGTAGTATGCAACGTCGGCCTACGCCGCGGCAATGGCGATCGGTGCATACGCGACCAGCCGCATTGCGTCGATGCGGGCGGGCAAGAACTCTCGTGCATCACAACAGCAACGCAGACTTGGCGAGCTGTTGGAGCGTCTGGTCCACGACTTCCCTGACGAAGCGCGCGGGCTCGCTTGGCATCTTCGTGCCAGTCGCGGCGGCGTTCGCGATCGCCCATTCGACTGCGGTGCGCTCGATCTCGTCGCGGCTTCGCGTGCCGTCGAGCAACTGGATGAGACGCGCGATGTCGGGGTTGAGCTGGACGGGCTCGTGCCTCAAGTTCGTCACGCGCGTATCGCGCCGCGCCTGCAGGCGAGCGAGCGGGCTTGCAACCGGTCTCGCGCTTGGCGCTGCCGAGAATGCAGACGGTCTTGCATGGAGCTGTACCAGTCCGGCGCCGAAGCATCGGATGATGTCCGCACCGAGCATGGTCTCAGCGTCGGCATTCGTTCCCGCAAGAGGCACGCCGTGCTCGTGCAACGCCGCCATTGCATCGCGCAGCAAATGGTCGAACGGAACCGCTTGCGGCCAATGCTCGTTCAGAATCATCGCCGCGGCCTTGGTGACGATGTTGCCCGTCTGCACTCGCGCCCCGCTCGCGCCGCGGAACATCACCACATCGGTTGACAGAAGCGCGGCGCCCTGCGTCTCGGACTCGAATGAACCGCTGACTCCGAGGCGGCGCAAACGATCCGGCGAGATCTTGCGGTTCACGGGCATGCCGCCGCGCACGAGCAGCGTTTGACGAAACGTCCGATTGCGCAGGAAATCCATGTACTGCTCCTGCCGGATGACGCCCGGAGCGAGGCGCATCAGCGTCTGCGCGATCTCCGGCGGGAAATTCGACGCGAGCATCGTTCCGAAATCGGCGTCGGCAAGATACTGCAGGCCGAGCTGTGCCGCCCGCTCGACGAACTGGTGAAAGTACAACGGCTCGTTGGTGTCCTCGAGATACTCGTGCAGCACGTAATCGTCGGGTTGACCGCGCAGTGCTTCGGTCTGTGAGGTGAGCAACGCCTTGTAGTCGGCGTTGGCCGGCACGCTGTTCGCGACGAAGTCGGCGATGCCGCGCGCTTGCTCGACCTTCGCGTGCGGATCGGCGAACTGCAAGGCGTGGTATCGCATCAGGTCGCGAATCACGCCGCGGGTGCGCCAGCCGGGCAGCGTGTTGTAGCTGATGAACGCGATGCCGTTCGGCGTCAATTGACCGGAACAAATTTCAAGCATTCGTGTCTGCACATCGTCGGGCACCCACGAATACACACCATGCGCAATGATGTAATCGAAGCTGTCCCACGTCGGATCGATGTCGGTGATGCTCATCGCGGACAGCCGCACGTTGCGAAGCCCGAGCGCCGCGACGACCGCCTGGCCGTCACCGATTTGCACGCGCGACAAATCGACGCCGACGAAATCCGCGTCGGGCATCGTCAGCGCCATCGGGATCAGGTTGCCGCCGGACGCGCATCCGAGCTCGAGGACGCGGCATCGCTCGAGCGATGGAGGTTCCAACCCGAACAGTATCGCGAGCGAGGCGAGCCGATCCGGGTGCGTCTGCGCGAAAGGCAGACTCGTGTACGGCACGTCGTCGTAGCTGCTCTTTGCTTCGGCCGTCATGGATCACGTAGGGCGAAAATAGTGCGCGATCGCTGGGGAGCGCGCCAGCTCCGAGTATGCGATACGATTGGCATTCGCGTGAACCGCAGCCCACTACCGGTTCGCCCACCGCATTGGAGAAACGGATGAGCAAGCAGCTCGTAACGCGCCCGAGAAAGTCCGTCGCCAAGCACGACAGCGCCGACGAACCCGTAATCGTCCCGCCGGCTTCCCGGCCCGGCGTCAGCTTTCGCTATTCGTATACCGAGATCTCGGCGGTCGGGAATGCCGCTTCGGTGCGGCGTCGCGAAACGCGCTTCGAGAACGGGACGCTCAAATCGGAATCGTTCGAGGGAACGTTCGATCGCGGCGCATTCGATGAGATCGTGCGGCAGACCCAAGGCTACCTGCTTGCACAAACGTCGCTTTTGATGAAGTCGCTGTTCTGGTTCCTGCCGTCGTCCGACGAGCGGCAACGAAAGGACTGAACGCGTACGCCGCCTCACAGCGCGACCGGCTCTTGCCTCGCGGCTACTGCATCGCCCCGGGTGCGTGTGGCGAGAAACTCGCCCAGTATCGTCGCCGTGTGCGAGCCGTGCGGTTTCGCCGTGATCGCATCGGGCATTCCCTGTGCGACGATTCGCCCGCCGGCCGCTCCGCCTTCGGGGCCAAGGTCGATCACCCAATGCGCGTCGGCGATGACGTCGAGGTTGTGCTCGATCACGACGACCGTATTGCCGGCGTCGACGAGCCGGTGCAGCACCCGAATGAGCTTCTCGACGTCGGCCATGTGCAGCCCGACGGTGGGCTCGTCGAGCACGTAGAGCGTTTGCGCGCGCGCCGAGGCGCGAGCGCCGTTGCGCAGCCGCGGCGCATCACCGCGCACCTTGGCGAGCTCGGTGACGAGCTTGATCCGCTGCGCTTCTCCGCCGGAGAGCGTCGGGCTCTGCTGCCCGAGCGTGAGGTAGCCGAGCCCGACGTCCTGCAGCAGCCGCAGCGCGTGATGGATCGACCGCGAGAAGGCGAAGAACTCGACCGCCTCGTCGACGTTCATCGCCAGCACGTCGGCGATCGACTTGCCGCGCCACGTCACCGCGAGCGTCTCGGCGTTGAAGCGTGCGCCGTTGCACGCTTCGCATGCGACCTTGACGTCGGGCAGGAAGCTCATCTCGATCGTCTTGACGCCCTGGCCCTCGCACTCGGGACAGCGGCCGCCCGGCGTGTTGAACGAGAAGCGGCTCGCGCTGAAGCCGCGCATGCGCGCTTCCGTCGTGTCGGCGAACAGCCGCCGGATCGCATCCCAGAATCCGACGTACGTCGCCGGGCAGGAGCGCGGCGTCTTGCCGATCGGCGCTTGATCGACTTCGAGCACGCGATCGATGTCATCCCATCCGTCGATCGACTTGCATCCGACGAGCGCGATCGGCTTGCGCCGGCGCCGTCCGCCGACGAGCTCGCACAGGTTTGCGTACAGCACGTCGCGCGCGAGCGTGCTCTTGCCGCTTCCCGATACGCCCGTGACGGCGACGAGCCGCGCGAGCGGCACGCGCGCGGTGACGTTGCGCAGGTTGTGCAACGTCGCGCCGGCGATGACGATCGCCGGCGAGCGATCGGTCGTCGTCCGTCGCTCGACCAGCGGATGCTGGAGCGGATGGGCGAGGAATCGACCAGTGACGGAGGCCGGAATGCGCATCAGGTCTTCGGCCGTTCCTTGCGCGACCAGCGCGCCGCCGCGGCTGCCTGCCCCCGGACCGAGGTCGATCACGTGCGCCGCATGGCGGATCGTTTCCTCGTCGTGCTCGACGACGACGAGCGTGTTGCCCTTCGCCTCGAGCTTCGCCAGCGTATCGAGCAGGACCCGGTTGTCGCGCGGATGCAGCCCGATCGTCGGCTCGTCGAGGATGTAGCAGACGCCGCGCAGGTTCGAGCCGAGCTGTGCGGCAAGTCGAATGCGCTGCGCTTCACCGCCTGACAGCGTGGGCGCCGATCGGTCGAGCGCCAGATATCCGAGGCCGACGTCGTTCAGGAACGCGAGCCGCGAGGCGAGCTCGGCGACGATGTCGCGCGCGATCGCCGCATCGCGACCGGTCAGCTCGAGCGTTGCGAAAAAGCGCTCGGCGTCGTTCGCCGCAAGCGCGGTGAGATCGGCGATCGAGCGGCCGCGAAACCGCACGGCGAGCGCATCGCGATTCAGGCGCCTGCCGCCGCACGCTTCGCACGTTCGAGCCTCGCCTTCGTACCACTGGTTCCACCACACTTCGTCGCCGGTCTGCTCGTCGTCGAAGCCCGCCATCTTGACACCGGTGCCGAAGCACTCGGGACACCAGCCGTGCTTCGAGTTGAACGAGAACAGCCGCGGATCCGGCGCCGGAAAGCTTCGGCTGCACACCGGACACGCGCGCTGCGTCGAATAGACCTCGGCCCCGGATGCAATCCCGCCGTTGCGATTCGCGACGCCGTTCGATTTCGACGATCGCCCGTTCGCTGCGCTGACGTGCACGACGCCCTTGCCGTGCTCGAGCGCTTGCGCAAGCGCTTCGCGAAGCGGGCGCTCGTTCGCCGCCGTGGCAACGAGCTCGGCGATCGGCAGCTCGATCGTGTGCTCCTTGAAGCGGTCGAGCCGCGGCCACTTCGCCGTCGACAGCATCGCGCCGTCCACACGCAGGTTCGCGACGCCGCGGCGCGCCGCCCACTTCGCGAGATCGGTGTAATAGCCTTTGCGTGCGACGACGAGCGGCGCGAGCAGCAGGATGCGCCGGTCGCGGTGACGTGTCAGCAGCGAGGCGACGATGCTGTCTTCGGTCTGCGGCGCGATCGGCGCGTCGTGGTCCGGACAGTGCTGCGTGCCGAGCTTCACATACAACAAGCGCAGGAAGTGATAGATCTCGGTCAGTGTGGCGACGGTGCTCTTGCGCCCGCCGCGGCTCGTGCGCTGCTCGATCGCCACCGTCGGTGGTATGCCGAAGATCGCGTCGACCGCCGGTCGCGCGGCCGGTTGCACGAACTGCCGCGCATACGCGTTCAGCGATTCGAGATAGCGGCGTTGCCCTTCGGCGAACAGGATGTCGAACGCAAGCGTGCTCTTGCCGCTGCCCGATACGCCCGTCACGACGGTGAAGCGGTCGCGCGGGATATCGACGTCGACGTTCTTCAGGTTGTGCTCGCGCGCGTTGTGGATGCGGATCGAATTGCCGTTGACTCCGATGCGCTCTCGCTGGCGCGTCGGCTGCGGTTCGCGCACGTCGAACGCGCCGGGCGCGTCGACGGCCGCCCGATACGCGGCAAGCGCAACGCCGGTGTGCGACGACGCGCATGCGAGCAGTTGCGCGATGGTGCCGGCGAACACGATGTGCCCGCCGGCGTCGCCGCCTTCCGGACCGAGATCGATCACCCAGTCGGCTGCGCCGACGACGTCGAGATTGTGCTCGATCACGACGAGCGAATGACCTGCGGCGATGAGCTCGCGCAAGGCGCGCAACAGCTTCGCGACGTCGTCGAAATGCAGGCCGGTCGTCGGCTCGTCGAACAGGAACAGCTTGCCGCGCGAGGCGTCGGCAGCGCTGGCTCGAACGCGCGCCGCATCCGCGAGATGCCCGGCAAGCTTCAGCCGCTGCGCTTCGCCGCCCGACAGCGTGGGCACCGGCTGCCCGAGCTTCAGGTATTCGAGCCCGACGGCGACGAGCGGCCGCAACGCGGCCTCGATGTCGCGTTCGCCGGCGAAGAACGCGCACGCCTGCGCAACCGTCATCTCGAGCACGTCGGCGACCGAGTGGCCTTCGAGGCGCACGTCGAGCACTTCGGCGCGGAACCGCTTGCCGTCGCAATCGGGGCAGCGCAGGTAGACGTCGGACAGGAACTGCATCTCGACGTGCTCGAATCCATTGCCGCCACACGTCGGGCATCGGCCGTTGCCGGCATTGAAGCTGAACGTGCCCTGCGTATAACCGCGTTCCTTCGCGAGCGGCGCCGCGGCGAAGCGCTTGCGAATGCAGTCGAACGCACCGACGTAGCTCGCCGGGTTCGAACGCGTCGTGCGGCCGATCGGCGTCTGGTCGATCAGCACGACGTCGCCGACGAGATCGTGACCGATGAGCTCGCGAAACGTGCCCGGCGCCTCGGTCGGCTTGCCTTTCGCGCGCCGCAGCGCCGGATGCAGCACATCCTGCACGAGCGTCGACTTGCCCGATCCCGACACGCCGGTCACGCAGACGAGCGCGTTGAGCGGAATTGCGACGTCGACGCCCTTCAGGTTGTGCTCGCTTGCGCCGCGCAGCTCGAGCCGTGGTGTGCCGGTCGTGACGCGTTCGCCGGCCGGCGGAGACGACGTCCGCTTGCGGCCGGCGAGATAATCGGCGGTGAGCGACGTCGTCGTTCGCCGCAGCTCGTCGGGCGGTCCGAAGAACACGATCTCGCCGCCGCGCTCGCCGGGGCCGGGACCGATATCGAGGATTCGATCGGCGGCAAGCATCACCTGCGGATCGTGCTCGACGACGACGAGCGAGTTGCCGGCATCGCGCAATCGCTGCATGACCCCGATGACGCGTCCGATGTCGCGCGGATGCAGGCCGATCGACGGCTCGTCGAGCACGAACAGTGTATTGACGAGCGAAGTGCCGAGCGCCGTCGTCAGATTGATCCGCTGCACTTCGCCGCCCGACAGCGTGCGCGACTGCCGGTCGAGCGTCAGGTATGACAAGCCGACGTCGGCGAGGTAGCCGAGCCGCGCGCGGATCTCCGTGACGAGCAGGTCCGTTGCCTCGTCGAGCGGCGCGGGCAACGACAGCCGGTCGAAGAACGCGCGCGTCGATTCGATCGGCAGCAGAGCGAGATCGTGCAGCGTGAGCCCCGGCAGCCGCGCGAGCACGTCATCGTCGAAGCGCACGCCATGCGGACGGAACCGCGACTGCGCATCGAGCACGCCGTCGGCATTGTCTTTCGTGCCGAGCCGCCAAAGCAGCGCATCCGGCTTGAGGCGTGCGCCACCGCACGCCGGGCACGGCGTATACGCGCGGTATTTCGACAGCAGTACGCGGATGTGCATCTTGTACGACTTCGTCTCGAGCCACGAGAAGAATCGCGCGGCGCCGTACCAGACGCCGGGCCACGACTTGCTCCAGCTCACCCACTGCGGCTCGCCGTCGAGCACCCAGCGCCGATGCGCGTCGGTCAGTTCGCGCCACGGCACGTCGAGCGGGACGCCGCGTTTTTTCGCGTATTTCTCGAGATCGTCCTGGCACTCGTGAAAGCTCGGGCTCTGCCACGGCTTGACCGCGCCGGCGCGCAGCGTCTTGCTCATGTCGGGAACGACGAGCCCGTAGTCGATGCCGATCACGCGGCCGAAACCGCGGCACGTCTCGCATGCGCCGAGCGGCGAATTGAACGAGAACAGGCTCGGCGTCGGATCCTGATGGTGGATGTCGCAGTCCGGACAATGCAGATCGGACGAAAAGCGCCACACGCGCGATGCGGCGGCGCTCGCGGCTGAATCGTCCGTGCCGTCGTCGGCAACGTGAACGTCGACGCGGCCCTGACCGACGCGCAGCGCCGCTTCGATCGCCTCGCTCACGCGCGCCCGGTCGACGGCGCTCATCCGGAAACGGTCCTGCACGACGGCCAACCGATCGCCGGCTCGTGAATGGATCCGCGTGTATCCTTGGCCTTCGAGCAGCTGGCGCACCTCCGCTTCGGAGAAATTCGCGGGCACGGTCACCGGAAACGTGACGACGAGCCGTGGATCGCCGGCCGCCGCACTGCGTTGCACGAGCTCCGCATGGATCGACGACGGCGTGTCGCGCGTCACCGCGCGGCCGCAGCCGCGGCAGTAGAGCGCCGCCGCACGCGCGTAGAGCACCTTCAGATGGTCGGAGAGCTCGGTCATCGTGCCCACGGTCGAGCGCGACGTGCGCACCGGATTCGTCTGGTCGATGGCGATCGCCGGCGGGATTCCGTCGATGCGGTCGACCTGCGGCTTGTCCATGCGGTCGAGGAACTGCCGCGCGTACGGCGAGAACGTTTCGACGTAGCGACGCTGGCCCTCGGCGTACAGCGTGTCGAACACGAGCGACGACTTGCCCGAGCCGGAGACGCCGGTGACGACGATGAGCTCGTTCGTCGGCAGTTCCAGCGTGAGGTTCTTCAGATTGTTCTGGCGGGCGCCGTGAATGACGATGCGATCGGACATAAGAGGACGAGGGACGAAGCGTGCGGCCCGCCACAGTGAAGGCCCGCGGTTCCATTGTTGCAGGCACGGGCGTGCGCGCGTGCAGGCGGCTTGACGACCCGACTTCGCGCGAGGCAGACGGGCGCGTCAGGAACGCGAGGTTACCAGCAATCCGAGCTCGCGCGCGGCTTGTTGCAGCGGCCGCAGGAAGCGCTTCTCCATTTCGCCGAGCGGCACGCGCGCAGCCTGCACGCTGACGTTGAGCGCTGCCGCGACGCGGCCGTCGTCGCCCACCGGCACGGCGATCGAGCGCAAGCCGAGCTCCAGCTCCTGGTCGACGACCGCGTAGCCGCTCGCGCGGACGGCGTCGAGCGACTGCGCGAGCGCTTCCTTCGACGCTTGCGTGCGCGGCGTGTAGGCGACCATTTTCACTCGGCGCAGATACGCGGCGAGCTCGGCGGGCGGCAGATGCGCGAGCAGCACGCGGCCCATCGACGTGCAATGTGCGGGCAAACGGCTTCCGACGCCGAGGTCGATCGACATGATGCGCGCGCTTCGCGACGAGCGCGCGACATAGACGATGTCGTCGCCGTCGAGTGCGGCCATCGAGCACGACTCGTGCACCTGGTCGCTCACCTGATCGAGCAGCGGTTGCGCCGAGCTCGCAAGCGGCGCGGACGACAGATACGCGTGGCCGAGCGCGAGGATCTGCGGACGCAGCGTGAAATGGCCGCCGTCGTCGCGCTCGGCGTATCCGAGCTCGCACAGCGTATAGAGCACGCGGCGAACGGCGGCGCGCGCGATGCCGGTGCGCTCGGCGAGCTGCGCGATCGACATCCGCGTCCGCTGCTGCGAGAACGCGCGGATCACCGAAAGACCGCGTGCGAGCGACTCCATGAAGTTCGGATCGCCCGCATGCGATGCGGAAGCGACGCGCTCGGACGCGGACTTCGACACCATCGCACGCGAGCGCGGTGCTTCGGTCGCGGGCGAGCGTCGGGCCCGTGCACGGGGTGTTGGGATCGGCATGGCAGTCGGCTGGACGACGTCGGAACGCCGCGGTCGATTATCGCACAACTGCGCGTTAATCGGCGATGCGCCCAGCGACTGGCCGGTCTAAGGCAGTAGCAGCGATCCAAGCTCCATCGACGCTTCGTGCAGCGGCCGGAAGAACTGCGCCGCCATGTCGTTGGCCGACGCGAGCCGCCCCTGCAGGATGACATTGATGCCGGCGACGTAGTGGCCTGCCGAATCGCGAACGGGAACGGCGATCGTGCAGAAACGCGGTTCCATCTGCTGGCTCGCGAACGCGAAACCGCTTTCACGAACGCTCTTCAGCACGTCGCGGACTTTCTCCGCCGACGTCAGCGTGTGCTCGGTGTAGGGATGGAACTTGACGCGCGACAGATAGTCGGTGAGCTCGTGCGGCGGAAGGTGTGCGAGCAGCACCTGGCCGATCGACGTGCAATAGGCTGGCAGGCGCCGCCCGACGTTGAGCGCGGGCGACATGATTCGCGACGACGCGGAACGCGCGAGGTAGACGATCTCGTCGCCGTCGAGTATGCCGACCGAGCACGCCTCGCGCAGCGATTCGCCGAGCCTGTCGAGGATCGGCTGCGCGAGCACCGCCAGCGGCGACGCCGAAAGATACGCATGGCTGAACGACAGCACGCGCGGGCGCAGGTAGTAGCGGCGCGCGTCGTCGGCGGCGACGAAGCCGAGCTTTGCGAGCGTGTGCAAGCTCCTGCGTGCGGCTGCACGCGGAATTCCGGTGCGATGGCTGATCTGCGCGATCGACATGCGCCGCTTCTTGTCCGACAGCGCAAGCAGCACCGCAAGCCCGCGCGCGAGAGCGGTGACAAAGTCGGGATCTTCGCCGAAGTGCGCGATCGTCTCGGCGGCAAGCGTATCGGGGTCGAACAAGTTCGGCGGTGCGGCGGTCGCCGCGGTCGCCGGCGATTCGACGGCCGGGTGAATCAGCAGCGTCGCGTCACGGGTCATTCGGTCCTTTGAACAGGTTGCTCATGCGACGGTCAATCCTGTGATGATTTGTGAACGATTGGTTCGCGTAGCGCCCAAAGGATAACCTTTTTGGGGCGATTGGGCCACAGTCGGCCATTAGAACCCGGACGGACTGCAGAAATTGGGCGCTTAGCGCACAACATGTCGCTGTCCGCCCTTGACGTGTCAAAGCGCCGAACCGTATCGTACTCGGGCATCCATTGCATCGGTTTTGCTGGCGGCGGCGAGCGATTGCGCGGCCGTTCGGATAAAAAAACCAACTGGATTGCAAACGCTCGCAGTCGATGTGCCCGGAGGAGAAGAGGTCGGCAACGCCCCCTTTTTTGCAGACGATGAAAGCCACGAAATCGATCGAGGTCGGGGGCAGGCCGGTCGCCGGTGGTGCGACGCCCGCGATTTGTACGCCGCTGGTCGGCCGGACGCGCGAGGATGTTCTCGCGGAGCTCGCCGCTGTATTGCCGAAGCAGCCCGACGTCATCGAATGGCGGGTCGATTTCTTCAGCGGCATCGGCGACACGACGCTCGTGATCGAGACGGCGCGCGCGCTCAAAGCCGGCGCGCAGGGCATTCCGATTCTGTTCACGCGACGCTCGGCGACCGAAGGCGGCGAACGGGTCGGGCTCGCCGAGGCGGCCGTCGTCGATCTCTACGCCGCGGTCTGCGCGGCGCGCTGCGTCGATCTCATCGATTACGAATTGAGCAATCCCGACGAAGCGTTCCGGCGGCTGCGCGCGGTGTCGCGCGAGCATGCGATCGCGATGATCGGCTCGTACCACAATTTCCAGGCGACGCCGGACGCGCAAACGCTCGTCGCGAAGTTCCGCGACGCGCAGGCGAGGGGCGCCGACATCGGCAAGGTCGCCGTGATGCCGAAGGAACCGAAGGACGTGCTGACGCTGCTGGCGGCGACCTGCGACGCCACCCAGTCGCTCGACATCCCGCTGATCAGCATGTCGATGGGCGGATACGGCTCGGTGTCGCGAATGGTCGGCGGCGTGTTCGGCTCGGCATTGACGTTCGCCGTCGGCAAGAGCAGCTCGGCGCCCGGACAGATCCCCATCGAAGAGCTGCGAGCCGTGCTCGCGACGGTTCGCCGCGCGACCGGAACGGCCTGAGGCCGATGGTTGCAGCGTAGCGGCGACGAACAGACGAACAGACGAAGAGGATTGCAGATGGCCATCGCAACCGAGACGAAGAAGGGCATCACCGAGGAGCAGCAACAGGAGCTCGACATGGTGTTCGAGCGCGCACGCAAGGCGCTCGCGATCATCGAGACGTACGACCAGGCACGCGTCGACCGGTTGTGCCAGGCGGTCGCATGGGCGGTCGCGAACAAGCGCACGTTCACGCGCCTCGTCGAAATGGGTATCGCCGAAAGCGGTCTAGGCGATGCCGTGAGCCGCATGGGCAAGCGGATGAAGATTCGCGGCGTGCTGCGCGACGCGCTGCGCCAGAAAAGCGTCGGCGTCATCGAGGAGCTGCCCGAGAAGGGGATCGTCAAGTACGGCAAGCCCGCGGGCATCGTCGCGTGCATCGTGCCGACGACCAACCCGGATCTCACGCCGGCCGGCAATGCGATCTACGGCATCAAGGCGCGCGACGTGGTCATCTTCTCGCCGCATCCGCGCTCGAAGAAGACATCGTTCGAGACCGTGCGGCTGATGCGCGAAGCGCTCGAGCGCGAAGGCGCGCCCGCCGACATCCTGCAGTGCCTCACCAAGGTCAACATTCCGATGTCGCAGGCGCTGATGGCGCGCGCCGATCTCATCGTCGCGACCGGCGGCCAGCCGATGGTGCGCGCCGCCTACAGCTCAGGCACGCCGGCGTACGGCGTGGGCGCGGGCAACTCGACGATGATCATCGACGAGACGGCGAACATCGAGGAAGCGGCGCGCAACACGCGGCTTTCGAAGACATCCGACTTCGGCTCGGGCTGCTCCGCCGACGGCAACCTGATCATCGAGGCGTCGATCTTCGAGCGCATGCTGAAGCAGCTGCAGATCGAGGGCGGCCATCTCGCGAACGACGACGAGAAGGCGGCGCTGCGCCGCGTGATGTGGGACGAGGAAGCACACCGCACGCCGGACACGGTGGCGATCGCGCCGCAGCAGCTCGCGAAGATCGCCGGCTTCTCGATTCCGGCCGATCGCAAGTTCATCATCGTCCACGGCGACGGCATCGGCAGGGACCACCCGTACTCGAGCGAGAAGCTCACCACGCTGCTCGCCGTCTACAAGTACAAGGGATTCGACCAGGCGCTCGAGATGATGCGCGGCATCTACGAAGTGGGCGGCAAGGGCCACTCGTGCGGGATCTATTCGTTCAATCAGGACCACATCCGCCAGCTCGCGCTCGCGGCGCCAGTGTCGCGGATCATGGTGCGGCAGCCGCAATCGAAGGCGAACGCCGGCGCGTTCAACAACGGCATGCCGATGACGTCGAGCCTCGGCTGCGGCACGTGGGGCGGCAACATCGTTTCCGAGAACGTGCACCTGAAGCACTACCTCAACACGACGTGGGTGTCGGTTCCGATCAAGGAAGACAAGCCGTCCGACGAGGAGCTGTTCGGACCTTTCTATGACCCCGAGCTCGAAGCCGAGGTCGAGACGATCACGACCTGACGCGCGCACCGAACGCCGACGCATCACGCTGCAATGTCCCGCATGAGCGCCGTCCGCGCGCACGAGGACCGGAGGAGCAGAGCATGAAAGACCTGATTTCGCACCAACTGGTGAAGTACCTCGAGGCGCGCGGTGTCGAGCACGTGTTCGGACTGTGCGGCCACACGAATATCGCGGTGCTCGCCGCGCTCGCGAAGAGCCCGATCAAGTTCGTCAACGTGCGACACGAGCAGATCGCCGCCCACATGGCCGACGGCTACGCGCGGGCGAAGAAGCAGACGGCGGTCGTGCTCTCGCACCTCGGGCCGGGGCTCACCAATGCGGCGACCGGTGTGGCGAACGCCGCGCTCGACTCGATTCCGATGGTCGTCATCGCCGGCGACGTGCCGACGCACTACCACGGCAAGCATCCGCACCAGGAAGTGAACCTGCACGCCGACGCGTCGCAGTACGAGATCTACCGGCCGTTCGTCAAGCGCGCGTGGCGCGTCGATCAGCCGCATCTGTTCCCCGAGATCATCGAAAAGGCGTTCGCGCTCGCCGAGAGCGGACGTCCCGGGCCGGTGCTGGTCGACGTGCCGATGGACATCTTCTCGAAGGAAGTCGACGTCGCGCTGTTCGACCGGTTGCGGCTGAACACGAAGTCGCTGCGCAAGCCGTCGCTCGACGACGAGACCGCCGCCGAGATCGTCAAGAAGCTCGTCGCGGCGAAGCGCCCCGTGCTCTACGTCGGAGGCGGCATCATGCTCGCCGACGCGACCGCCGAGCTGCGCGAGTTCGTCGATCACCTGCAGATCCCCGTCGCGCACACGCTGATGGGCAAGGGCGCGCTTGCCGACGACCATCCGTTCGTTCTCGGCATGACGGGGTTCTGGGGCACGAAGTTCATCAACGAACAATGCAAGAGTGCCGACTGGATCCTCGCGCTCGGCACGCGCTTCTCCGAAGCCGACTGCAGCTCGTGGGAGCGCGAGTACACGTTCAATTTCCCGCCGACGAAGCTGATCCACATCGATATCGATCCGGCGGAGATCGGACGCAACTACCCGGTCGACGTCGGCGCGGTCGCCGATCTGAAGCAGGCGCTGACCGTGTTGAACCGCGTCGCGCGCAAGCTCGTTCCCGACGGCGTTCGTCGCCCTGCACTGGCGAGCGAGATCGCCGACGTGCGCACGGCGTTCGTCGCGGGCAACCGCAAGCATGCCGAAAGCGATGCGTATCCGATGCGGCCCGAGCGCATCCTCGCCGACGTCCGCGAAGCGCTGCCGCGCAATGCGCTGATCACCACCGACGTCGGCTGGAACAAAAACGGCGTCGGCCAGCAGTTCCCGATCCTCGAAGCCGGAACGATCTTCACGCCGGGCGGCTACGCGACGATGGGCTTCGGCGCGCCGGCCGCGCTGGGCGCGAAGATCGCGCGTCCCGATCGGGTCGTCGTCGCGCTCGTCGGCGACGGCGGGTTCGGGCAGAACCCGGCGCTGCTCGCGACCGCGTTCGAGGAGGACATCGCAGTCGTCTGGGTCATCATGAACAATTTCGCGTTCGGCACGATCGCCGGGCTCGAGAAGGCGCACTACGGCACGACGTACGGCACGGTGTTCGAGAAGGACGGCAAGCCGTACTCGCCCGACTACGCGGCGATCGCGAAGGCGTACGGGATCGACGGCGTCAAGGTTGGCTCGGCCGCCGAGTTCAAGCCCGCCCTCGAGCGCGCGATCAAGTCGAATCGGCCGGTCGTCATCGACGTCGTCATGCAGAACGAGCCGGTGCCCACGTCGGGACACTGGAACATCATGGATATCTACTCGCCGGGCAAGAAAGTGCATCACGTAGCCGTCGGCGGCGCGGTGCACGCGTAGCGTCCTCCCGCACACGCCCCTGCAAGGAGGAACGATGAAGCACGACTATTCGCTCGCGCACCTGACCGTCCTTTCGCTGACGCCGCCGCAGGTCGTCGACGTCGCGGCGCGCACCGGATACCGGTATGCGAGCCTGCGCCTGACACGCGTGACACCCGCCGAGCCGCTGTACGACCTTGCGAACGACCGCGCGCTGATGAAGGAAACCAAGGCGCGGCTCGCCGACACCGGCGTCGACGTGCTCGACGTCGAGCTCTTTCGGATGGATCCGAAGCTCGACGCCGACCATTTCATCCCGGTGCTCGAAGCGACCGCGGAGCTCGGTGCCCGCAACGTCATCGCGCAACTGCCCGATCCGGATCGCGAGCGCGCGACCGCGCGCTTCGCGCGTCTGTGCGACCTCGCGAAGCCGCTCGGCATCTTCGTCAGCCTGGAGTTTCCGCATTGGACCGAGACGGGGACGCTGACGGAAGCGACGAGGGTCCTGAGGGCGGTCAATCGGTCGAACGCCGCGATGCTGGTCGACATGCTGCACATGGGCCGTTCGAACTCGAGCTGCGACGACCTGCGCAAGCTCCCGCGCGAGTGGTTCCGGTTCGCGCATGTGTGCGATGCGGAGAAGCAGGTGCCGCCGACGATGGACGGCGTCATCCGGACCGCACGCGACGAGCGGCTGTTTCCCGGCGAGGGCACGATCGACGTCCGCGGCATTCTGAATTGCATGCCGGCCGACATCCCTTACTCGCTGGAGATTCCACGCAATACGCTGACCAAGGCGCTCGGGCCGGAAGAAGTCGCGCGGATTGCGATCCGGGTTGCGCAAAGTCATCTCGACGATGCAGGCTCCGATCAACCCGCGGCACGCAGCGGTTCGAGCAGCGAAGCCGCACCTTCGCGCAGCGCGGCAACGGTCGCCAAAACGGCCTAAGATCGACGCTCGCGGCACGCCGGATCAACGTACGCCGGTCCGTCGTCATCGAGGAGGAGATTGTCATGATGCGCATCGTCGATTGGTTCTTCCGAGCGCTGAAATTCTTCATCGTCGCCTGTCTCGCCGTGATGGTGGTGCTGGTCTTCGGCAACGTCGTGCTGCGCTACGCGTTCAATTCGGGAATCACCGTCTCGGAAGAGCTGTCGCGCTGGCTGTTCGTGTGGCTGACGTTCGTCGGCGCGGTCATCGCGCTGCGCGACCACTCGCACCTCGGGATGGACTCGGTCGTGTCGCGGCTGCCCGCTTGGGGAAAGAAGGCGTGCTTCATCTTGAGCAACACGCTGATGCTCTACGCCGTCTGGCTGTTTTTCACCGGCAGCTGGCAGCAGACGATCATCAACCTGGACAACAAGGCGCCGGCGACGGGACTCTCGTCGGGGTGGTACTACGGCGTCGGCATCTTCTTCTGCGTGTTCGCCGCGGCGCTCATCCTGCGCAATCTTTACCAGGTTCTCACCGGCCGCATCGAGGAAAAGGACCTGATCCAGGTAAAGGAGTCGGAAGACCAGCCGCACCTCGCACCCGAGTCGCCCGATCAGACGGTCCCTGCGACCGCGGCCAAGAGCTAAGGAGCACGCGATGACCATTGCCGTGTTCCTCGGTTCGCTGCTCGGCGCAATGGCGCTCGGCATGCCGATCGCGTTCGCGCTGCTCGTCTGCGGCGTCGCGATGATGTACCAGCTCAACATGTTCGATGCGCAGATCATCGCGCAGAACCTGATCAACGGCGCCGACAGCTTCCCGCTGATGGCGGTGCCGTTCTTCATGCTCGCCGGCGAGATCATGAACACCGGCGGGCTGTCGAAGCGCATCGTCAACGTCGCGCTGACGCTCGTCGGTCATGTGCGCGGAGGCCTCGGATACGTCGTGATCGTCGCGTCTTGCATCCTCGCGGCGTTATCCGGCTCCGCGGTGGCCGATGCCGCCGCGTTGTCGGCGCTGCTCTATCCGATGATGGTGAAGGCCGGCCACGACCCGAACAAGTCGGCGGGGCTCATCGCCGCGGGTGGCATCATCGGTCCGATCATCCCGCCTTCGATCGGGTTCATCATCTTCGGCGTCGCCGCCGGCCTTTCGATTTCCAAGCTGTTCCTCGCCGGAATCGCGCCCGGCATCCTGATCGGCGTCGGACTCGCGGTCGCGTGGTGGATTGAGGCGCGCAAGGAAACCATCGTCCCGATGGCGCGCTCGACCCGCAAGGAAGTCATCCACGCGCTGGTCGACGGCGTGTGGGCGCTGATATTGCCGGGCATCATCATCTTCGGCCTCAAGTTCGGCATCTTCACGCCCACGGAGGCAGCGGTCGTGTGCGCGGTGTATGCGCTCTTCGTCGCGATGTTCATCTACCGCGAGCTCAAGTGGTCCGATCTCTACAACGTGTTTGCCTCGGCTGCGCAGACGACGGCGATCGTCATGTTCCTGGTCGCGGCGGCGCTCGTTTCCGCGTGGCTCATCACGGTCGCCGAGCTGCCGGCGCAGGTGACCGCGCTGCTCGAGCCCTTCATGGGCAACCAGCTCGTCCTGATGATCGCGATGATGGCGCTGGTCGTCATCGTCGGCACTGCGCTCGACATGACGCCGACGATCCTGATCCTCACGCCTGTGCTGATGCCGATCGTCAAGCAGTCGGGCATCGACCCGATCTATTTCGGCGTTCTGTTCATCATCAACAACGCGATCGGGCTCATCACGCCGCCTGTGGGCACCGTGCTGAACGTCGTCTGCGGAGTGTCGAAGATCAAGATGGACGACATCATCAAGGGCGTATGGCCGTTCATGATCGCGCAGCTGATCGTGCTCGCGTTGCTGATCCTGTTCCCGGCGCTCGTGATCGTGCCGGCGCGCTGGTTCAGCGGCTGATCGAAAATCCGGCTTCGCGGTCGTCGCGGCGGCGGGACTGCGAGTCGTCAATGCTGTTCATTCAAAGAGGAGATACACGTGAGAAAACTGGTATCGGTGGCGCTGGCCGTTGCATGCGGCGTTGCGGTTGCGTCAGGTGTTGCGCAAGCGCAGGTCAGGGACCAGCAGATGCGCTTGTCGACGGTGAATCCGGCGAACCACCCGATCAGCATGGGAGCCGCGAAGTTCGCGGAGATCGTCGGCCAGAAGAGCGGCGGCAAGATGGTCGTCAAGGTGTTCCCCGGCGCGGTGCTCGGCGGCGACGTGCAGGCGCTGTCGGCAGTGCAAGGAGGGACCATCGACTTCACCGTGATGAACTCGGGGATCCTGCAGAGCCAGGTGAAGGAATACACAATCGTCGACTTCCCGTTCCTGTTCAACGATCCGAAGGAAGCGGATGCGGTCGTCGACGGCCCGATCGGCAAGCTGCTCGCCGACAAGCTGCCGGCCAAGGGTCTGGTCCATCTGAGCTACTGGGAGCTTGGATTCCGCAACCTGACCAACAGCAAGCGCCCGGTGGCGAAGCTCGAGGACATCCCGGGGCTCAAGATCCGCGTCATCCAGTCGCCGATCTACATCGACACGTTCAACGCGCTGGGGGCCAACGCCGTGCCGATGCCCTTCCCGGAGGTCTATACGGCGCTCGAGCAGAAGACGATCGACGGCCAGGAGAACCCGCTGCCGGTGATCGAGGCGAACAAGCTGCAAGAGGTGCAGAAGTTCCTCAGCCTGACGCGGCACGTCTACAACCCGCAGTCCGTGCTGATAAGCAAGAAGACGTGGGACCGGCTCAACAAGGACGAGCAGGACGTGCTGATGGCGGCGGCAAAGGAAGCGCAGACCTACCAGCGCAAGCTGTCGCGTGAAGCGCAGGACCAGGCATTGGCCACGCTGAAGAAGACGATGCAGGTCAACGAGATTCCGCCGGCCGAGCTTGCGAAGATCCGCACCAAGGTCAAGTCGGTGGTCGACAAGTACAGCGCAGAAGTCGGCCCGGACCTCGTGAAGCAGCTCTACGCCGAGATCGACAAGGTCCGCGGCAAGTAACTCGATACCGTCATCCCCGCGAAAGCGGGGATCCAGTGACTTTCGAAGACACTGGATTCCCGCCTGCGCGGGAATGACGGCACGTACCGACGCGTCGAATACCACCATGCGCAAAGTTCGAATCGCCGTTGCCGGCGCCGGCCTCATCGGCCTTTGCCACATCGAGGAAATCCGGAAGAGCCGCTCGGCGCAGCTTTCGGCGATCGTCGATGTCTCGCCGAAGGCCGCAGACATCGCGCGCAAGGAAAGCGTGCCGCTGTACGGCTCGCTCGCGGAGCTGTTCGCCAAGGACAAGCCCGACGGCGTCATCCTCGCCACGCCGAATCAGCTTCACGTCGACCAGGGTCTCGAATGCGTCGCGGCGGGCGTGCCCACGCTCGTCGAAAAACCGATCGGGCACACGTTTGCCGAAGGCTTGCGGCTCACCGAAGCGGCCGAGCGCGCGAACGTCAAGATCCTGGTCGGCCACCATCGCCGCCACAGCCCGATCCTGCACAAGGCGGTCGACATCGTGAGGTCGGGCATCCTCGGGCCGCTCGTCGGAGTCATCGGCAGCGCGGTGTTCTACAAGCCCGACAGCGAAGGCTATTACGACGGACCCAACGCATGGCGAAGGGAGCCGGGCGGCGGTCCGATTCTGCTCAACATGACCCACGAGGTCGGCAACCTGCGCGCGATGGTTGGCGAGATCGTCGCCGTGCAGGCGTTCTCGTCGAATGCGACACGCGGCTTTAAGGTCGAGGACACGGTTGCAATCAACCTGCGCTTCGACAACGGCGCGCTCGGCGCCTTCCTGCTTTCCGATACCGCGGCGTCACCGAAGAGCTGGGAGCAGACGTCGCAGGAGAACAAGGCGTATTCGACCTACGAGGACGAGGACGCTTACACCATCATCGGCGCCACGGGATCGCTCGGTGTTCCCACGATGCGGATCCGGTACTACGAGAAGAAGGAGGACCGGTCGTGGTTCAAGCCGTTCAGGACGCGAACCGAGCCGGTTCAGCGCGAAGATCCGCTCACGAACCAGATCGAGCACTTCGCCGCGGTCATTGCCGGCGAGGCGGCGCCGCTCGTGAGCGCGCGCGACGGCCTGCAGAACCTGCGCGTGACCGATGCGATCGTCGAGGCGGCTCGCACCGGACAGGTCGTCAGCACGATTTGACGCGCGATCGACGGCGAGGCACCACATGATCAGCGGCAAGACGACGCTCATCGCCCACATCGGCTATCCGACCGAGGCGTTCAAGGCGCCCTTGATCTACAACCCGTGGTTCGATGCGCACGGCATCGACGCGACCGTCGTGCCGATGGGCGTCAAGGCCGACCACTATCCGACGGTGCTGAAGTCGCTGTTCGAGCTGACGAACATCCGCGGTGCGCTCGTCACGATGCCGCACAAGGTGACCACCGTTGCCCTCGTCGACGACACGACGACGACGGTGAAGATCGCCGGATCGTGCAACGCGATCCTCAAGCGCCCCGACGGCACGTTGCTCGGTGACATGTTCGACGGCGTCGGCTTCGTCCGCGGATTGCGGCGCAAGGGCTTCAAGCTGGACGGTGCGCGCTGTCTGGTGATCGGCGCCGGCGGCGTCGGCTCGGCGATCGCCGCATCGCTCGCCGAAGCCGGGGTCGCTGCGATCGCGCTGTTCGATCTCGACACGCAATCGGCGCAAGGACTTGCGGCGCGCCTCACCAAGCACTATCCGGCGCTCGATGTCGACATCCGCTCGAATAACCCGGCGGGATACGACCTCGTCGTCAACGGCACGCCGCTCGGGATGAAGCCGAACGATCCGCTGCCTTTCGACGTGGGGCGGCTCGACGCGAAGACCTTCGTCGGCGAGGTCGTAATGAAGCAGGAGATCACGCCGATGCTCGCGGCGGCGCAGGCCCGCGGCTGCCGCACGCAGATCGGCACCGACATGCTGTTCGAGATGATTCCCGCATACCTCGAGTTCTTCGGTTTCGGCACGACGACGCCCGAAGAGCTGCGCAAGGTCGCGAAAGTGGCGTACTGACGGCGGCCGCACGAGCCGGCTCGCACGATCGATTGACGAATGGAGATGGCATGAAGATCTGCTTCCTCGGCTCGGGCGCGCTCGGCAGCGCGATCGGCGGCGCGCTGAGCGAGGCCGGCTGCGATGTCCATCTGATCGATGCGTGGAAGGAGCACGTCGACGTGATGAATCACGACGGGCTCAAGCTGCGCGAGAACGGCGTCGACCGGATCGTGCGCGTGAAGGCCGCGACGGATCCGCGCGCGGTCGGCACCGCGGACCTCGTCATCGTGCTCGTCAAGTCGTTCCACACGCGTGAAGCGGTCGAGAATGCGCGCGCGATCATTGGCGACCGCACAGTGGTGATGTCGCTGCAGAACGGGCTGGGACACGAGGACATCATCGCCGAGGTCGTCGGGAAGCAGCGTGTGCTCGCCGGCAAGACGTATCTCGGCGGTGTGCTGCTCGCGCCCGGCCACGTCATCGCCGGCCTCAAGGGCAAGGAGACGATCATCGGCGAGCTCGACGGCAAGATCACCGAGCGCGCGCAGCGCATCGCCGAAGCGTTCAATCGCGCCGGCCTCGAGATGACCGTCAGCGACAACATCATGGGCACGATGTGGGACAAGCTGCTGATCAACGTCGCGACCGGCGCGCTCGCCGGCATCACGCGGCTCACGTACGGCGGTCTCTACGACGTTCCCGAGCTGAAGGAGTGCGCGCTCGCCGCGATTGCGGAAGGCATGGCCGTCGCAAAGGCGAGCGGCGTCGAGCTGTCGATGCGCACGCCCGAGGAGCCGTGGATCAAGGCTTCCGCAGGCCTTCCCGCGGAATTCAAGACGTCGATCCTGCAAAGCCTCGAAAAAGGCGGCAAGACCGAAATCGACTTCATCAACGGATCGGTGGTGCGCTGGGGCGAGAAGTGCGGCGTGCCTACACCGGTCAATCGAACGCTCGTCGCGTGCGTCAAAGGCATCGAATACCGGTTGCAGCATGACCCCGCGAGTGCGTAGCGGAGCACCAGGAAGCGATATCGCAATGGGTTATCCGAAGAAATCATATGTCGAGCACGTCGCGATTCGCGTCAAGGACATCGACTGGCACATCCGCTTCTTCCGCGACGTGCTCGGCATGACGATCCGCGAAGTCGACGGGCCGGCGGACAAACCGAATCAGGTATGGACGATCGGCGGTGTCCAACTGATGGCCGATCCCGGCTTCGAAGGGCCCGAAAGGCGGCTCGCGCACCTCGGCGTGATGACCGAGGATCTCGAAGCGGCGTTGCAGGCGGCGAAGGCGTGGGGCGTCACGGAGTTGCCGCAGGGACGCAACTGGCTCGCGCTGCCCGACGGGCTCGCCGTCGAAGTGATCCAGGCGAGCGCCGGTTCGGTCGCCGCCGCGCTCGCGGTCGATCCGCGGGCCTGAATTCACCTGACTCAATGGAACTCGCATGAAGAAGATTCTGATGCTGCACGGCGTCAACCACAACATGTTCGGCAAGCGCGATCCGATCCAGTATGGGACGATCACGCTCGCCGAGATCGACGAGAAGATGAAGATGCTCGGCAAGGAGCTCGGTGTCGACGTCGTGAGCTACCAGACGAATCACGAAGGCGCGATGTGCGAGCGCGTCCACCAGGCCTTCGCCGAGAAGATGGACGCGGTCGTCATCAACGCCGGCGCGTGGACGCACTACAGCTACGCGCTGCGCGACGCGCTCGCGATCCTCACCGCGCCGGTCGTCGAGATCCACATGTCGAACATCCACGCCCGCGAGGAGTTCCGGCACCACTCGGTGTTCGCGCCGATCGTCAAGGGCCAGATCTGCGGCTTCGGCCTCAACAGTTACCTGCTCGGGCTGCGCGCGGCGGTGTCCGCGATCGGCTGACAGAGCGATGACCGACCGCTACGCGCTGTTTGGCAATCCGCTCGGCCACTCGAAGTCGCCGCGGATCCACAACACGTTCGCCGCGCAGACCGGCGAGGACTTGTCGTACGAGCTGATCGAAGCGCCGATCGACGGCTTTCGCGCGGCCGTCGATGCGTTTCGCGCAGCGGGCGGGCGCGGCATCAACGTGACGCTGCCGTTCAAGCTGCAAGCCTACGAATACGCGACCGAGCTGATGGAGCGCGCGCGCCTCGCCGGCGCCGTCAATTGCATGAAGTTCGACAGCGACCGCGCGCTCGCCGAGAACTTCGACGGCGTCGGGCTCGTCAACGACATCCAGCGCAATCTCGGATTCCCGATGCGCGGCAAGCGCGTGCTGCTGATGGGCGCCGGAGGTGCGGCACGCGGTGCGATGCTGCCGTTCCTCGAGCAGGAACCGGCGCTGCTCGTCGTCGCGAACCGGACGGTGGCGAAGGCGACCGCGCTCGGCGAACGGTTCGCGAGCCACGGCAAGCTCGCCACCGGCGGCTACGAGGACGTGCGCGGACAGCCCTTCGACATCGTCGTCAACGCGACGTCGGCGAGTCTTCGGGGCGAGTTGCCGCCGGTGCCCCCCAGCGCATTCGCGCCGGGGTCGCTCGCGTACGACCTGGTGTACGGCAAAGGACTGACGCCGTTCCTGCGCGTCGCGCGCGATTCCGGGGCGCGGCACGTCGCCGACGGCGTCGGCATGCTGGTCGAGCAGGCCGCCGAGGCGTGGGTGTGGTGGCGGGGCGTGCGGCCCGAAACATGGGCGATGATCGAAGCGATGACGCTGCCACTAGAATAGCGGCGTTCCAAATTGCGATGGCCGATGGGGGCCGATTGCATTCATACGACGAGGAGGAGTAATGAACCGTCTTTACGCTCGTGTTTTCGCGCTTGCGGCGGCGCTCGCGATGCCGCTTGCCGCGGTTGCGCAGAACGCGCCGATCAAGATCGCCGGCCTGGTCGAGCTCTCCGGTGGCGGCGTCACATCGGGAACGAACTTCAACGACGGCGTGAAGCTCGCGGTGAAGGAAATCAACGCCGCCGGCGGGATAATGGGCCGCAAGATCGACTACACGGCGAACGACACGCAGTCGCAGCCGCAGGTCTCGAAGGCGCTTGCCGTCAAGGCGGTCGACGATGGTGCCTACGTTGTGATGGGCCCTGTCTTCTCGGGCTCGATCCTTGTCAGCATGGCGGAGACGAAGCGCGCGGAGATCCCGAACTTCACGGGCGGCGAAGCGGCAGCGATCACGCAGCAGGGCAACCCTTACATCTTCCGCACGTCGTTCACGCAGACGACCGCGATGCCCAAGGTCGCGCGTTATCTGAAGGACGTCATGAAGGCGAAGACCGTCGCAATCGTCTACACCAACAACGACTACGGCAAGGGCGGGCGCGATGTGTTCGTGAAGGCCGTCGAGCCGCACGGCCTGAAAGTCGTCGCCGACATCTCGACCGACCCCGGCCAGCTCGATTTCTCCGGAGCGGTGCTCAAGGTGAAGCAGGCAAACGCCGATGCGCTGTTCATCTACACCAACGAGGAGGAAGCGGCGCGGGCGCTGCGCGAGCTGCGCAAGCAAGGCTACGACAAGCCGATCGTCGGTGAAACGGTGTTGACCAGCCAGAAGGTCATCGAGCTCGCCGGCGACGCCGCCAACGGAGCAATCGCGCACGTCGGCCTCACGGCAGACGCACCGGATCCCGGCATCAAGGCGTTCGCGGCGAAGTTCCAGAAGGAGTACAACTACAAGCCCGATCACAACGGTCTCAAGGGCTACACCGCGATGTACGTCGTCAAGGCCGTTACCGAGAAAGTCGGCAAAGTTGATCCCAAGGCCTTCGCCAAGGCGATGCACGGTATCACGCTGTCGGCGAAGCAGTATCCGGGGATCCTGATGGATGTCAGCTTCGACAACAACGGCGACGTCGATCGAGAAAGCTTCATGACGAAGGTCGTCAACGGCAAGCAGGAAGTGATCGCGACGCTGCCGCCGGCGTCCGCAAAGTAACCGCGACCAACGGGTGGAGCAGCCAATGGCAGACCGCAACACATTCGGCATCGCGGGCGTCATGGGATGGCCGGTCGCGCATTCGCGCTCGCCGGTGATTCACAACCACTGGCTGCAGCGTTACGGCATTGCGGGGCGCTACGTGCTGTTTGCCGTGCCACCCGAGAAGCTGGAGGCGGCAGTCAGGGGGCTCGCGGCGCTCGGCCTGCGCGGCTGCAACGTAACGACACCGCACAAGCAGGCGATCTTCCCGATGCTCGACCGCGTCGACGATCTTGCGCGCAGGATCGGCGCGGTCAACACCGTCGTCGTCGAGAAGGACGGGACGCTCACCGGCTTCAACAACGACGGTAACGGCTTCATCCAGAGCCTGCGCGATGCCGATCCCAAATGGCGCCCGGACAGCGGCCCGGTTCTCGTGCTCGGCGCGGGCGGCGCGTCACGCGCCGTGGTTGCGAGCCTCGCGGCGCAAGGCGCGAAGGAGATCCGTCTCGCCAATCGCACGCTCGACAAGGCCCAGCAAATCGCCGATGCCGTGGGGCCGGTGGTGAAGGTATTGCCGTGGGGCGAGCGTGCGGACGCGCTCGAAGGCGTCGCGCTGCTTGCCAACGCGACGAGCCTTGGCATGGCCGGCAAGCCGCCGTTGGAGATCTCGCTCGATCGCCTTCCGAAAAGCGCGCTGGTCGGCGACCTCATCTACATCCCGCCGGAGACGCCGCTGCTTGCCGCAGCGCGCGTGCACGGAAACATCACGGTCAACGGCCTCGGCCTGTTGCTCAATCAGGCGCGACCCGCGTTCAATGCGTGGTTCGGCGTCATGCCCGAGATCACGCCGGAGCTGGTGCGCGCGATCGAGGCGACGTTCTAACGCGACATGCCGCGCCGATCCGCGACCGGGCGTTCAGGACGTGCGATCAGCGACGGCGGCCGCGGCGCCGATCGCCGCGAGCGCGTCGTCGTCTTCGTCGGACAGGCCGCTGACGCCGATGCCGCCGACGACGACGCCGCCGGTCTCGATCGGGACGCCGCCGCCGAACGCGCAGTAGCGCGCATCGCCGTAGAACGCGATGTCGGTGCCGCGCGAGCGCAGCTGCTCGCCGAGCACGCGGGTCGGACGACGCAGTCGCGCCGCCGTGAACGCCTTGTTGATCGCGACCTGCACCGAGCTCAACGCGGCGCCGTCGAGGCGCAGCAACGCGAGCAGTTCGCCGTGCGCGTCGACGACGGCGACCACCGCCGTGCGCTCGCGGTTGGCAAGCTCCGTGCGGATCGCATCGACGGCGGCGATGACGTCGTCGTGGCCGAGGATCGGTTGCTGGTGCATGCATACGAGTTTAGCAGTTCGTCGAAATGTGCAATTGTCATTCCGAGGAGCGTCAGCGACGAGGAATCTCCTGAGCGAAGCGAAGGATCTGCTTCATCGCTGCGGTGGAACAGCAGATTCCTCGGGACGTTCAGCAGATCCCTCGCTGCGCTCGGGATGACATCGTCGAGCGAGGCGCTATGGCTGACCTGATTCAACTGCTGGTGTCGGGCGCCGCCATCGGCGCCATCTACGCGCTCGCCGCGCTCGGCTTCACGCTGCTCTGGCAGGCGGCGGGCACGATCAACTTCGCGCAAGGCGAGTTCGTCATGCTGCCGGCGTTCGCGATGCTGTTCTTCCTGAACTTCGTCGGCGCGCCGCTGTGGATCGCGTTCCTGCTCGCATGCGCCGTCGCGATGCTGGTGCTGGGTTGGGGTTTCAAGGTCATCGTCGTCGATCCGCTGCTGCGTCACGGCGTGATCCCGCTCGTCATCGCGACGCTCGGCCTAGCGATAGGTCTGAAGTCGCTGGTGAAGGCCGGCTACAGCGCCGAGGCGCATCCGTTTCCGAGCCCGTTCGCCGATGGACTGCTGTCGCTTGGCACGCTGCGCGTCTCGTACGCCGACGTCGGCACGCTGCTGATCGCCGGGCTGATCGTGTTCGGGCTGCAGCTCTTTCTCAACCGCACGGTGGTTGGCCGCGCGATGCAGGCGGTCGCGCAGAACACCGAGGCGGCGAAGGTACTCGGCATCGACGTCAAGCGCATGGTGCTCTACACGTTCCTGATCAATGCGGTGCTCGCGAGCGTCGCCGCGCTGCTTGTCACGCCCACGTACCTCGCTAAGTTCGACATGGGCGAATCGATCGGCCTCAAGGCGTTCTACGCGGCGATCATCGGCGGCTTCAACCAGACGCGCGGCGCGCTGCTCGGCGGCGTGCTCGTCGGCGTGCTGGAGAACGTCGTCGGCGCGTATGTTTCGCCGGCGTACAAGGAGGGCGTGGCGCTGATGCTCTTCCTCGTCGTCATCGTCTTCCGGCCCGAAGGGCTGCTCGGCAAGGTCGAGGAGCGCAAGGTATGAGCGCCGCCGGGCCGTCCCAAGGCGCGAATTGCTCCCCCTCGGGGGGCAGCGCAGCGGCGTCAGCCGCAAGCGTGGGGGCACAACAATGAAGCGCAGCCAGATCATCGTTGTCGTCGTCGGTGTGCTGCTCTACGCCGCCCTCGCGCCGTTCCTCAAGTCGTACGGCATCTACCTGATGACGCTGCTGTGCGTCTACCTGATGTCGGCGATGGGCCTCAACCTGATCGTCGGTTACGCGGGCCAGATGTCGATCGGACAGGCGGCGTTCTTCGGCATCGGCGCATATCACGTCGCGATCCTGATGAAGCTCGGCCTTCCGTTCTGGGCCGTGCTGCCGCTGGCCGCTGGCTCGTGCTTCCTGATCGGCGTCATCCTCGGCTTTCCCGCGCTGCGTGTTCAGCACCACTACCTCGCGTTCGCGACACTCGGCTTCAACATGCTCGTCTACCTCGTGCTGCGCAACGAGCAGAGCTGGACCGGCGGGACGTTCGGCATCTCGGGCATTCCGCGCCCGTCGATATTCGGCCACGAGATGAACGGCAATCTCGAGTTCTTCTACGTCGTTCTGTTGTCCACGATCGTGCTCGCGCTCATGCTCGCGTGGCTGTTGCGATCGCCATGGGGGCGCGCGTTCGCGGCGCTGAGGGACAACCCGATCCGCGCGGAGAGCCTGGGCGTCAACATCACGGCGTACACGCTGCTCGCGTTCGCGATCGGCGCGGCATGCGCCGGCATCGGCGGTGCGTATTTCGCCACGCTCGTGCAGTTCATCGAGCCCGGGCCCTTCAATCCGTCGGCGTCGCTGATGATGCTGCTTGCCGTGATCGTCGGCGGCTCCGGCCGCTTCTTCGGACCGCTGGTCGGAACGGTCGTCGTGCTGCTGCTGCCCGAGTGGCTTCGCTTCGCGCAGAACTGGTACCTCGCGGTGTTCGGCTTCGCGGTCGTCGCGTTGATGATCTGGCTGCCCGGCGGCGTACTGTCGTTGCCCGACAAGTTACGCAAGGCGGCGCGATGAGCCCCTTCCTCGAAGTGAAGGAGGTGTGCAAGCACTACGGCGCGATCAAGGCGGTCGACGGCGTCAGCTTCTCGCTCGGGCCGGGGGAGATCGTCGGAGTCATCGGGCCCAACGGCAGCGGCAAGACGACGCTTTTCAACAGCATCCTGGGTCAGATCCGGCCGACGTCGGGCGCGGTGGAATTCGCCGGCGAGGACATCACCGGCATGTCGCCACTGGAGCTCTCGCGTCGCGGCATCGGACGCACGTTCCAGACGCTGCAGGTGTTCGGCAAGCTGTCGGTGCGCGACAACCTGATCGTCGCCGCGCAGGAATTCAAGGGCACGATGCGCGGCCGGCTGCTCGCGCCGCCCGATGCCGGACTCGGCGAGCACGCCGACCAGATGATCGAGCTCTTCCGGCTGAAGCACGTGGCGAGCCTGCACGCCGGCACGCTCTCCTACGGTCAGCAGAAGTTGATCGACATCGCGATGGCGTTCATGCCGAGCCCGCGGCTCGTGCTGCTCGACGAACCGTGCGCCGGCGTGAACCCGAGCCTCGTCGATCAATTGCGCGAGCTGCTCGTCGAGCTCAACAAGAGCCAGGGCGGCAGCTTCGTCGTCATCGAGCACAACATGGACTTCGTGATGCGGCTGTGCCCGCACGTGATCTGCATGGTGGAGGGCAAGGTGCTCGCCGAAGGGCCGCCGCCGGCCGTGCAGAGCAATCGCGCGGTGCTCGAAGCCTATCTCGGCAACTGAGCGGGAGAAGCGATGAACGACAAGATCATCGAGTTCGATCGCGTCGTCGCCGGCTACTCGCCGAGCCTGACGATCCTGAACGAGCTTTCGCTCGACGCGCGAAGAAACGAGATCACGCTGCTGATCGGGCCGAACGGAGCGGGCAAGTCGACGGTGCTCAAAACGCTGTTCGGCCTGCTCGTCCCGCGCGGAGGCGAAGTCCGTTTCGAAGGCAAGTCGATCGGCGGCCGCTCGCCGCGCTCGCTTCTTGCGGAGGGCATCGCGTTCGTACCGCAGGGACGCAATCTCTTCGGCTCGCTGTCGGTGCGGCACAACCTCGAGCTCGGCGGCATCACGCTGCCGCGCGCGGAGCTCGGCCCGCGCATCGAGGAAATGCTGCAGCGCTTTCCGCGCATTCGCGAGCGTATCGACAACCAGGCCTCCACACTGTCCGGCGGCGAGCAGAAGCAGCTCGAGGTCGGCCGCGCGCTGCTGCTGCGCCCGCGCGTGCTGCTGATCGACGAGCCGTCGATCGGACTGTCGCCGAAGCTCGTGCAGGAAGTGATGACGCTGTTGCGCGCGCTGGCCGACGCCGGCACGACGGTGCTGATGGTCGAGCAGAACGTGCGCACCGCGTTGAAGTACGCGAACCGTGCGCTGGTGCTCGAAATGGGCCGCCTCGCGCTCGACCGACCGGCGAGCGAGCTGCTCGACGACCCGAATCTCAATCGGCTGTTCCTCGGCGGTCACGCGCCCGCGAGCGCAACGGCGCACTAGCAATCCAACTTGCAAGCACGCGACGACAGCGTCGCCATCTTTTCTTTTGTAACCGGAGAAACCATGAAGCATCGAACGCTCCATGCATTGGCCGTCGCGCTCGCGCTCGCCGCCGCGCCGGCCGGCGTGCTCGCACAGGGCGAGCCGATCAAGCTCGTGAACCTGCTCGAGCTGTCCGGCCCGATCGCATCGGCCGGCATCAATTACCGCGACGGCGTCGAGCTCGCGGTGAAGGAAATCAACGCCGCAGGCGGCGTGCTCGGACGCAAGTTCGAGGTGACGACGTTGGATACGCAAAGCAACCCGGGGGTGTCGAAAGCGCTGGCGCAGAAGGCGGTCGACATGGGCGCGTTCGCCGTGATCGGCCCGACGTTTTCCGGCGCGATGGTGGTCAGCGCGGCCGAAACGCGCCGCGCGGAGATCCCCAATTTCACCGGCGCCGCGGCGGCGTCGATCACGCAGCAGGGCAACCCGTACGTGATCCGTACGAACACGACACAGGCGGCGTCCATGCCCAAGCTGGCGCGCTACATGAAGGACGGGCTGAAGGCGCAGACCGTCGACATCATCTACATCAATTCCGACTTCGGCAAAGGCGGCCGCGACGAATTCGTCAAGGCGGCTGCAACACTCGGCATGAAGATCGGTGCCGACATCTCGACCGACCAGGCGCAGGTCGACTTTTCCGCGGCTGTCCTCAAGGCGAAGCAGTCCAACGGTGACGTGCTGTTTGTCTACACCAATGAGGAGGAGTGCGCGCGGATTGCGCGCGAGCTGCGCAAACAGGGCTACGCCAAACCGATCGTCGGCGAAGCGACGCTCGTGAGCCAAAAGGCGATCGAGCTCGCAGGCGACGCGGCCAACGGCATCCTGGGCCACGTTGCTCTGACGGTGGATGCGCCCACGCCGGCGATGAAAACCTTCGACGAGAAATTCGCGAAGGAGTACAAGCGCAAGTCCGACCACAATGGCATCCAGGGCTACATGGTGCCGTACATCATCAAGGCGGTGAGCGAGAAGATCGGCAAGGTCGACAGCAAGACCTTCGCCGCAGCGGTCAAGGAGATGCCGTTGTATGTCAAGGACACGCCGGGCGTTCTCATGGACATCAAATTCGACAAGGCCGGCGATCCGGATCGCGTGAGTTATATCGTCGAGATCAAGGGCGGCAAGCAGGTGGTGACCGCCACGCTGCCCCCGTTGCGTCCGTTCTGAATGGCGAACGCGCGTATCGCGGTGGTGACCGGCGCGGCCAGCGGAATCGGCCGCGCGACCGCGCGGCGGCTCGCGACGGGCGGGGACTTCGTAATCGTGGCCGACCGCGACGAGGAGGGCGGCGCAGCAGTCGTCGCGGAAATCGGCAGAACCGGTGGCCGGGCCGAATTTCGGCCGGTCGACGTCGCCGAGGAAGCGTCGGTCGACGAGCTTGCGCGCCGAGTCGAAGACGAAGTCGGCCCGATCGGTGTGCTCGTGAACAGCGCGGGCGTGCTGCAGAACGTCGCGGACATCGCCACGTTCGACCTCGCGGAGCACGACAAGGTCTGGGCGATCAACTACCGCGGCACGTACCTTTGCTGCCGCGCCGTTGCGCCGCGCATGGCGGCGCGGCGGTCGGGCAGCATCGTGAACATTTCGTCGACATCCGCGCTCGGCGCCATGCCGCTGCTGGCCTACGGCCCGGGCAAGGCGGCCGTGCAGAACCTCACCGCGATCCTGGCGGTGGAGCTCGGACCCGACAACGTCCGCGTCAACGCCGTGGTGCCCGGATACGTGCTGACCGAGCAGATGCAGGCGCGCATCGAAGCCGGCAAGCGCGACGCACGCTCGATGCAGCTGCACAGCGCTCTGGGCAGGATGGTGACGCCCGACGACGTTGCCAACGGCATTCACTTCCTCTGTTCCGATGCTGCGTCTTGCATCACGGGCATCGCGTTGCCCATCGATGCCGGGTACCTCGCGGCGGTGACCTATCTTCACCATCCGGGACTTGCCGGCGTGCATCCGCGCCGCACCGACAAGACCGCTGTTGCGTGATGACGCGCGAGCCGCAGGCCGCGCTTCGCGCAAAGCGGACGGATTATTGCAAATCGCAATGGAATCCATTGCGTCCATTGCATGGACAATATGGGCGACGCCGCTTATCGTTTGCCATACCTAAAGGAGGAACCATGAATCGTCTTTCGTTCAGCCGTCTCGCGATGATGCTCGCGCTCGCCGCTGCGCCGCTCGCCGCAGTTGCGCAGACCGTTCCCGTCGTCGGCCTCGTCGAGCTCTCCGGCGGCGGCGCGACCGTCGGCACGAACTTCGACAACGCGGTCAAGCTTGCCGTCAAGGAGATCAACGCCGCCGGCGGCCTCGCCGGCAAGAAGATCGAATACACCTCGTACGACACGCAGACCAATGCCAGCGTCGCCAAGGCGCTGACGCAGAAGGCGATCGACCAGAACGCGTACGTCGTCATGGGCCCCGTATTCTCGGGATCCATTGTCGTGAGCATGCAGGAGACGCGTCGCGCCGAAGTCACCAATGTCGTTGGCGGCGAGGCGGCGTCGATCACGCAGCAAGGCAACCCGTACGTGTTCCGCACGTCGTTCACGCAGGCGGCGGCGATGCCGAAGGTCGCGAAATACATGAAGGACACGGTGAAGGCGAAGAAGGTCGCCGTCATCTACGCGAACACCGACTTCGGCAAGGGCGGCCGCGACGTGATCCTGCCCGAGTTCAAGGCGAACGGCATCGAAGTCGTTGCGGACATCTCGACCGACCAGGGGCAGCTCGACTTCTCCGGCGTCGTGTTGAAGGCGAAGCAGTCGAACGCCGACGCGCTGTTCGTCTATTGCCATGAAGAGGAATCGGCGCGGCTTCTGCGCGAGCTGCGCAAGCAGGCCTACGACAAGCCGATCATCGGCGAGACGACGATCGCGAACGAGAAGGTGATCGAGCTCGCCGGCGACGCGGCCAACGGCGTTGTCGCGCACGTCGGCCTGACCGCCGACGCGCAGGACCCGAACGTCCAGGCTTTCGTGCAGAAGTTCATGGCCGAATACAAGTACAAGCCCGATCACAATGCGATGAAGGGCTACACCGGCATGTGGGCGGTAAAGGCGATGACAGACAAGATCGGCAAGCTCGACACCAAGGCGCTCGCGAAGGCGTTCCACGGCGCGACGATCTCGGCGAAGCAGTACCCGGGCGTGCTGTTCGACACCAAGTACGATGACAAGGGCGACCTCGATCGCGAGAGCTTCTTCGTGAAGATCGAGAAGGGCAAGTCGAACGTCATCTACACGTTCAAGCCGGGCGGCTCGGCCTGATGTCATCCCGAGCGCAGCGAGGGATCTGCTGTTCGACCGCAGGATGAAGCAGATCCTTCGCTTCGCTCAGGAGATTCCTCGTCGCTTACGCTCCTCGGAATGACAGTGCGATGAAAACCATCCGTTGGGGCATTATCGGTTGCGGGGAGGTCGCGCAGCAGAAGAGCGGGCCCGCGTTGTACAAGGCGGCGAACTCGGCGCTCGTCGCCGTCGCCGATCGCAACGCCGCACGCGCCGAGACGTTCGCGCGCGAGCACGGCGTCGCGCGCTGGCACGGCGATGCCGAGCCGATCATCGCCGCGTCCGATATCGATATCGTGTACGTCGCGACGATGACCGAATCGCATCACGATCTCGTGATGCGCTGCGCGGCAGCCGGCAAGCCGGTGCTCACCGAAAAGCCGATGGCGATGAGTCACGCCGACTGCCTCGCGATGATCGACGCGTGCGGCGAGGCGAACGTGCCGCTGTGGGTGGCGTACTACCGGCGCGCATTGCCGCGATTTCTCAAGGTGCGCGATCTCGTGCGCGACGGCGCGATCGGCGACGTGCACATGGTGATCACGCGTCACTTTCAACGCATCCCGACGCCCGAAGCGATGCGCGGCCCGTTCTGGGGCTGGCGGCTCGACCCGGCGCGCTCGGGCGGCGGCATTTTCTTCGAGGCCGTTGGCCACACGCTGGACATCCTCGATTTCATTCTCGGGCCGATCGAGTCCGTGCGCGCGTTCGCCGACAATCAGGCAGGCGCGTATACGCCCGAAGACGTCGTGACCGCCGCGTTCCGATACGCGTCGGGCGCCCATGGAAGCGGCGCATGGTGCTTTTCCGCCGATTGTGACGACGAGCACAACGAGATCGTCGGTTCGAAAGGGCGCATCACCTTTTCGACGTTTCCGCCGCTCGCGCCGCCGGCCGGCCGGCCGCCGGTGCCGATTCGCATCGTTCGCGGCGGTGCCGTCGAGGAATTTGCGATCGCCGATCCGCCGTACGTGCACCAGCCGCTGATCCAGACGATCGTCGACGAAAGGAACGGACAGGGCCGCTGTCCGAGTAACGGCGAAACGGCAGCGCGCACGGCGCGCGTCGTCGAGGAGTGCCTCGCCGAATTCAACGCGCGCCGCAAGCGCGCGCGTGACGAGCGAGCGAAGTCGTGAACAAGCCCGCGCTCGTCGGGCAGACCGCGATCGTCACCGGCGGCGCGCGCGGAATCGGACTCGGCATCGCACGGCGTCTCGCGGACGAAGGTTGCCGCGTCGCGCTGTGGGATGCCGATTTCGCGTCGTTCGAGCAGGCGAGCGCAGGATTCGCGCCGACCGATCGGCAGACCGTCGACGTCGCCGACTTCGCGAGCGTCGAGCGCGCGCATGCCGCCACCGAAGCAGCGCTCGGCAAGGTCGACATCCTCGTCAACAACGCCGGCATCAACGGACCGGTCGCGCCGACGTGGGAATACCCGCCTTCCGCCTGGGACCGGGTGGTGGCCGTCGATCTCACCGGCGTGTTCCATTGCTGCCGCGTCGCCGTGCTGGCCATGCGCCAGCGAGGGTACGGCCGGATCGTGAACGTCGCCTCGATCGCCGGCAAGGAAGGCAACGCGGGCATCGCCGCGTACGCGGCCGCGAAGGCGGGTGTGATCGGATTCACCAAATCGCTCGCGCGCGAGCTCGTGGACTCCGGTGTGCTCGTAAACGCGATCGCGCCGGTGATCACCGAGACCGACCTGATGAAGGAGATGACGCCCGAGCACATTGCGATCGCGCGCGCCAAGATTCCGATGAACCGCTTCCTCACCGTGGCCGAGATCGCCGCGATGGTCGCGTGGATCGCGAGCCCGGAGTGCAGCTTCACTACCGGTTTCGTCTTCGATCTTTCCGGTGGCCGCGCCACGTATTGACCCGACACACCGCACACGACAACCATGAGCGACGTTGCAACGATGGCCGACTTGCGTTTCATCCGCCTCGAACAGGAGGGCGCCATCCTGACGATCACGATCGATCGTCCCGAGGTGCTCAATTCGCTGCATCTCGAGGCGCACGTCGAGCTCGCGCGCGCATTCGATCTGTACGCTGCCGATACGAAGCTGCGTGTGGCCATCATCACCGGCGCCGGTGATCGCGCGTTTTGCGTGGGCACCGATCTCAAATCGCTCGCGAAGACCGGCAACTACGAGTATCCGTACGGCGGGTTCGCCGGCATCACCAAACGGTTCGACTTGTGGAAGCCGGTGATCGCCGCGGTGAACGGCTTGTGCCTCGGCGGCGGTGTAGAGATCGTCGCCGCGTGCGACCTCGCCGTCGCCGCAGAGCATGCCGAATTCGGGATTCCGGAGCCACGAGTCGGACTCGCCGCGCTCGGAGGAGGCGCGCTGCAGCGCCTCGCGCGCCAGATGCCGATGAAGGAGGCGATGGCGCTCGTGCTCACCGCCAAGCGGATCGCGGCGGACGAGGCGCGCCGCGTGAGCCTCGTCAACGAAGTCGTCGGTCGCGGCGAGGCGCTCGATCGCGCGAAGGCGATCGCGCGCGACATGCTCGAATGCGCGCCGCTCGCGCTCGAGGCGTCGAAGCAGGTGATGCTGCAAAGTGTCGGCGAGCCCGATCTCGAAGCCGCGATGCGCCGGCGCTATCCGGCCGCCGAGCGCATGCTCGCGAGCGACGACGCGAAGGAAGGGCCGCGTGCGTTCGCCGAAAAACGCAAGCCGCACTGGCGTGGGCGCTGATCCTCGCGCCACGATGAATCCGATCCGCTGGGGCGTTCTCGGCGCGGCGGCGATCGCGACGTCGCGCTTCATCCCCGCGATGAAGGTCGCGACCGCGGCGCGTCTCGCAGCGATCGCGTCGCGCGACGCCGGCAAGGCGAGGGCCGTCGCGCAGGAGTTCGGCGTTCCGCGCGCTTTCGGCTCGTACGGCGAGCTGATCGACGATCCGGATATCGATGCGCTCTACGTTCCGCTGCCCAACCATCTGCACGTCGAGTGGTCGGTGCGTGCGCTCGAAGCCGGCAAGCATGTGCTCTGCGAGAAGCCGCTGTGCCTGTCGGCCGCCGACGTCGTCACGCTGATGGCCGCGCGCGAGCGCAGCGGGCGGCACATCGAAGAGGCGTTTTCCTATCGCAACCACCCGCAATGGACGCGCATCGGCGAATTGCTCGACTCGGGCGCGATCGGCGAGCCGCGAGCGGTGCAGTGCACGCTCGCGAAGCGCTTCCTCGATCCGAACGACATTCGCAACAATGCGCAGCAGGGCGGCGGCGCGCTCTACGACATCGGCTCGTACGCGATCAGCGCCTGCAGCGCGGTGATGCGGCGCGCACCCGAACGCGTGATCGCCGCGCTCGACCGCGACCCGGTGTTCGCAATCGACCGCCTTTCGACGGCGCTGCTCGACTATGGCGACCGCCATGCGAGCTTCACCGTCGGGTCGCAGAGCGGACCGTCGGCATGGGCGACGCATCAGCAATTCTCGGTGCTCGGGACGAACGGCTGGCTGCGCTGCGATTTTCCGTTCGCGCATGGGCGTCCGACGCCGTGCCACGTCTTCGTCGGCGATCACACGAGCCACGGCGCGGTCGAAACGGCGACCTACCCGTTCGACGCGGTGAATCAATACACGCTGCAGATCGACCGCTTCTCGCGTTATTTGCGCGGCGAAGAGGTTGCGAACTGGCCCATCGAAGACTCGCTGCTCACGCTTTCGATCATCGAGGCGCTGTTCGCGTCGGCGAAGAGCGGCCAGTGGCAGGCGATTCCCGACTGAGCAGCCGCGCGCAAACGCCGCGCAGCCAACGCACGCCGGGATCCTGATGGTAACGCGAGTGCCAATACTGCTTCACCATGAACGTCGGCACCTTGACGGGGCACGGAAACACTTTGATGGAACCGGTCTGCGCGAGTGTTTCACCGATGGTGCGCGGCACGGTGGCGATGAGGTCCGTAGACGATACGATCGCGGCGAGTCCCAGAAACCCGGGCAGCTCGAGCTGCACTCGACGCTCGATACCCTGGCTCTTGAGCGATTCCTGCAGCATCGGATAGCTGGTCGACGACAGGATGCCGATGTGCGCCTCCTCCTTGTAAGCACGGGCGGTGAACGCTGCGCCGATGCGGGGATGCCGCGCATTGACGAGGCAGATGAAGTCCTGCCGGTAGAGCCGCTGTTCGTGGAATCCCGCTTCGAGGCCCGGGATGTAGCCCAAGGCGAGGTCGGCGTCGCCGCTCTCGAGCATGTGCGCCGTGGCGGCCGAGATCGGCGCGACGTCGAGGCGGATGTCGGGTCCGACCGAGCGGACGTGCGCGAGGATCCGCGGCAGCAGCGTGATGTGGCTCGCGTCTGTCATGCAGATGCGGAAGCTGCGATTCGCGGCGGCAGGGTCGAACACCGGCTCTTCGCCGGAAAGCCGCCGCAGCAGCGCAAGCGCCTCGCGCGCCGGACCGATCAGCGCATCGGCGCGCGGCGTCGGCTGCATGCCCGCCGACGTGCGCACGAACAGAGGGTCGCGCCATTCGCGCCGCAGCTTCGCCAGCCAGATGCTCGCCGTCGGCTGGCTCAGGTCGAGCCGCTCGGCGGCGCGCGTCATGCTCTGCGTCCGGTAGATCTCGTCGAACAGCACCAGCATCCGCGCATCGCGCGGAACGGTTCCGAGTCCGGGTTGCATGATTGAAAAATGCAATAATAGGTATTGGCATCATTGCATGGACACCATGCGCCGGCAATTCTATCGTTCGTCGCCACGGTAAAAAGGGCGGGACACGCAGCCCATTCGTTTCGCGTAACCAGGAGGTAACCCGGATGATCAGGTATTCGAGCAAGACGCTTCGCGCCGCTGCAGCGCTCGCGATCGCAGGCGCATGCGTCGCCGCTCCCGCGCTCGCGCAGGACAAGACGATCCGCATCGGCATCTCGCTGCGCATGATGGTCGAATCCGGGATGGCGTACGGAGACATCGCGAAGAGCGAGCTCGAAGCCGTCAACGCCAAGGGCGGCATCAACGGCGCCAAGGTCGAGGTGATCCTGCTCGACGACGAATGCAAGCCGGACAAGGGGATCGCCAACGTCCAGCGATTCATCAGCCAGAACAAGGTGCACCTGATCATCGGATCGACGTGCAGCTCGGTGACGATGCCGATGGTCGACGTCACCGCCAGGGATCAGGTTCCGCAGATCGTTCCGCAGTCGACCAATTCGTCGATCACGCAGAAGGGCAGCGACTGGATCTTCCGCGTGTCGGTCTCCGAGCGCTTCTACGCGGGCGTGTACGGCAAGTACCTCGGCGAGCAGGTCGGCAAGAAGATCGCATACTTGTACACGACCGACGGCGCCGGCATCGCGTTCGTCAAGCAGCTCCAGGAATACATGAAGAAGAACTACAACGTGGATCCGGTCTACGAGGCCCAGATGCAGGAGACGGACCTCGACTTCCGCTCTCACTTGCTCAAGATAAAGTCGCTCAATCCGGAAATCCTCGCGATCGCCGGGCAGGCCGATGCGCTGGCCCGCCAGGCGCAGCAGTCGTTCGAGGTCGGCATTCCGAAGAGCGTTCTGCGCGTCGCCGCGTCGTCCGCCGGCAACGTCACGTACCCCAAGCTAGCCGGCGACGCGGCGGTCGGGACGACGTTCACGCAGGCGTTCAATTGCAGCGATGATCGGCCGATTGCGAAGGAGTTCGTCGCGATGGTGAAGCAGAAATACAAGTTCGCATGCCCCGACCACGATTTCTCGCAGTCGTGGGATGCCGCGCAGATCGCGAAGATGGCGCTCTCGAAGGCGAAGCTCACGCTCACGGATGCGTCGCTCGCGCAGGATCGGCGCGCAATCCGCGACGCGCTCGCCTCGATCAAGTACGAGGGTCTCGCTTCGGGTCCGATCGAGTTCTGCGCCGCCCCCACGCCGCAGTGCCGCGACGGCAACCGCACGGCGATCCTCGTGCAATACACGAAAGGCGGCGAAAACTTCGGCACCAAGATCCTGTCTCGCGTTTCGTTCGACAAGGACTTCGGCCTGCCGAAGTAGAGCTCGACGCAGCAGCGCGGTGCCGATCGGCACCGCGCTGACGCTTCATGACCGATAAGGCAACGTTCGAGCAGGCGCCCGTCACCGAGGGCGCCATGATGCGCGCGACGTCGGCGCGGCACCTGATGCCGTGGCTGATCGGGTTGGCCGTGCTCGTTCCGTTGCCCTGGTTCGCCGTCAACGACTACCAGCGCTTCCTGCTCGACCTCATCCTGATCAACGTCATCCTCGCGGTCGGTCTGAACATCGTAAAAGGGTTCGCGGGTCAGGTTACTGTCGGGCACATCGCGCTCATGGCGATCGGCGCGTACACCTCGGCCGTGCTCGCGACGAAGTTCGGGGCGCCGTTCTGGATCGCGCTGCCCGGCGCGATGCTCGTCACCGCCGTCGCGGGCGCGATCGTCGGCATCCCGTCGTTCCGGCTCGAGGGCGCTTACCTTGCGCTCGCGACGCTCGGGCTGGCGGAGTCGGTGCGCATCTTCATCTCCGCGACCGAGTATCTCGGCGCGTCGGTCGGCTACAGCGACATTCCTTCGCCCAGGCTGTTCGGTTATCCGCTGAACACGTTCCTGCGCTACTACTACCTCGTCATGCCGCTCGCCGTGGCGGGCGTGTACTTCTCCTTCTGCATGCTGCGCTCGAACATCGGCCGCGCGTTCAAGGCGCTGCGCGAGGATCCGCTGGCGGCGGCGGCAAGCGGCATCGACGTGCGCAGGTACAAGACGCTCGCGTTCGTCATGAGCGCGCTGTACGCGGGTTGTGCCGGAAGCCTCGCGGCCCACATGACACCCGGGTTCCTTCACCCCAACAACTACACGATCGTCGAAATGGTCACCGTGCTGCTGATGGTCGTGCTGGGCGGCATCGGCCATGTCTGGGGCGGGATCGTCGGCGCCATCATCGTCACGATCATCTACGACCTCACGCGCGATTACCACGAGTACCAGTTGCTGATCTTCGGTTTCGTCATCGTGCTGACGGTCATGTTCATGCCCACGGGGATCGGCGGCCTGTTCGACCGCTATCTCGTCACGCGCGGCTTCGTCGCGATCCGCAAGGCGAACAAGCGTGCTGCTTGAGGTCACCGCGTTCTCGAAGCGCTTCGGCGGCCTCGTCGCCGTGTCGAACGTCGACTTGAACGTCGAGGAAGGCGAGATCCGCGGCATCATCGGCCCGAACGGCTCGGGCAAGAGCACGCTGTTCAACCTGATCTCCGGCGTCTACAAGCCGGAGCCGGGCGGCACCATGTTCTTCGCCGGCGAGAACGTCACCGAGCTGCTGCCGCACGAGATCGCGCGGCGCGGCATCGCGCGCACGTTCCAGATGTTGCGCATCTTTGCGCAGATGACGGTGCTCGAGAACCTGCTCGTCGGACATCACTGCCACACGCAGTACGGGACGGCGTCGGCCATCGTCGGCGCGCGCTCGGTCTGGCAGGAAGAACGACGCGTGCGCAGCGAAATGATGGATCTCCTTGCGTTCATCGGCCTCGCCGACTATGCGCGGTTGCCGGCGGGCGAGATGTCGATCGGCCAGCGCCGTCTGCTGGCGCTGGCCCGCGCGATGGCAATGCGGCCAAAGCTGCTGATGCTCGACGAGCCCGCCGCGGGACTCTCGCCGGTGAACGTCGACCGGCTGCTCGACACGGTGATGGCGCTCAAGCAGCGCTTCGGTCTCACGGTCATCGTCATCGAGCACATCCTGAAGGTCGTCATGGACACGTGCGACGTCGTCTCGGTGCTCGAGCACGGCGAGAAGATCGCCGAAGGCACGCCGGCGCAGATCAAGGACGATCACCGCGTCATCGAGGCGTATCTCGGCAAGGAGATGGACGACGCGCAGGTGCGCGCGTTCCTGCGCTCTGCGTAACGGCCGCATACGAACGGAACAGCGAAATATGGCATTGGACAAACCGAAGATCGTCGTGGTCGGCAGCGGTGCGATGGGAAGCCTTTTCGGCGGCCTGCTCGCCGCCGGCGGCCTCGACGTCACGCTGGTCGACGTCTGGAAGGAGCACGTCGATACGATCAACCGCGCCGGCCTGCGGATCGTCGGTCACGGCGGCGAGCGGACGATCCGCGTTCCGGCGACCTGCGATCCGCAGTCGTTGCGCGCAGCGGACGTCGTGCTGTTCCAGTGCAAGGCGTTCGCGAACGAAGCGGCCGCCCGCTCGGTGCGCCACCTCGTGACCGGCTCGACAGTCGGCATCTCGTTCCAGAACGGCCTCGGCAACGAGGAAACGCTCGGCCGCATCCTCGGCGAGCGCCACGTGCTCGGCGGGCTCACCGCGCAGGGCGCAATCGTCGTGTCGGCCGGCGTCGTACGCAACTTCGGCGATCTGCCGACCTACATCGGCGAGCTTGCGGGCGGCGTGTCGGAACGCGCGGTTGCGATCGCCGACGCGTTCACGCGGCACGGCCTGCAAGCGTTCGCGAGCGACAACGTGAAGAAACTCAAGTGGCAGAAGCTGCTGGGCAACGCGGCGCTGGGCGCGGTGTCGGCGGCGACCGACATGACGTCGGCGCAGATGGTCGCGATTCCCGAGCTTCGTACGGTTATCCTGCGCGCGCTCGACGAAACGGCGGCGGTCGCGCGCGCCTGCGGCGTCGCGCTCACCGACGACGAGAAGCACGCGATCTTCGACAAGCTGACGCGCGTCGACGGCGGCGGCACCGGCGCGAGCAAATCATCGATGGCGGCCGACATCGCGCTCAAGCGTCGGACCGAGATCGACACGATCCACGGGTCGGTTGCCCGGCTCGGGCGCGAGAACGGCGTGCCGACGCCGACGATCGACATGATGATCGCCGTCGTCAAGGCGCTCGAGTCGAAGTACGCCGCGTGAGTTCGACGACGCAATCGTGAGCGCATCCGCCGCGTCCATGCTCGTGACAACCGACGTCGTCGGAGGTTACGGCAGCGTGCAGATCCTGAACGGCGTGTCGCTGAAGGTCGCGCCGGGACAGATCGTCGCGCTCCTCGGCGGCAACGGCACCGGCAAGTCGACGATGCTGAAGGCGCTGTCGGGACTGATCAAACCGTGGAGCGGCACGATCGTCTTCGATGGCGAGCGTATCGACGGCGTGCGTCCCGACCTCATCGTGCGCCGCGGTCTCGTGCAGGTCACGCAGGGCAAGGAAGCGTACCCCGCGATGACGGTCGAGGAGAACCTGCTGCTCGGCGCGCATGTGCGTCCCGATCGCAAGGTGCGCGCGATGGGCCTCGAACGCTCGTACGAATATTTTCCGATCCTCAAGGAACGCCGGCGCCAGCTCACCGGCACGCTTTCGGGCGGGCAGCTGCAGATGTTGTGCATCGCGCGAGGGCTCATGTCGCAGCCGAAGATGATGCTGCTCGACGAGCCGAGCGCAGCACTCGCGCCGCAGATCGTGCTCGACATCTTCCGCACGATCGCGCGCATCTGCCGCGACGGCATGACGCTGCTGATGGTCGAGCAGAACGTTCGCATGGCGCTGCTGCTCGCCGAGTACGGATACGTCATCAAGGATGGCGTCGTCCACCTCGAAGGGCCCGCCGAGCAGATGATCAGCGACGACGCCGTCCGCCTGTCCTATCTCGGTGGAACCGTCGCCGACCGCAACCAGAAGATGGCGACCTGACGCCGCCGAACGCTGCGCAGCGCATTCCATGTCCTATTTCATCGACCTCGTCATCGTCGGGCTTTCGCTGGGGATGGTGTACGGCTTGGTGGCAATCGGCATTTCGCTGATCTACTCGGGGCTGGACGTCGTTCATTTCGCCCACGGCGAGATTTACATGCTGGGCGCGTTCATCGGCCTCGTCATTCACAACGTGTTCGGCTTGCCGTTCCCGCTCGTGCTGATCGGATCGATGATCGTCACGGGACTTGTCGGCGTGGTCATCGAGCGCGTGTTCTATCGCCGGATCCTGAGAGGCGGCGGCGGGTACACGGTCGCGGGCATGGCGATGGTCATCTGCGGCTTCGGCATGTCGATCGTGCTGCAGAACGTGGCCTTCCTCATCTGGGGCGCCAGGGCGCTGCCCTTCCCGGTGAGCTTCGGCATGCCGGTCGGGCTCGGCAATGTGACGCTACCGGCGTCGTATGTCTGGATCGTGATCGCCGCTATCGTGCTGATGGTGTCGCTTCACCTGTTCCTCAAGAAGACCCGGCTCGGTCTCGCCGTCCGAGCCGTGGCAGGCAACAAGGAGATCGCCTACCTGATGGGCATCAACGTCCCGCTCGCCATTTCGGTGATCTTCGGGGTCGCCTGCGCGCTCGGTGCCGCGGCGGGTGTTCTGGTGGGCCCGATCAACTACGTACAGGTTCAGATGGGCGTGGGCGTGCTGATCAAGGCTTTCGCAGCGGCGGTGATCGGCGGCTTCGGCAGCCTGCCGGGTGCTGTCGTCGGCGGACTTCTCGTCGGCGTCAGTGAAAGCCTTGGCGCCGGCTACCTGTCGGGCAGCTACAAGGACATTTACGCATTCATCCTGATGATCATCGTGCTGATGGTGCGGCCGGCGGGCTTGTTCGGCGTGCTGGCGAAAACGAAAGCGTAAATCGACGAGGGAACATCCGATGCAATCGAAGTTCGAGGAACTCGCGCGCTCGCTCGCGCAAGCATGGCGTACATGCGGCACGATCGCGCTGCCTGCACCCGATGCCGCACCGCACTCGCGCGCCGATGCATTCGCAATTCAGGACCGCATGGCCGAGATCCTCGGCGATCGCTGTGTCGGCTGGAAAGTCGGCGCCGCGGTGCGCGCGGTGCAGGTGCTCGAAGGGCACGACGGTCCGATCGTCGGACGCCTGTTCGCGCCAGGGTTGCACACGAGCCCGGCGGAATTGCCGGCGATGTACGCCGGCTACAAGATCGAATGCGAATTCGCGTTTCGCTTCGGCGCCGACGTGCCGGCGCGCGGGCGCCCGTATACGGCTTCGGAGCTTGCGCCGCACCTCGTGCTCCATCCGGGACTCGAAGTCGCGGGCACGCGGTATGCGACGACATCGGTCAGCCGCAAGGTCACGACGCACGACGCGATCGCCGACAATGGGACCGGCGGCGCGTACATCGTCGGTCCGGCAATTGCCGAGTGGCAACGCATCGAACTCGCGACGCTGCCAATCGACGCGCGCATCGACGACGGCGAGCCGATCCAGATCTATACCGGTGAGCTGCGCCGCGATCCGCTCGACATTCTCGTCGAAACGGTGAACGGCCTTTCTGAGCGCGGCATCGGGTTTGCCGCGGGCGACCTGCTGTCGACCGGATCGCTTTCGCTGCCCACGCCGCTGCGCGCGGGCGAGACGTACGTCGCGCGATTCGGCGAGCTCGCGCAATTGCGCGCGACGATGAGCCGCCGATGAGACCGCTGCGCCTCGGCATGGTGGGTGGCGGACCGGGCGCCGGCATCGCGCCGACGCATCGGCGCGCCGCGCGGCTCGACGGCCGGTTCGATCTCGTGGCGGGCGCGTTTTCGCGAAACGCGGACGCGAACCGCGCGATGGGCGGCGAGCTCGGGATTGCGCCGGACCGCGTATACGGCGACTACCACGAGATGGCGGCGGCGGAAGCGGCGCGCCGCGACGGCGTCGAATGCGTCGCCATCGTCACGCCGAACGACACGCATGCGCCAGCGAGCCTAGCGTTCATTCGCAACGGCATCGACGTCATCTGCGACAAGCCGATGGCAATGTCGCTCGCCGAAGCGCTCGCCATCGAACGGGCAGCCACCGAGCACGGCGTGCTGTTCGCGCTCACGCACAACTACAGCGCGTATCCGTTGGTGCTCGAGGCGCGCGATCGCGTGCGGTCGGGCGAGCTCGGCGCGATTCGCGTCGTCACGGTCGAATACGCGCACGGCACGCGTAACCGCCTGATCGAGGCCGAAGGCGACGCCAAGATGGCGTGGCGGGTGAACGCTGCGGTGGCCGGTCCGTCCACGGTGCTCGGCGACATCGGCACGCACGCGCATCACTTGATGCGCCGAATCACGGGGCTCGAGATCGATGCGTTGTCCGCGGAGCTCAGCACGATGGTCCCCGGCCGCGCAGCCGACGACAACGCATTCCTGAGCCTGCGCTTCGAGGGCGGCGCTCGCGGTCAGCTGTGGGCCAGCATGGTCGCGGCGGGCAACGGCCACGGGCTTCGCATTCGCGTGTTCGGCGACAAGGCGAGCCTGCACTGGGACCAGGAATCGCCCGACGAGCTGGAGCTGCGCGCCGACAACGCGCCGTACCGCACGCTTCGCCGCGGCGAAGCGTACTTGTGCGAAGCCGCGCGCCATGCATCGCGCACCAAGGCGGGCAATCCGGAGGGCTACTTCGGCGCGTTCGCCAATGTCTATTCCGATGCGGCCGAAGTCATCGCGGCGCGCCGCGAGCGCCGGCCGGCCGATCCGAACGCCGCGTCGTTCGCGACCGCGCGCGACGGCGTGCTCGCGATGAAGTTCATCGAGGCGGCGGTGGAGTCGAGTCGCAACGGCGGCGCCTGGACGGATGCGAAAGTCGCCGCGTAATCCGTCATTGCGAAATGCAATGATGCACTTTGATTCCATTGCATCGACAAAAGATGCGGCCACGCTTATCGTCAGCGCTGGACGGAATCGCTGAATGACCCCCACGCTTCGCATCGCCGTTGCCGGCGCCGGCCGGATCGGCAAGCGGCACGTGCAAATGATCGTCAACGACGACGGCTGCGCGTTGTCGGCGCTCGTCGATCCGGCGCCCGGCGCCGGCGACTACGCGGGCTCGCTCGGCGTTCCGCTGTACGCGTCGCTCGGGGAGCTCTTCGCTCGCGACCGTCCCGACGGTGTGGTGCTCGCGACGCCGAACCAGCTGCATGTCGACCAGGCGCTCGAATGTATTGCAGCGCGGGTTCCGACGCTCGTGGAAAAGCCGATCGCGCATACGCTCGAAGCCGGCATTGCGCTGTGCAAAGCGGCCGAGGCGGCGAACGTGCCGGTGCTCGTCGGTCACCATCGACGGCACAGCTCGACCATGGCGAAAGCCATCGAAATCGTCGCGAGCGGCGTGCTCGGCAAGATCGTGGCGATCGTCGGCACGGCGGTCTTCTACAAGGCCGAAAACGAGGGCTACTTCGACGGCGCGTTTGCATGGCGCCAGCAACCCGGTGGCGGTCCGCTCCTGCTCAACATGATCCACGAGATCGACAATTTCCGGTCGTTGTGCGGCGAGATTGTCGCGGTGCAGGCATTCACGTCGAACGCGACGCGGGAGTTCGCGGTCGAGGACACGGCGGCGATCACGATGCGCTTCGCGAACGGCGCGCTCGGTACGTTCATGCTGTCCGATACCGCCGCGTCCGACCGCAGCTGGGAGCACACGTCGGGCGAGGACCCGCGCTACGCCAACGCCCACACCGACGATGACGACTGCTACCTCGTGTGCGGCACGTTCGGCTCCCTCGCGATCCCGACGATGCGGCTTGCGCGGTATCCGGGCGTCGCCGATCGCTCGTGGCACAAGCCGCTCGACAAAAGCACGATCGAGCTCGACGTCGTTGATCCGCTTGCGCGGCAGATCGCGCATTTCGCCGACGTGATTCGCGGCAAGGTTGCGCCGCTCGTGAGTGCACGAGACGGTTTGCAGAACCTTCGCGTCGTCGGCGCCATCGTGGAAGCGGCGAAGACGCGCCGCGTGGTAGCGACCGCGTGAGCAAAAGCAGATTCCTCGTTGCGCTCGGAATGACCCGATGAAGAGCTTCCTGATGCTGCACGGCGTGAACCACGACATGTTCGGCAAGCGCGAGCCGAAGTACTACGGAACGATTACGCTCGCCGACATCGACGGCAAGCTGCGACAGCTCGGCAAGGAGCTCGGTGTCGAGGTCGCGAGCTTCCAGACCAATCACGAAGGTGAGTTGTGCGAGCGCATTCACCAGGCGTTCGCCGAGAAAGTGGACGGGGTGATCATCAACGCCGGCGCGTGGACGCATTACAGTTACGCGCTGCGCGACGCGCTCGCGATCCTCACGGTGCCGATCGTCGAAGTCCACATGTCGAACAACCATGCGCGCGACAAGTTCCGCCAGTACTCGGTCATTTCCGAAATCGCCAAGGGCTACATCGCCGGCTTCGGAATCGACAGTTACCTGCTGGGCTTGCGCGCCGCGGTGTCCGCCGCGGCGGAACCGTCACGAGCCTGATGCATCAATCGAGGAGCACTGACGTGGCAACGGAACGCTATTGGGACGACGCGAAGGAAGGCGACGAAGGCACGAGCCCTTCGATGACTGTTACGGGAGCGATGATCGACATGTACGCGGACGTGTCGGGCGACCACACGCCGCTGCATGTCGACGAGGAGTACGCGCGTAAATCGCACTTCGGCGAGCGCGTCGCGCACGGCCTGTTCGGCCTCGCCGTCGCCGACGGTCTCAAGTGCCAGGCCGACTACCGCTTCCTGCCCGGGATGTCGCTCGGCTGGAACTGGGACTTCCTGCTTCCTATCCGCATCGGCGACCGCTTGCACGTCAAGTTTCGCGTCGGCAGCATGCGCGCGTCGAAGAGCAAGCCGGCGTGGGGCATCGTCATCATCCCGACCGAGCTCATCAATCAGAACGGCGAAGTCGTGCAGCGCGGCGAGCACAAGCTGATGATTCCGCGCCGTCCCGGCGCTGCGCCACGCTGAGCGGAGCACACTTCAATGGCAACGCAACCCCTTCCGCTCGCCGGCATCCGCGTCGTCGACTACACGCACTTTCTGGCGGGACCGTATCTGTCGCGCTGTCTCGCGGGTCTCGGCGCCGAAGTGATCAAGGTCGAGCGTCCCAAGGACGGCGATGCCGGACGCCATCACGCGTACTTCATCGGCGGCCAGAGCGGCTACTTCCTGCAGCAGAACATGGGCAAGAAAGGCGTGTGCGTGAACCTCAAGGATCCGCGCGGCTTGAAGCTCGTGAAGGAGCTCGCGCGCACCGCCGACGTGTTCGTCGAGAATTACCGGCCCGGTGCGCTCGCGAAGCTCGGGCTTGGCTACGACGAGCTCGCGAAGACGAATCCCGGCCTCGTCTACTGCTCGGTGTCCGCGTACGGTCATACGGGACCGAAGGCGACGCGTCCGGGCTTCGGCGCCATTGCCGAAGCGGAGAGCGGCGCGATGGATCTGCTCGGCAATCCGGGCGAGCCGCCGCCGCTGTTCCGCATGCCGATCGCCGACATGTACGCGGGCATCCACGGTGTCGCGGGCATCTGCGCGGCGTTGGTCGGCCGCGCCGCGACCGGCAAGGGCCGCCATGTCGACATCGCCCTTCTGGACTGCATGGTGTCGATGCACGATTTCGCGGTGCAGAATTACACGCTCGGCCACGAGATTCCGCAGCGAAGCGGCAGCGATCTTCCGCAGTCGACGGTGTACGGCGTGTTCGCCGCGCGCGACGGCGACATCGTCATCGCGGCGCAGGTCGACGATGCGTGGAAGCGCCTTGCGCGCGTCGTCGGCGGCGACGCGCTCGCTGCCGATACGCGATTCCACACCGCGGCCGGGCGCAACGCGAACAATCCCGAAGTTCTGGCGCACGTGCGCAAGTGGGTCGCGGCGCAACCGTCCGCGGCAGCATGCCTCGCGGCGCTCGAGGCGGCCGAGGTGCCCGCCGCGCCGGTGCAGCGCATCGACCAAGTGCTCGCCGACCCGCAAGTTCAGGCGCGCAACATGATCGTCGAGCAGCAGCATCCGGTGCTCGGCACGGTCAAGCTCGCGAACGTGCCGTTCAAGTTCTCCGACTGTGACGCAAGCGTGCGCACTGCCGCGCCTCTGCTCGGGCAGCACAACCTCGAGATCGCGGCGCAACTCGGCTTCTCGGCTTCCGACATCGACGCGATGGTGAACGACGGCGTGCTCTACGCCGAGGAAGCAGTCGGCCGATTGGCGACGGGCTGAAGGCGGCAATGAAGACGATTCGCTGGGGCATCGTCGGGTGCGGCGACGTGACCGAGGTTAAGAGCGGCCCCGGCTTCTACAAGACCGCGCATTCGCAATTACTCGCCGTCATGCGGCGCAACGGCGAGCTCGCCGCGGATTTCGCGCGCCGTCATGGCGTGCCGCGCTCGCACGACGACGCCGACGCGATCATCCGCGCGCCCGACATCGATGCGGTGTACGTCGCCACGACGCCGGATTCGCATCGTGATTACGTGCTGCGGTGCGCCGCCGCCGGCATGCCCGTGCTGGTCGAGAAGCCGATGGCGATCGACGGCGTCCAATGCGACGAGATGATTGCCGCGTGCGCGGCGGCGGGTGTTCCGCTGTGGGTGGCATACTATCGTCGCGCGCTGCCGCGCTTTCTCGCCGTGCGCGACCTCGTGCAAGGCGGCGCGATCGGCGCGGTGCGCATGGTGACGAGCCGTCAGTTGCAGCCGCTGCGCGCGCCCGCGGAAGCCAATCCCGGGTCGCCGCCGTGGCGCGTGGACACCGCGCGCTCGGGCGGCGGCCTTTTCGTCGACATGATGACGCACACGCTCGACTTTCTCGACTTCGTGTTCGGACCGATCGAGCAGGTGCGCGCGTTCGCCGCCAATCAAGCGGGAGCGTACCGTCCCGAGGACATCGTCACCGCGAGTTACCGCTTCGCGTCGGGCGTGTACGGCAGCGGCGCATTCTGCTACGCAGCCGACCGTGACGAGGAATGGAACGAGATCATCGGCTCGAAGGGACGCATCCGGTTCTCGACGACGAAGGCCGTGCCGATTCGCGTCATGCGCGGAGATGCGGTGGAGGAAATGGCGATCGACGATCCGCCGCACGTCCACCAGCCGTTGATCCAGACGATCGTCGACGAACTGAACGGCAACGGCCGGTGTCCGAGCACCGGCGAATCCGCGGCTCGCACGACGCGCGTCGTTGACGACATCCTGCGTGAATACCGGAGCGCGCACCGCGTATGAGTGAAACGAAACGAACGTTGCAAGGCCAGGTGGCGATCGTCACCGGCGCTGCCCGCGGCATCGGCCGCGGCATCGGCGCGCGGTTGGCGACCGAAGGGTGTCGCGTCGTCGTGTGGGATCGCGACACGAGCGGGTTCGACGCATCGTCGGCGGGTTTCGAGCCGGAGGCGCTCGCGACGGTTGACGTATCGGATCTCGCGTCGGTCGAGCGCGCGTTCGCCGCCGCGATGGCCAAGACCGGACGCATCGATATCCTCGTCAACAATGCAGGTGTCAACGGACCGGTCGCGCCCGTGTGGGAATATCCGATCGACGCGTGGCACCGCGTACTCGCCGTCGATCTCACCGGCGTGTTCTACTGCTGTCGTGCGGTGGTGCCGGCGATGCGCAGCGCAGCGTACGGGCGCATCGTCAACGTGTCGTCGATCACCGGGAAGGAAGGCAGTGCCGGCATCGCCGCCTACGCGTCGGCGAAAGCCGGTGTCATCGGATTCACGAAGTCGCTCGCGCGCGAACTGATCGACTCCGGCGTGCTCGTCAACTGCATCGCTCCCGTCATCACCGAAACCGACCTGTTCAAGGAAATGACGCCGGAGCACATCGCGGCGGCGAAGGCCAAGATTCCGATGGGCCGATTTCTCACCGTCGACGAGATCGCCGCGATGGTCGCGTGGATCGCGAGCCCGGAGTGCAGCTTCTGCACGGGCGCCACGTTCGATCTATCCGGCGGCCGCGGCACCTATTGAGAGAAACCATGCCACAAGATTTCGCAGCAAAGGTCGTCGTCGTGTCGGGAGGCAGTCGCGGCATCGGACGCGGCATCGCGACGGCGTTCGCCGCGCAAGGCGCGCGCACCGTGCTCGCCGCGTCGTCGCAAGCGAATCTCGAAGCGGCCGCCGAGGCGATCGCACGCGATGGAGCGGCTCGGCCCGACATCTGCGCCGCCGACTTGCGAACGGTGAGCGGGTGCGAGCGCGTGTTCGCGTTCGTGTCCGAGCGTCACGGCCGCTGCGACATCGTCGTCAATTCGGCCGGCGCGACACGCGCCGGCGCGTTCCTGCAGCTGCCCGACGATGCATGGCAGGACGGCTTCGCGCTCAAGTTCTTCGGATGCGTGCGTCTGTGCCGCCTGTTCTGGCCGATGCTCGCGAGCGCGCACGGACATGTCGTCAACATCATCGGCGGCGCCGCGCGCACGCCCGATCCCGAGTTCATGATCGGCGGCTCGGTCAACGCGGCCATGCACAATTTCACCAAGGCATTGTCCGGTCTCGGCAAGCGTGAGGGCGTCAACGTCAACGCGATCCTGCCGGGCATGACCGAAACCGAGCGTGTCGGGCAGCTCTTCAAGCAGCGCGCTGAAGCGAGCGGAAAGTCGATCGACGAGGTGCGCGCGTCGTTGATCGAGAAGGACGGCCTCGCGCGGCTCGGTACACCGGACGACGTCGCGGCGCTCGCGCTCTTTTTGTGCTCCGAGCGTGCGCGCCACATCCAGGGCACGGCGATCGCGGTCGACGGCGGCGCGACGTCGGGCCTCTACTGACAATCATGGCGAGGATCGTTAGCTGATGTCGACCCGACGAGCGTGCGTGATGGGCTGGCCGGTCAAGCATTCGCGCGCGCCGATCATCCATGGCTACTGGATCGACAAGCACGGCCTCGACGCCGAGCTGCGGCTGGAGGAAGTGCGGCCGGAAGACTTCGGCGATTTCCTCGCGCACCTGGGCGAGCGCGGGTACGTCGGCGGCTCGGCGACGATGCCACACAAGGAAATGGCGCTGAAGCTCACCGAGCCCGACGCGCGCGCCACCGCGATCGGCGCTGCCAATGTGATCTGGCTGGACAACCGCACGCTTCGCTCGACGAATTCCGACGTCGCGGGGTTCGTCGCGGCGCTCGACGAGACGGCGCCCGGATGGGACAAGGGCGCCGACAAGGCGGTCGTCTTCGGCGCCGGAGGTGCAGCGCGGGCGGTCATCTATGGCCTGCTCGAGCGCGGCGTCGAGCGCATCCACGTGCACAATCGAACGATCGCAAAGGCGCACGCGTTGCGCGACCGCTTCGGCCCGAAGGTCGTCGCGACGACCGATCACGAATTATCCGCCGCGCTCGAGGGCGCGGCGCTCGTCGTCAACGCGGCATCGTTCGGCATGCACGGCAATCCGGACCTCGACGTCGACCTCGCGAGCGTGCGCGAGGATGCGGTGGTCGCCGATGTCGTGTACGTACCGCTCGAAACGGGCCTGCTGAGACGTGCGCGGGCGCGCGGCCTTCGCGTTTCCGACGGCCTCGGCATGCTGTTGCACCAGGGACCGGGATGCTTCGAGAAGTGGTTCGGCGTGCGGCCGGTTGTCACTCGCGAGTTGCGCGAGCGTGTCGAGCGGTCGCTCGCTGGCGCGTGAGGTTACGATGATCGATCCGCTCCGGCTGTCGATTCACCAGGTCACGCTTCTTCCGCAGTGCTCGACGCCGCAGTTCATCGACGCGCTCGTGCGCAATGGGGTCGGCTGCACGAGCCTGTGGCGCGAGAAGACGCTCGAATACGGCGTCGAGCGGACCGCGCGTCTCGTCGCGGACAACGGCATCGCCCTGTCGGGCTACTGCTTCGCGGGCTTGATCGCTTCGCCCAACGCCGCGGAAGCCGCACGCGCACGCGACGACGTGCGGCGCGCGTTGGACGAGGCCGCGGCGCTTCGCGCGCCGTGCCTCGTTTTCGTCGCGGGCGGCGTCGATCCTCGCGACAAGGACATCGCACGTACGCGCGCACGCGCGCTGGACGGCGTCGCGGAGCTCGTGGCGCATGCGCGCAGCGTCGGCGTGAAGATCGCGCTCGAGCCGCTGCATCCGATGATTTGCGCGACGCGCTCGGTGCTCTCCACGACGAAGCTCGCGAACGCGTGGTGCGACAGCCTCGGCGCAGAAGACATCGTCGGCATCGCCATCGACACGTATGCGGTCTGGTGGGATCCCGACATCGAGGCGGAAATCGCGCGTGCCGGCAAGCGGATCTGCTCGTTCCATGTGAGCGACTGGCTCGCCGACACGGTCGATTTGCGGCTCGATCGCGGCATGATGGGCGACGGCTTGATCGACCTTCCGGCATTGCGTCGCGTGGTCGAAGCGGCCGGCTACGATGCTTACGTCGAAGTCGAGATCTTTTCGCAGCGCAACTGGTGGCAGCGCGAGCCGGACGACGTGATCGGCATCATCAAGGAGCGCGCGCAATGGGCCGTTTGAAATGAAGCCGATCGGCTTCGGCGTGATCGGCGCCGGCACGATCGGACGCATCCATGCGCACAACATCGCGCGACGCGACGATGCCGAGCTGCGCTGGATCGTCGACGTCGATGCCGTCCGCGGCCGCGCGCTGGCCGACGCATGCGGTGCGCGGTTTTCGGCGTCGGTCGACGCGATGCTTGCCGACCGCGCGGTCGACGTGGTCGTCATCGGCTCGTCGACCGACGTTCACGAAGCGCACGTGCTCGCGAGCGTGCGCGCCGGCAAGGCGCTGCTGTGCGAGAAGCCGATCGCCGACGGCATCGAGCAGGCCAAGCGTTGCCTCGACACGGCACGCGAAGCGGGCGTCGTCGCCGCGATCGGCTTCAACCGCCGCTTCGACGTGCATCATCGTGCGGTGTTCGACCGCGTACGCGCGGGCGAAATCGGGGCGGTCGAGACGATCCACGTCGTGTCGCGCAGCTTCGAGGCCACGCCGCCGGCGGCGGCGCACCGCGCGGGCGGCATGCTGCGCGAGAAGGGGACGCATTTCTACGACCTCGCGTACTGGCTGGCGGCATCCGAGCCGGTCGAAGTGTACGCAGCCGGCGCATGCTTGTTCGACCCCGGCTATGCCGAGTTCGGCGATGTCGACACGGCTGCGCTTACGGTTCGCTTCGAATCGGGTGCGTTGGCAACGTTCAGCTTCAGCCGCCGCACGAGCTACGGATACGATGAGACGATCGAGGTGTTCGGCTCGCGCGGAATGCTGCAATCCGAGCGACAGCGGCAGCGCGGCGTGTCGCTCTACCAGGGACAGACGATCGTCGAGGATGGCATTCACGCCAATTGGTACGATCGCTTTGCGCCGACGTACGCAGCCGAGCTCGATGCGCTCGTGACAGCGGTGCGCTTGCGCACGCCGATGACCCCCGACCTTGCCGACGGCATGCGCGCGCAGGCGGTCGCGGAAGCGGCGGTCGAATCGCTGCATCGAGCGAAGCCGGTCGCCGTCCCAAATGTCTGGCGTTAAGAAAGGCGCGATCACACGATGAACCTCTTCGTGACGGGAGCCTCGGGTTACATAGGAGGCACGGTGTGCTCGGCGCTCGTCGCGGCTGGGCATCGTGTAACGGGGCTCGCGCGCTCCGAGGAACGCGCGGCCGCGCTTCGCGCGCGCGCCATCGAGCCGGTGCTCGGAACGCTCGCGGACACGTCATTGCTGGCGCGACTGGCGCGCGACGCCGACGCGGTGATCAATGCTGCGAATGCCGACGATCGCGCTTCAGTCGAAGCAATGCTGGCCGCTATCGCCGGCTCGGGCAGGCCGTTCATCCAGACGAGCGGCTCGGGCATCGTCGCCGACGATGCGGGAGGCGAGCGAACCGACGCCGTTTACGAGGACAGCACGCCGGTGCATCCGTTGCCCGCACGTGCCGCGCGCGTCGCGCTCAACGCGCTGATTGTGCGCGCGGCCGACGAGGGCGTACGCTGCGCCGTGATCGCGCCGACGATGGTCTACGGGCGCGGCAGCGGCATCAATCCGGACAGCATTCAGGTTCCGAAAATGATTGCAGTGGCGAAGAAGCTCGGCAGCGCGAAATACATCGGCCAAGGCGCCAACATCTGGTCCAACGTGCACATCGAGGATCTCGCGGACTTGTACCTGCGCGTTCTCGATCGGGCACCGCCCGGCGCGTTCTACTACGCCGAGAACGGCGAGAATTCGATGCGCGAAATCGCCACCGCGATAAGCCGCATGCTCGGTTTCGGCGGTCGAACCGAATCGATGTCGACGGCCGAAGCGGTCGCAGAATACGGCGAGCCGATGACGCATTACAGCCTTGGATCGAACAGCCGCGTGCGCGCGGTTCGGGCGCGCGCCGAGCTCGGGTGGTCGCCGCGCCGCGGCGCGTTGCTTGACGATATCGAGTCCGGCTCCTCAGTGGCGCGCGATCGATGAGCGGTTTCGACGAACCGACGATCGACAGCCACACGCACGTGTTCGATCTGCGACGCTTTCCTTACGCGGCCGATACGTTCTACCGGCCGGCGGGACAGGAAATCGGCACGCCGGCGCAGCTCCTGCGTGTGATGGACGCGCACGGCGTGCGCCACGCGCTCCTCGTGGAACCGAACTCGGGCTACGGCGAGGACAATCGATGCATGCTCGACGCGATCGCGCGCTCGGGCGGCCGCTTCAAGGGCGTCGCGGTCGTTCGCAACGACGTGACGCGCAGCGAACTCGCACAGCTCAAATCGGCGAGCGTCGTGGGCGTGGCGTACAACGCCGCGCTGCTCGGCGTCGACCACTACGCCGGCACGACATCGCTGCTTGCCGATCTCGCGGCGCTCGACCTGTTCGTGCAAGTCCAGGTCGAGGCCGACCAGATGGCGGCGCTCGCGCCATTGCTGGAGCGCTCGGGCGCGAAGATCGTGGTCGATCATTGCGGCCGGCCGCGAACCGACGCGGGCATCGATCAGCCGGGATTTCGGGCGCTGCTCGCGCTCGCGCGTACGGGCCGCGCCGCCGTGAAGCTCTCGGGCTATGTGAAGTTCTCGCGAGAGCCGCACCCGCATCCCGATGCGTGGCCGTTCGTGCACGCGTTGCTCGACGCGTTCGGCGCCGATGCATGCATGTGGGCGTCCGACTGGCCGTTCCTGCGCGCGCCGGAGCGCGTCGACTACGGACCGCTGCTGCAGCTCGCGGCCGAGCTCGTTCCCGATCCGGTCGACCGCCGCAAGCTGATGTGGGACACGCCGCGGCGGCTGTTTGCGTTCGGCGCGGCTTAGCGAACTCGTCGGTCGAGCTCTTCGAAATGGTGGGGTGACATCGTGCGCGGCGCCTCGCGCATGAGCGGCCGGAATTCCATCCGCCCGATCACGTCGCGCGCGAGATCGACGCCCGGCGCGATCTCGACGAGCGCAACGCCGTCGGCGGCAAGCTCGAACACCGCGCGCTCCGTCACGTAGACAACGCGCTGCCGTTGCTTGCGCGCCTGCGCGCCGGAGAACGTGATCTGGTCGACGGCGCGCACGAGCTTTTTTACGTCCCCGTGGCGATCGATGCGAAGCCGTCCGTCGCCGGTCGCGAGCTTCGCGCCTTTGGCTTCGAACGTGCCGCAAAACACCACCTTGCGCGCGTTCTGCGCGATGTCGATGAAGCCGCCCGGGCCGACCGGCAATCCGCCGAGCTTGGAGACGTTCACGTTGCCGTCGGCGTCGATCTGGCCAAAGCCGAGGAACGCGACGTCGAGCCCGCCGCCGGAATAGAAATCGAATTGCGCCGGCGCGTCGATGATCGCGCTCGGATTGCGCGCGTAGCCGAAGAGGTTTCCTTCGAGCAGCGTTCCGCCGTGCGCGCCGTGCTCGATCGTCTGCCGATAGCGCTCGCCGTCGCCGCGCGTCGCGACGAGCCGCGCGACGCCGTCGGGCACGCCGAAGCCGTAGTTGACGACGACGCCGTCGGTGAGCTCGTCGGCGGCGCGCCGCGCGATCGCCTGGCGCGCCGTGAACGGCTGCGGCGGCGGCCGCGGTGCGATGCAGCGACGCTCGCCCGAAAGCGACGGATCGACGACGATGTCGTAGCCCGTGCGTTGTTCGGGGTCGACGACGACGGCGTCGACCAGCGCACCGGGAACGTGCACCGAGCGCGCGGACAACGAATGCGGGTCGACCGCGTGCCGCACCTGCGCGATCACCTTGCCGCCGCTGTTGTGCGCGGCGAGCGCGAGCGCGTGCACGTCGAGATTCGCCGCTTCGCCGACGAGGCTCACGTTGCCGTCGCGGTCGGCGTAGGTGCCGCGGATGATCGCGACATCGATCGCGAACGGCTTGTAGCGAAGCCATTCGCGGTCGTCGATCGTGATCACTTCGACGAGGCTTTCCTTCGCCGACGCGTTCATTCGCCCGCCCGACAGGCGCGGATCGACGAAGGTGCCGAGGCCGACTTGCGTGATGAGCCCCGGACGTCCGGCGCCGATTTCGCGGTAGAGCTGCATGACGACGCCGGCGGGCAGCACGTACGCCTCGATCTTCTCGTCGCGCGCGAGTCGCTGCATGCGCGGCGACCACACCCAGTGGCCGCCGATGACGCGCTTCACCATGCCTTCGTGCGCGAAGCGGTTGACGCCCATCTCCTTGCGGTCGCCGACGCCGAGCGCGTGCACGAGCGTGAGACCGGCGGGATGCCGCGTCTCGAGGAATCGGCGCTCGATCGCGCCGAACACCGTGCTCGGCTCCATCAGGCCGCCGCCTGCGCCCACCACACCGACGGTCGCGCCGTCGTGTATCAGCGCGGCTGCGTCGTCGGCGGTGATGAACCTGTTCTTCATGCGGCGATGTCGAATACCGGCGCGCCGTTCTTCAGCGCACTGCGCGCGACGACGACGCGGTGGATCTCGGAGGTGCCGTCGAAGATCCGATAGATGCGCGAATCGCGATATAGGCGCTCGATCGGCATCTCGGCGCAGTAGCCCATGCCGCCGAAGATCTGCACGGCGCGGTCGGCGACGCGACCGAGCGTCTCCGCCGCTTCGACCTTGACCATCGAGATCCAGTCGCGCGCATCGCGGCGCTGGTCGATCTCCCACGCCGCGCGCAGCAGCATCAGCCGCGCGCCGTTGATGTCGATGACGCTGTCCGCGATCATCTGCTGGATCATCTGGAACTCGCCGATCGGCTTGCCGAACTGCCGCCGCTCGTTCGCGTAATCGGTCGCGAGCTTGAGCAGCCGCGACGCCTTGCCAACGGCGCGCGCGCCGACCTGCGCGAGGCGCACGCGACCGAGCGTCTCGAATGCGATCCGAAGTCCGCGTCCTTCGCCGCCGAGCAGGTGCTCGGGGCCGAGCCGCACGTCGTCGAAGAAGAGTCCGACGTGACTCGTGCCGGTCAGTCCCATCATCGGCTGGTTCGGACCGACGCTCACGCCCGGCATCGCCTTGTCGACGAGGAACAGCGACACGTGGCGTGGCCGCGCCTCGGGACTGGTCACCGCGGAAACGATGAAGAAGTCGGAGAACTCGCCATCGCTCACGAAATGCTTGTTCCCGTTCAGCACCCAGCCGTTGCCGTCGCGCACGGCGCGCGTGGCGATTCCCGCCGCGTCCGATCCCGCACCGGGCTCGGTGAACGCGATGGAGCACGTGCGCTCGCCACGCACGGTCGGCAGCAGCCAGCGTTTCTTCTGCGCGTCGTCGGCTTCGAGCAGCGACTCGTACACGTTGCCGAAGGCGCGGCGGATCAGGATGTCCTTGGCGTGGCCGAACTGCTCCTCGACGAGCATCGTATCAACGGCGCAAAGCCCGCCGCCGCCGTATTGCTCGGGGATGTTCGTCGCGTACAAGCCGAGCGCCTTCGACTTCTCGAAGATCTCGCTTGCCCTCGCCGGCTCGAGTCGGCCGGTGCGCTCGATTTCGTCCTCGAGCGGGATCAGCTCGGTTTCGACGAACCGGCGCACGGTTTCGACGATGAGCCGCTGCTCGTCACTCAATCCGAAATCCATTCGAGGCCTCCATTGCGATGATGGGGTGTGCGCAGACGAAGGCGTCAGCCGGTCGCGTGCGCATGAGCAGGGCGGCCGATCGATCGCGACGCCTGCGACAGGTATTCCGATCCTTCACACGCGTCTTCGAGCTCGTCCGCGGTCGCGAGCATCCGCGGCGCGAGCTCGTGCATTCGCTTTTCCGTCAGCCGCACGCTCGGGCCGGCGACGCTTACTACACCGATGACGCGTTGGCCGCTGCGATGGCGAATCGCCGCCGCCATCGCGGAGGTTCCCGGCGCCGAGCTGTCGACGACGACCGCGTAGCCGCGCTTGCGTGCGAGCTGCAGCCGCTGGAGCAGCGCCGCGATCGTGCGCGGCGCGTTCGGACCACGCGGCTCGTCGGTGCGCAAGCCCTGTCGCATGACGAGATCGATCGCCTCCTCGTCGGTGAGGCGCGCGAGCCATGCATGGCCGGAGGCAGTGCAGGACAGAGGTGCTTCGCGGCCCATGTCGGCGTCGTAGCGCAGGCCCGTGCGCGCACCCTGCGCCTTTGCGACCCACGTCTGCCGGTCGCCGTCGATGATACCCAGGCGAACGAGCTCGCCGGTATCGACGGCGAGGCTGTCGAGCGCGGGCTGCGCGAGGTCGACGACGCCGCTCGCGGCGAGATAGCGAAAGCCGAGCGAGACGAGCCGGGTGGTCAGGAAATAGCGGCCCGTCGCCTCATCCTGGCGCGCGTAGCGGTTTCGCATCAGGTCGGCGAGCAGCCGATGCGCCGCACTCTTCGGGATGCCGAGTCGGGTCGCGATCACCTGCAGCGGCAGCCCGCGTGGGTGATCCGCAAGGAGCTGAACGATCGCCAATACCCGGTCGACGAGGCTGCCACTCATGGCGTTCCAAAATTATTTATATCGTTCCAGAATTGAACGCCATTCCGGAATCGGCGTCAATCCGGTCAACGGCGCGGCGGGCGCCAGCCGCCCGCTTTATTCGGCGGGAACGACGGCCGGATGCTTGGCTAACGCTCGCGCTCGGGCGCGCGCTGCGCCTGCGACGCGAGACGCGCAGGCGCATTGAGCGCACCGAACGCTTCGTAGCGGCCGACGCGCTGGACGATCTCGAAGAAGAAGCGGTGCGCGAAGATCTCGGTATAGACGTGGAAGTACTCGCCGTCCGCCGAGCGGTCGTAGAGGATGCCGTGTTCCTGCAGCGGGTGCACCAGCGCGTCGGGCATTTCGAATCGCGTCGGCAGGTCCTCGTAGTAATTCGGCGAAATCGGGACGAACTGCACGCCCGCCGCGCGCAGGCGCTCGACGGTCGTGAAAAGGTCGTCGCAGTCGAACGCGACGTGATGAATGCTCGCGCCGCCCTGCATCGCGATCAGATGCGCCGTCTGCGTGCTGCGGCTCTCCGATACGTTGAGCACGAGGCGCAGCTTCCGGTTGGCGGTCGCCACACCGCAGCTGCGCACGAGCCCGTACGGATCGGACAGCTCGAGGCTGTCGCCGGGGTGCATGCCGAGCACCGCGCGGCAGAACAGCACCCACGTCTGCAACTGGTCGACCGGCAGCGCGAGGGCGACGTGATCGGGCCGCCCGAGTCCGCCATCCGCCGGCGCCGCGGTGTCGTCTGCCGGCGAAAACTCGTGCGCGAAGAACGCGCGGGTGCCCGTTGCTGCCGGAATGAAATAGATCGGCGTGTCCCCGGGCGCGCGAATGGCCGCCGTTCTGGGCGGATACAGGCCGCCGCCCGCGTCCAGACGGGGACACTGCATCGCGACGGCGCGGTTCAACGCACGTACCGGGTCGTCGACGAGCAGTCCGATGCCGCGCATCGCGGGCACGGACTCGCTCGGGGTTGCGTCGGGTGCAGGCTCGCGGTTCAACAGGACGTGGAAATCGCCGTGCCGGTAAAGCGCGATGTTGCGCGTGCGGTGGCGGCCCGCGCGGCAGAAGCCCAATGCGTCCAGCACGCGCCCAAGCTCCGTTGCCGATGCGTCGTCGACGGCGAACTCGATGAACGCGAATCCCTCGATCTGCGGCGGCGAAGGCGGATCGAACAGCTCGACGCGATCGAGCACCGCCGCGGCCTGCGTTGCGCCTTGCGGCGCGGCCGACTGAGCCTCGAGGCGCTTGCGCGTCTCGGCTTCGAGGTAGAGCAGCGACTGCATCGCGTCGAGCGCAGTGCGCCGGTTGGGCGCCTCCCGAAACAGATCGTTGAACACCTCGAGCGAAAGCGGGCCCGTGTATCCGGCGATCAGGATCTGCTCGAGCAACCTCGCGAGATCGAACTGTCCCTGGCCCGGGAAGCAGCGGTACGAGCGGCTCCACTTCAGGACGTCCATCACGAGCCGCGGTGCGTCGGCGAGCTGCAGGCAGAAGATGCGCTCGCCGGGGATGCGCGCGATGGCGGTCGGGTCGTCGCCAAGGGAGAGCGTGTGGAAGCTGTCGACGATCAGACCGAGGTTCGGGTGATCGGCTTGCTGCACGATCGCCCAGGCGTCGGCGTAGTGACGCACGTGGCGGCCCCATGCGAGCGCCTCGTAGCCGACGAGGATGTTGCGCCGCGCGGCATGCTCGGCAAGCACGCGAAGCTGCGCGGCGGCGCGCTCCGGCTCGGGCAGCGATGCGGGCGACACATTCGAGCAGACGAGGACCATCGACGCACCGAGTGCCTCCATCACGTCGAACTTGCGCTCGGCGCGATCGAGGTTCCACGCGAGCTTCGCGTCGGGCACGCCTTCGAAATCGCGGAACGGCTGGTACAGGTCGATGCCGAGGCCCAGATCGGCAGTGATCGCCCGGAGCTCCGCGGGTGAACCCGCGAAATGAATGAGGTCGTTCTCGAAGACTTCGATGGCGTCGAAGTGCGCGGCGGCGATCGCCTCGAGCTTGTCGCGCAGGGTTCCGCTCAGGCTGACGGTAGCGATGGATTTACGCACGGCGGAAAAAGTCTTGGTTGTGCGCGTCCGGCGAAGCCTGCTTTTCAATCGACACCCGGAACAATCGGTGCTCACCCGCTCCGAATTGATGCCGCATATGTTTGAGAGTACCGTAGTTTGCAGTCGTTCGAGGCGCGCTTTTCGCTGCTCCCCAACCCATTTGACCGTACGGGCGGCCGCCGCTATACTGTTCGATATACGCCCATTTGTGCGATAATCGCACACACGTCACAGCTCACCGCGCATCCATGATCGACAAGACGGTTCGCAGCGTCGCCGAGGCGGTGGCCGACATTCCCGATGGCGCGACCGTCATGATCGGCGGCTTCGGCACGGCCGGCATGCCGTCCGAGCTGATCGATGCGCTGATCGAGCAGGGCGCGCGCGATCTCACCATCGTCAACAACAACGCCGGCAACGGCGACATCGGGCTTGCGCTGCTGCTCAAGGCGAAGCGCGTGCGCAAGATCATCTGCTCGTTTCCGCGCCAGACCGATTCGTGGCATTTCGACGCGCTGTACAAGGCGAAGGAGATCGACCTCGAGCTTGTTCCGCAAGGCAACCTCGCCGAGCGGATTCGCGCCGCGGGCGCCGGCATCGGCGCGTTCTTCACGCCGACCGGCTACGGCACGCTGCTCGCCGAAGGCAAGGAGACACGCGTGATCGACGGCAAGCCATACGTGCTCGAATATCCGATCGACGCGGATTTCGCGCTGATCAAGGCGTACAAGGGTGACCGCTGGGGCAACCTCGTCTATCGGAAGACGGCGCGCAACTTCGGGCCGATCATGGCGAGCGCAGCCAAGCACACGGTTGCGCAAGTGCGCGAGATCGTCGACCTCGGCGATCTCGATCCCGAGGCGATCGTCACGCCCGGCGTCTTCGTGCAACGCGTGGTCGAAGTGCAGGAGCACCGGTCGCTGCCGCCACCCGGCCCGGCGGCGTGACGGGAAGCAGACGATGAACCGCTATACCAAGGATCAGATGGCCGCGCGCGTCGCGCGCGACATTCCCGGCGGCGCGTACGTGAACCTCGGCATCGGCCTGCCGACGATGGTCGCAAACCATCTGCCCAAGGACCGGGAGATCATTCTGCACACGGAGAACGGGCTTCTCGGCATGGGGCCTGCGCCGGAACCCGGTCTCGAGGATCCCGATCTGATCAATGCGGGCAAACAGCCGGTGACGCTGTTGCCGGGCGGCGCGTTCTTCCATCACGCCGACTCGTTCGCGATGATGCGCGGCGGTCATCTGGATTTCTGCGTGCTCGGCGCCTTCCAGGTCTCGGTCGGAGGCGACCTTGCCAACTGGCACACCGGCGCGCCAGATGCGATACCCGCGGTGGGCGGCGCGATGGATCTCGCGATCGGCGCGAAGCACGTCTACGTCATGATGGAGCACTTGACGAAGAAGGGCGAAAGCAAGATCGTCGGCAAGTGCACGTATCCGCTGACCGGCATCGGCTGTGTCGACCGGATCTTCACCGACCTCGCGGTGATCGACGTGACGCCGCGCGGCCTCGAGGTGCTCGAGATCGTCGACGGCGTACCGTTCGACGAGCTGCAACGGCTGACCGGCGTGCCGCTTGCGCGCGCGACGTCCGCCGACCGATAAAGGACTGCTGCAATGACCGATGCTTTCATTTGCGATGCGATCCGCACGCCGTTCGGCCGCTATGGCGGCGCGCTCGCGTCGGTTCGCGCCGACGATCTCGCCGCGATTCCGATCAAGGCGCTGATGGAGCGCAACCGCGATGTCGACTGGGGCGCCGTCGATGACGTCGTGTACGGGTGCGCGAACCAGGCCGGCGAGGACAACCGCAACGTCGCGCGGATGGCGCTGCTGCTCGCCGGCATCCCGAACGAGGTGACCGGCACAACGGTCAACCGGCTATGCGGATCGAGCCTCGATGCGATCGCGATTGCCGCGCGCGCCGTGAAGTCCGGCGAAACCGAGCTGATGATCGCCGGCGGCGTCGAGAGCATGTCGCGCGCGCCCTTCGTCATGGGCAAGGCGGAGAGCGCGTTCTCGCGCTCGGCGCAGATCTACGACACGACGATCGGCTGGCGCTTCGTCAACCCGCTGATGAAGGCGAAATACGGTGTCGATTCGATGCCCGAGACCGCCGAGAACGTCGCGCAGCAATTCGGCATCTCCCGCGCCGACCAGGACGCGTTCGCGCTGCGCAGCCAGCAGCGTGCCGCCGCCGCGATTGCGTCGGGACGGTTCGCCGAGGAGATCGTGCCGGTGACGATCCCGTCGAAGAAAGGCGAGCCCGTGCAGGTCGCGCGCGACGAGCATCCGCGCGAGACGACGCTCGAGGCGCTCGCGAAGTTGAAGGGTGTGGTCAAGCCCGACGGCACCGTGACCGCCGGCAATGCGTCGGGCGTCAACGACGGCGCGTGCGCAACGATCATCGCGTCGGCCGCGGCCGCGAAACGGCATGGCCTGGTCCCGCGGGCACGCATCGTCGCCGCCGCCGTCGCCGGGGTCGCGCCGCGAATCATGGGTTTCGGGCCGGCGCCGGCGATGCGCAAGGTGCTCGCGAAAGCCGGCCTGACGATCGCCGACATGAACGTGATCGAGCTGAACGAGGCGTTCGCGGCGCAAGCGCTCGCCGTCACCCGCGATCACAAGCTTGCCGACGATGCGGCGCACGTCAATCCGAACGGCGGGGCGATCGCGCTCGGCCATCCGCTCGGCGCAAGCGGCGCGCGGCTGGTCACAACCGCGCTCTATCAATTGCGCCGCACCGGCGGCCGTCATGCGCTCGCCACGATGTGCATCGGCGTCGGCCAGGGCATTGCGATGATCATCGAGCGCGTGTAGTCAGGCGCGCCGACGGAGAACGACATGACTTCACGACCGCAGAACCTCGCGCAGAAAACGCTCGCCGGCTACCGCAAGCCCGATCGCGGCACGCAGCCGGAGTATTGCTATCCGCCGTACGCGTCGACGGTGAAGCGCTCGCCGTCGCAACCGCTCGTCATGCTTCCGACGACGCTGTCCGAAGTGACCGGGCCGTTGTTCGGATACGACGTGATCAAGGCGAACGACTTCGACCTGACCAAGCAGGGCAACGGCGATCCGATCGGCGAGCGCATCGTCGTCTCGGGCCGCGTGCTCGACGCGAACGCGCGGCCGGTCGCGAACACGCTGATCGAGATCTGGCAGGCGAACGCCGCGGGCCGGTATCCGCACAAGCGCGACAACCACAACGCGCCGCTCGATCCGAACTTCCACGGCTGCGGCCGCACGATGAGCGACTCGGAAGGCCGTTACCGGTTCATCTCGATCCGGCCGGGCGAGTATCCGTGGCGCAATCACTACAACGCGTGGCGACCCGCGCACATCCACTTCTCGCTGTTCGGGCCTGCGTTCGCCACGCGGCTCGTCACGCAGATGTACTTTCCGGGCGACCCGCTGCTCGAATACGACCCGATGTTCACCAGCATCGCGAACGAGCGAGCGCGGCAGCGGCTGATCTCGGTGTTCGACTGGGAGACGACGATGCCCGAGCAGGCGCTCGGTTACAAGTTCGACATCGTGCTGCGCGGCCGCGACGAGACGCCGATGGAACGCGACCTGTCGCTGCCCGCCTGAGGAACATGCCATGAGCCTTCAAACCACATCGTCGCAAACGATCGGACCGTATCTGCACATCGGCCTCACGTGGCTCGTCAACGATGATCTCGCGGGACCCGGCGTCAGCGGCGAGAAGATGACGGTCGAAGGACGCGTCGTCGACGGCGATGTCAACCCGGTGAACGACGCCGTCGTCGAGATCTGGCAGGCGAACGCGCAGGGCCGCTACGCGCATCCGGACGACAGGCAGGAGAAGCCGCTCGAGCCGGGCTTCAAAGGCTTCGGCCGCGTATTCACCGACGACGACGGCCGCTTCCGATTCACGACGATCAGGCCCGGCCGCGTACCGGGTCCCGGCGGCGCCCTGCAGGCGCCGCATCTGAACATCACGATCTTCACGCGCGGCATCCTCAAGCACCTGACCACGCGCATGTACTTCGCGAACGATCCTGCGAACGGTGACGATCCGGTGCTCGCGAGCGTGCCGGCATCGCGGCGTGAAACATTGATGGCAAATCCCATCGCCGGGCGCGCCGGCGCCCTCGAGTGGAACATCGTGCTGCAGGGAAACGGCGAAACGGTGTTCTTCGAGTATTGACCGCGGCGCGCGCCGCGGTTGCCGCGCTTGCGGGAAATGCAACGCGACCCGTCGCGGGCCAGTGTCGGGAATCTTGACGGTCGCCGGCGAACGTTATTGAGGCGTTCGCGCAACTCCCGGAAAATGCATATTAATTGGCGCGCCGCATGCATTTTGCCTCCCTGTGGCCATTTATGGAGGAGGTGGCATGAAAAGGATACTCTTCGCGTTGCTGGTCGGTCTTTGCATGGGAGTCCCCACGACGGCGGCAGCTGCACCGATCAGCGTAATGGTGGGAGATGCCGATGGTTTCGGCCTCGGCTGCCCGAACACTGCGCCGGCCGGAACATGTGTGTGGCCAGGTCCTGGACAGTCCGGCACGAACTACGATGGCCGTAGCGCTGCGGAGGCCGCGGCAACCGACGGCGCTCAGATCACCGACGTGTATTCCGCGGTATTCCCGGGGTTCGGTCCCAATCCGTCGACCGCTGACGTTCTGTTGCCTTTCATCGGCACGCTGACGTCGGGAACGGTCGATTTCGCGACCGGCGACCTGCAGTCGACCGCCTTCGGCGCGATGTCCGTCTCCATCAACGGCATCGCCATTGCGTTCTCGTTCGACGACGGGTTCCAAGGGACCGCGATCCACTCGTTCTTGCTCGATGCGGCGCAGCTCGCCGCCGCCAACCTGGCCGGGATGGTGATCCTCCATATCGACCACGCGAACTCCAGTGACTTCGTCGCGTTCGACTTCTTCCGCCTGAACGCGGACGTCGTCTCGGCCCCCGAGCCCGCGACGTTGCTGCTGCTCGGCGTCGGGCTCGCGGGCATCGCGCTGTCGCGTCGGCGCACGACGGGCTGATTCACGCGGCTGCAGAATCAAAACGGCGGCTCGCTCACGCGGGCCGCCGTATTGTTTTGTGCAGGCGGCCAGGCCCGACCGCCCGCCCCGGTCCGAACATTCATGGCGACCGGGCTCCGCGCGTCCCCCGCGAGCGCATTGGTTAGCGATCCGTTAGGTTCACCTGCGCACAATGGTGCTGCAAAGCGCGGTTGCAGGTCCGGTACTTCCAACGGCGCGTTGTGTTCCTGATGGGCGAACGCACCATTCGCTTCATTTCACCGCCACTTCGAAAAGGAGGAAAACAATGTCGGCGAACGCCGTAAGAATGGTTTTCGCGGTCGGCTGGATCGTGCTGGCGACGAGCGCGAGCGCGGTGTCGGTCGACGTGCTCGTGGGCGACGTCGACGGTTTCGGCTTCGGTTGTCCGAATATCGCGCCAGCCGGCACGTGCCACTGGCCCGGACCCGGCGTTTCGGGAAGTGGTTATGACGGTCGCAGCGCCGCCGAAGCGGCGGCGACCAACGGGGCGCAGATCACCGACATTTATTCCGCGCTGTTCCCGCAATTCGGTCCGAACACCTTCACCCAGGCCGACGTTCTGCTGCCCTTCACCGGTGTGCTGGTTTCCGGCAACGTTCAGGTCGCGAGCGGCGACCGGCAGTTTCCGATCGGCGGACCGATCGGCTTATCGATCAACGGCGTCGACGTGCTGTTCCAGACCAACCAGGGATTCATGGGAGCGGGAATCGACACCTACATCCTCGATGCCGCGCAGCTCGCCGCGGCGAACGTGGCCGGAATGGTGATTCTCCACTTCAATCACTTTTTCCCCGGCGACCTGATCGCGTTCGACTGGTTCCGGTTGACCGGCGACACCTCGTCGGGGCCGCCGCCGCTTGCGGAGCCGGCAACGCTGCTGCTCCTCTGGCTCGGTCTTGCTGGCGTGGTCGTGACGCGGCGTCGCGCGTCCGGCTGATCGCTCCCGGCGCTAGGCTTACGCGCGCGGCGGCCTGCACCAGCGGGCCGCCGCGCGCGTTTGGGCCTTGCGTGCGCTTTGTTCGGCCCCATGTTTTCGGGGCTGTCGTCGGACCGATCAAAAACAATCCGATCCAGGAGAGTACCTCTTCAAATCGGCGTCCATTTCGGTTATAATTTACAAAGATAACGATGAGAAATGGGCTGGGCGCAGCCCATTTTTTTTTGCCGCGCCGGTTTTTGCGGCGCTCGGGGTGATGAAGCTGGGCGAACTGCTGGAAAGAACGATCCCGCCGCTGGGATACGAGCTCGTCGACTGGGAGACGACTCCCGGCGGCCGGCTCGTGCGCGTGTTCATCGACAAGCCAAACGGCGTCGATGTCGAGGACTGCGCGCGCGTGAGTGAACATCTGACGCGCCTCTTTGCGGTGGAAAACGTCGACTTCGAGCGGCTCGAAGTATCGTCGCCCGGACTCGACCGCGCATTGAAGAAATCGGCCGACTTCGCGCGCTTCGAGGGCGCCGAGGTCGACCTCAAGCTTTTCGCTCCGGTCGACAACGCGCGCCGCGTCAAGGGCGTGCTGCGCGGCTGCGACGGCGACACGGTGAAAGTCGAGACCAAGGATGGCACGCGGGCGATCCCGCTCGCAGACATTGCGCGAGCGCGGCTCGTGCCGAAGATCGAGTGGAGAAGAGCATGAATCGGGAACTGCTGCTGCTGGTCGATGCGCTCGCGCGCGAGAAGAACGTTCCGAAGGAGATCGTGTTCTCCGCGCTCGAGGCGGCGCTTGCATCGGCGACGAAGAAGAAATACGCCGACGACATCGACGCGCGCGTGTCGATCGACCGCGAAACGGGCGACTACGAGTCGTTCCGCCGCTGGACAGTCGTGCCCGACGAGGAGCACGAGGAGCCTGCGCACCAGCTCGCGATCACCGACGCGATCGAGCGCGATCCCAATCTGAAGCTCGGCGACGTCGTCGAGGAGCCGCTCGAGCCGGTCGAGTTCGGCCGCATCGGCGCGCAAGCCGCGAAGCAGGTGATCCTGCAGAAGATCCGCGATGCCGAGCGCGAGCAGATCCTGAACGACTTCCTCGAGCGCGAGGACAACCTGCTCACGGGAACGGTGAAGCGCATCGAGCGCGGCAACGTGATCGTCGAGTCCGGCCGTATCGAGGGCGTCATTCCGCGCGACCAGCTGATCCCGAAGGAGATGCTGCGCGTCGGCGACCGCATTCGCGCGTACGTGACCAAGATCGACCGCACGGCGAAGGGCCCGCAGCTGATCCTGTCGCGGATCGCGCCTGAATTCATCATGCGCCTGTTCGAGCTCGAGGTTCCGGAGATCGAGGAAGGGCTGATCGAGATCAGGGCTGCCGCGCGCGACCCGGGTATCCGCGCGAAGATCGCGGTGAAGTCGAATGATCCGCGGCTCGATCCGCAGGGCACGTGCATCGGCATGCGCGGCTCGCGCGTGACCGCGGTGACGAACGAGCTCGCCGGCGAGCGCGTCGACATCATCCTGTACTCCGACGACCCGGCGAAGTTCGTCGTCAATGCGCTCGCGCCGGCGGAGATCTCGTCGATCGTCGTCGACGAGGAGAAGCACGCGATGGACGTCGTCGTCGACGAGGAGAATCTCGCGATCGCGATCGGCCGCCTCGGCCAGAACGTGCGGCTCGCCTCCGAGATGACCGGCTGGGAGCTCAACCTGATGAGCGTCGAGGAGTCGCAGCAGAAGCATCAGGCGGAGAGCACGCAGCTTCGGCAGCTCTTCATGGAAAAGCTCGACGTCGACGAGGAAGTCGCCGACATCCTGATCGCGGAGGGATTCACGTCGCTCGAAGAAGTCGCCTACGTGCCGATCACCGAGATGCACGAGATCGAGTCGTTTGACGAAGAAACGGTCAACGAGTTGCGCAGCCGCGCGCGCAACGCGCTGCTGACCGAGGCGATCGTGCGCGAGGAAAGCGTCGAGCACGTCGACGAGGCGCTGCTCAATCTGGAGGGCATGGACACCGAAGTCGCGAGCGCGCTCGCGGCCAAGGGCATCACGACGCGCGACGCGCTCGCCGATCTCGCGGTCGACGAGCTGGTGGAATTGACCGGCCTGCCGGACAGCCGCGCGCAGGACCTGATCATGAAGGCGCGCGCGCACTGGTTCGAGCCGGCTCCGATCGAGGTGCCGGCGTCGCCGACGCGGCATTGATTCATCACTGACACGAACTGACGGGAAGCAACCGGCTTCGTCAGCACACCGACCGAAGACGGACGCGGGAGACGCGCATGGCGCACACGACGATCGAACAATTCGCGACCGAGCTCAAGATGCCGGCCGGGCTGCTGCTCGAGCAGCTCGGCAAGGCCGGCGTCGGTGGCAAGAAGGAAGGCGACAAGCTTTCCGAGACCGACAAGACGAAGCTGCTCGAATTCCTGCGCAAGCAGCACGGCATGGCGGGCGAGCCGAAGAAGAAGATCACGCTCACGCGCAAGCAGACGAGCGAGATCAAGGCGCCCGATGCGCAGGGCAAGGCGCGCACGATTCAGGTCGAGGTTCGCAAGAAGCGCGTGTTCGTCAAGCGCGACGAAACCGAAAGAAGCAGCAAGCCGAGACCAAGCGCAAGACGAAGAAGGAACGGGAAGAGGAAGCCGCTCGCGCGGCGGCCGAAGCAGCGGCTGCCGCGGCCGCCGCCGAAGCGGCGAAGGCCGTCGAGGCCGTGAAGCCGCCTGCGAAGACGGCTACGCCCGCTGCGAAGCAAACCGAAGGAACGTTGCACCGCCCGGCGGCGAAACCGGGCGAAAAAGTGAGGCCGACGAAGAAGACGAGCGCCACCGCGTTCCAGGAACAGGCAGCGCGCAGGCGTGCGCTCAAGCTGCGCGGTGGCGATGCGGGCGCTGCATCGGCGACCGCGGGCTGGCGCCAGCC